>RCNB010002428.1_pt1 | contig 11431 bp, 15 predicted proteins | sample 2041321 | NCBI WGS metagenome assembly RCNB01 (sample SAMN09708232, study PRJNA481090) | Marine sediment metagenome, whole genome shotgun sequencing project.
AGATGGCAATAGTTGTACAAATACCGATCAAGTAATAATTACAGTAAATCCTTTACCGATTGCGGATGCAGGAGTGGATCAAACGATATGTGATGGTCAAACTGCTGCGCTAGGTGGTACGCCAACTGGACCTGCTGGAGCAACTTTTGCTTGGGATAATGGAGCGACATTAAGCAGTGCAACTGCATCTAATCCAATTGCGACTCCTAACATAACTACAACATACACAGTTACTGTAACAGATGGAAATAATTGTACAAATACAGATCAAATAATAGTAACGGTTAATCCTCTTCCTTTAACAGATGCAGGAATAGATCACCCCATTGCTAGCCTAAAAAACACCCAGTTTCCTGTGTCAATATCTGCCCCAGATGTACACTATGACTTAAAAGATGCAGACAACGAGGGGAATATCGTACTAGCTCCTCAAGTCAAGGAGATGAACTTCCCTTTAATATCTACCCTAACTTTACCCTTTGAATGTACCATACATAATAACTATAAAGGCGCAGTTCAAGAATTCATCAAAGTTCTACAGAAATACAAATACAGCAGCAAGGCCCCAGATGCGGCAGTTAAATTGGGTTACAGTTTTTATGCGTTAAAGAATTGGACTTATGCACGCAGAACATTTGAAGATGTCTTGAAATATTTCCCTGAGAATAAAAATGCAGTGAATCTGGCGACACAGCGCCTAGAAAAGATGAAAGCTGCAGGTCTTTAATTACAATATCTAACAAGCCAGATTATCCCAAAAAACGTCAGCCGAACGCCGTGAGACAACAGCTTTGTTGTTTAAAGCTGGCTCGAAAGGGGCGAGTGTTTTAAAAACGAGTCAAAAGGTCAGGGGTGCCTTTTAGAATTATTAGATAGACTATCGTTACGTCACTTCATTAAATCAAAAAAAACAGCACTAGCAATGAGTAGTTTAACCACATAGGGTTATTAATAAACTATATTTACTTTAGACCAATAAACACATGCATAATTATTTGATCCGTTAAGATGAACTATGACAAAAGATGATCAACAGCAAGGAACAGCGAATCATTTAAACGGTGAGTCATTTCTTATTAATGAATGGAAAGTATTCCCAGATACATTACGTATTCAAAAGGGTGAGAATATAATTAAGCTCGAACCTAAAGTAATGCAGGTTTTAGTATTTCTTGCTACCCGGCCGGGTGAAGTAGTTTCAAGGCAAGAACTGGAAGATCATGTCTGGGAAGGAACCATCGTTGGATATGATGCTGTCACCAATACAATTATTAAACTACGCAAGGCATTTGGTGATAGCCCCAGGAAACATCGTGTCATTGAAACCATTCCTAAAACGGGATACCGCTTAACTGCTGAGGTTGTTAGAGAAAAGACTGTTGGTGAAGAATCAGCAGTCTTACAAAGTAACCAAGACACCCCAAGAGATAAGAAAAATAAATCTACTTCTCTACGTTTGTTATTTACTTTGCTCAGCATAGCGCTATTACTTGCCGCATTCTGGCTATGGTCATTACAAAAAAACAATCCTCTTCCCTTGCCAGATGAACCCTCTATTGCCGTTATGCCTTTTGTTAATATTGGTAATGATCCGGAGCAAAATTATTTTAGCGACGGTATTACGGAAGATTTGATTACCGATTTATCCAATGTATCCAGTCTGTTTGTAATTGCTCGCAACTCTTCGTTTCAATATAAAAATAAGCCAGTAGATGTAAAATCGGCGGCTAAAGAACTTGGGGTCCGTTTTATTTTACAAGGCAGTGTGCGTAGAAATAAAAATGAATTTCGTATCAATATTCAGCTGATGGATAGCACCACAGATGAAAATGTATGGGCAGAGCGTTATGATGCAAACACGGACGACCTATTTAAAATCCAGGATAACATCACTAGAAAGATTATTTCCGCACTCTCCATTCAACTCACTGAGAATGATCAGGAGCTACTCTCCAAAAGCGATACCTTGAATCTCGCATCGTATGATGAATTCTTGAAGGGCTGGGAAAGGTATTGGAAATTTTCACGAGACGACTTTGCCATCGCTGAAACACATTTTAAAAAAGCCTTACAAATTGATCCTCAAAACTCCCGTGCTCATGCAGCATTAGCGCTAATCTATTGGCAAGCCTGGTTGCAAAAATGGCATGAAAATTATGGAACTCCCCATGCTGGCTGGACACGCGCTTGGAAAGAACTTGATAAAGCAATGCTGAACCCAACACCTCTTACTCATAGTACCAAGTCAGCGATGTTATTAATCAATCACCGTTATGAAGAATCTATTGCGGAAGCTGAAAAAGCCATCAAGCTAAACAAAAATAACGCGTCTGGCTATCTGGCACTTGCAGATTCTCTAAGTTATTCGGGACTAGCTGAAAGTGCTATTGAGAACGCCAAAAAAGGTATGCGACTCGATCCTAATTTTGTAGCTCCGTACCTATTCGTGGTTGGTCGATCTCAGTTTGATATGGGCAACTATAATGAGGCAATTAAATCTCTAAAACGTGCTCTTGCTGTAAATCCTAGAGACCGTGACGCCTCGATAGTGTTGATTGCTTGCTATGGCCAGCAAGGGCTTATTGATGAAGCAAAATCAGTCCTCAACACACTCAACAAAGAGCATAAAATCCAGAAATTACGCCCTGTTACTATTGACTGGTTAAAAAATCGCTGGCCATATAAAGCAAAAGCGGCTCGAGACCATTTAATTAAGGGCATGGAAAAGGCTGGTGTACCACAATGGTAGAACCAGCCCCGCATATTCTTTGTAAAGACCTTATGGTGAAGATATACCTAGTTTTGCAACAAACTCAACCGCTTTTTCAATAGCATCTTCTATGTTTAGATCCTGGAAGAAATGTCCAGCGCCATCAATAACCGTTAAAAAAATTCGCTTATCATCAACATAGGGTTTTACATGTTTTTCTATATCCGGTTGAACTTCGTCCATACTTGCCGCAAGGACCAAAGTAGGCACTTTTACTTCTGGTAAATATAAATGCGCGGTCCAGAATTTATTACCTTGCTGGTAGAAATCATAGAATGAGTCCGCAGTAACACTGGATTTCGGACAAAAGCCAAAATCGGTATTCTCCATTAACTGATCCGCTTTGCCATCGGCGATCATTTTCTTGGCGCGTTCAAGGACACTTTCCAGACTGGTATCGTATCGGGTTTTATAGCGTTCAGGTGAACTAGGGTGCCCAATAGTGTTGGGTACCAATAAGACCAAACCGGATATTGCCGGATCATTGCGATTAACGGCATAGGTCAATACCTGGTTAGCTGAAATTGAATGTCCCATAAGGATAGATTTTTTGAAACCCTGGGACTTCAACCAGTTTAACCATGCATCAATTTCTGCCATTGCATCAGATAGCTTGAACCTGATCGGAATCAAACAGTCATAAAACCCATGCCTATTGTCCACACCAAGGCTCAGGTTTATAGCAAGTGAACTCTGCTCGTTTTCCAGAAAAGCATCCTGGCTCGCCTTTATAATCTCCATGCCGTTATGTGCAAGGAAACTATGCATAATGAGTACAACTCCATCACTAATTTTTTTTCCTTCAGCGATTTCGAGGTTTGCATTTAAAGTTAGCTCATTCAGCTTCAGCGTTACTTCTTTAGCCAATAATGTCTGTGTTGTAAAACTGAACAGTATTAAGACAAGTAAAGAGGCAATTACTGATCTGGAGCGGATAATTTTTTGATTAGTACGATTTAACATTTTCTATCTCCTAATGAGTAACCTATACATAAAGTGTAGGTTAAGTATCGATGAACAGCCATTTAGTTAGTTTTCAAGAAAATTTTGTATGGCTGCGTAGAACTGCACATTATTTTTTTCAAATTGAATCATGTGTCCTGCATCAGCTATTTCGACAAGCTGTTTTATTTCGCTGCCAAGGTTATCCAACAAAGCGTGATTGTCTTCCTTGGTGGCTATCGCATCTGATTCGCCCCGTATAATCAGAGTTGGAACTTTGATCATTGACGCATCGAATTTTGGACGTGACATGCCAATAAAACGCCCCCATGGAGCACGAATACGGCCCCCTAGATCTTTTGATTTAGGGTCAGAAGCCAAATGAGCTTTGGTGTAGGCAGCAAATGCTCCGGGAATCAGGAATTCTTCTTTGGTGCCGAGTTTGACCCAACGTTTCATATCCGAAGGATGGCCGTAGCGATTCTTTTGTGCGTGGCGTTTCTTTACAATTTTTTTCATTTCCTTCGCGCTTTTGGGTTTCCCCTTACCTAGATAATTGGTGCCATACAGAACTAATTTTGCAACTTTTTCTGGGTTTTCTATCGCATATATGGGCGCTTCTACCATTGCTCCCGCTGACCAGCCGAGTAAACTAACCTTATCAACGCTTCTTAGACTACGAATAAAATCGACCGATCTAGCGACATCAGCCACTGTAACTTCGCGGCTTATAGGAGCTTTACTTGTAGAATATTTGTCTGGATTATCCATAGTTACAGGACGAGTGGACATGCCATACCCCTCTAGATCAAGAGCGAAGGTATCCCAGCCAAGCTTGGCAAACTGGCGCATCATAGATACATTCTCATGGTCTAAATCAAACGCTACAGAACCAGGAAATGTTGCGCCATGGATCATTAACAAAACCTTGCCGTCTTTGCTAATTGTGCGCTCACGGCCAGCAAGCACAATCTCTCTAACATGAAGAGTCACAGTTGGGTCTAGGTTATGTTTTTTGTAGAATGGTTCAATACTCTTATGGCTAATGTAATGATCAGTAATTCGTAGACCATCTGATTCATCGGCGAATACTACCTGATGACTGTGTAGTAGAAAAAATGATAAAATAGGCAAAAAGTATGAAAATTTATTTGTTAGTTTCATTTGTATATCTCCTAAATATTATGAGTAAATAGCTTTTGATAAATTATTCTATGCTAAGGTTTCATACTTGATTCGCTATCTTTCCATGCCAAAAACTTCTTATATAAAGGTTTGCGTCCTATCTGCAATACTGAATCTATAAAGTAGTTGATGTCAGTCGGTTGTAAGATGTCGCTCCAAGTATTTGTTAAAGGACTTAGCTGCTGATTTCATTAATTCAGCGATTTTGAATACATAACGCTATTTGTATAAAAGATAGCGTTATGTATGGCGTTCCCTAGATAAAATCAACTGATCTAACAATCTTCATCTAAGTAAAGCTTGTAATCAACTTCATCCTCTTTCGTTGTAATTCGTGGAACAGAAACTCGAATAGGAACAAGGACTGTATCAGGAACAGACGTGACATCTTCATCCAGAATCATCTGGTCGGTAGCGCTTATGATTATGCTCTTAGCATAGCTAATTGAACCTATGCTCATTACTATCAAAAATGTTAACAGTGTAATTACAGTTTTCATTGGAATACTCCTTTTTGTGTGAGTGAATAGCTATTTGGCTATGCCGCCGTTTGCTATGACTCATTTATAAGTTAATCCCAATAAAATAACCCAACGGAAAGAAAACGATTTCACGTTGGTTTTACAACGGTTAATTTTTTAACTGTATGAAAAGTCAGATTTAACTTTTATGCTAGGATTAACTACAGATGGTCACGATCTGAAATGAGGTTCTAAATAGATTTGTTAGTTATTATCGTTTTTTAGAACATGTTTGAGCCGAGCGGTCGCGAAACAACAGCATTGTTGTTTAATGCTGACCCGAAGATAATGCACTGCCGCATAAAAACCTGCTAAAAGGTGGGGGGTGTCTTTTTAATCAATTAATAGGTGTTTAATGTCCAGCTATCACGCTACCATCATTTGGAAACGCGGATCACAAAAATTCACAGACAATAAATACAGTCGCGCGCATCATTGGCAGTTTAGCGGGAACACAATTGTTGCCGCATCAGCTTCTCCCCATATCGTTCCCTTGCCTTATTCAATAGAAGAAAATGTAGACCCTGAAGAGGCTTTTGTCGCATCTTTATCTAGTTGCCACATGCTGTTCTTTTTATCCATTGCAGCGAAGCAGAAATGGCTTGTCGATAGTTATGAGGATAGGGCGATTGGTATTCTTGAGAAAGATGCTGAAGGTAAGCTAGCTATGACACAGGTTACTCTTGACCCGATTATTAACTATTCGGGAGACAACCCTAGTAGGAGACAGGAACTGAAAATGCACCATCTTGCCCACCAAGAATGTTTTATTGCCAACTCGGTTAAAACAGTGGTAGAAATTAAACGCACTGCTTAATTTGGCTTATAGATTACCAAACTAGATTTGACATACGGGCTTTCTGGATAACGACGTACCACTTTATCCTGAATCGCAACTGCTTCTGGCTTATGGCTGTAAGGCCCTAATCGGACTTTATAAAGTGTTCTACCCTTGGTTTGAGATGCGAGAACAAATGCAGAATATCCATCTCGCGCAAAATCATTCATCACTGTCTTCGCTTGATCCAGTTGCTGCGTTGCCATCAGCTGAACGCCATAACCACTGAAATTTTGCTTTGCAGAAAATTTACTAGATACAGAACTAACCAGCGATGTTGCTTTTTCGACTGAAATCAAGCCTTTGTTTTTTGCAACATAGCCACCGTATCCAACTGCGCCGATAATCATTATCAATGCTAGTTTGCTGATGCCGCCAGTTTGTTTGCTTAAGGGCTTTCTTCCACAATAAGCTTTTTTTCCACGTAGTGCGTTGAAGGTTTTATTATTCATTATTATTCCCCTAATGGTTTTTACCATTAGAGTGAATTATAGTTCAGCAAAGGTTTATGCAGGATGAACGCCAATTAAACAAATAATCGGCTTATTTTGGATTCTCAAAAAAAACATAAGCTGTTGAATAGTCACTAAACTCAAAATAGACTTTCTTTTCCTCGTCAGCATCAATCTCATTGTTCAAGTTAGTATCCATAAACCCATAGCCATAGCGATAAGGGCGGTCTTTATCATTACTGGTTCCCACGGCAGTGGTTAGTTTATCTATATTCATAAACCTTTTAACCAGGGTATTTCCTGCATATATTTCCAAAATCCCGTCAGTACCTGTCCAGTTATTGAAGGCTCTCCCAATCTGGTTTTGACTCTCTTGTGTACAGGCGCTCAATGCAAGTACGCTAATTAGAACTAATAGCTTTAGTTTCATGGTCTATCTCCTATAATAAGTTGCATGATACTTTACTATGTCCATGACCCCATGTGTAGCTGGTGTTGGGGCTTTCGTCCAAGCTGGCTAAAAATACGAACTGCTTTGAAAAATGAGGTGGAAATAAAATACCTATTAGGAGGGCTCGCGCCAGACTCTGATATGCCGATGTCAGAATCAATGCAGCGTGATATTGCTGGCTACTGGAAAAAAGTCCAGCAGCATATCCCCGGCACCGAGTTTAATTTTGATTTTTGGGAGAAGTGTTCTCCTCGACGTTCGACCTACCCTGCTTGCCGTGCGGTGATTGCTGCGCGAAAACAGAATCCGGATATTGAGCTGGATATGATCGAAGTGATCCAGAAAGCCTATTATTTAAATACTCAGAACCCATCTGATAATGAAACACTGATAGCACTTGCAGAATCCCTAGGGCTTGATGCAAAGCAATTTGCTGATGACTTGAATAGCGGTGAAACCCAACAGCAATTAGAACAAGAAATGATTTTCGCAAGGCAGATTGGTGCGCATGGTTTCCCCAGCATGATCCTGGAAAAAGACGGGGCTTATCAATACATTCCACTGGATTATAATCACCCTGAAGCTGTGATTAGTTATATCCGGGATGCTCTCTAGAAGCGCTATTTTAGACACCCCCCATCTTTTGGGCACTTTTTAATAAATTCCAATTATTAATCAGGATTTACCTGCTTCCGGTAAATATCTATCCCATTCAACATTATTATGACCTATAGCAAAGAAAAACGGGTTTAGTAGTGAATCCTTGGTGTTATATAACAACGGCGACATATCCGTTTGTACGAGTTTGCCGCCGGCTTCATTAACAATGCAATGAGCCGCCGCCGTATCCCATTCTGAGGTTAACCACAGCCTAGGATAACAATCCGCTGCACCTTCCGCGACCATACACATTTTTAGTGAACTGCCCATACTAAGCAGATCGTATTCACCTTTATCGGCTTTATAGTTATCAAGAAATACTGTCATCGCTTCGCCAGTATGTGCCCGACTTCCAACAAAAATGGTTATATCATTGGGTAATTCCCGCGCATGAATTTGCTTTGCAGGGTTTGTTAAATCAGTACCTTCGTGTTTAAAACTGCCGAGGCCTTCAGCCGCAAAATAACTAACAGCGAGTGCAGGTGCATAGACCACGCCCAAAATCGGTTTATGCTGATGAATCAATGCGATATTCACGGTAAAACTATCACGGCGTTGAATGAACTCTTTGGTACCATCCAGTGGATCAACCAGCCAGTAAGTCTCCCTCGAGGATCGCTCTACAAAGGGCTGGTTTGCCGATTCTTCAGATAGAATGGGGTATTGCGGACTTAGCTTTTTTAGCTCATTTTTGATATGAACGTGTGCTGCAAGGTCTGCTGTAGTTACAGGAGAGTCATCCGCCTTGGTTCCTATATCAAAACCTGCAGCATAAACCTCCATGATTTTTTCGCCTGCCTCCAGAGCGATACGGCGAATTTCAGGAAGCAGTTTTTCTAACTTGATTCTATTCATTTTATTCCAGGTGTTTTTTCATTAAATAAAGTGCGGCGATACTTCTACCCTCAGAGAAATCATCTCGTTCAAGCAAGGTATCGATCTCACTGATTTTCCAGGGCACCACTTCAATTTCTTCAGGTTCATCACCTGGCTCACGGTGTTCTGATAAATCTTCGGCAAGAATTATATTGGTGATATGACCTAAATAACCGGGTGCCAGACTAATACTTTTTAGGAGTGACAGTTTAGCTGATTCATAGCCAACTTCTTCCATGATTTCACGGTTGGCGGCATCGAGTATTGCTTCGCCCGCTTCTACTTTTCCCTTTGGAAACCCGAGTTCATAGCGGTCGGTTCCTGCACCATATTCTCGAATCAATAGAATACTGTCACCATCGTCACTTCGCAGAACCGGAACAATAAGCACCGCTCCAACGCCGCTACTTACGAGCCTTTCAAATTGACGCTTTTCGCCATTGGCAAACTCCAGATCAAGTTCTTCAATTTTAAACAAACGGCTAGTTGCAACGACTCTCGTTTGGTGTATTGTTGGTTTCTGTTTCATGTTAAGGAGTCTACCTCTTGGCGCGCGCAATTCCCATTGATTGGCAAAACATTCGTACCGTTTTTCTGGATATGGATGGCACTTTACTGGATTTACATTTTGATAATCATTTCTGGCTTGAGCATATGCCAAAACGCTACGCCGAAAAACATAGTATTTCGATTGAAAGTGCAAGCGAAGAATTAAGGCAGAAAACCTCGGCAATCGAAGGCTCGCTAGACTGGTACTGCCTTGATTATTGGCAGGACACTTTAGATATGGATATTGTCAGCCTTAAGCATGAGGTCGCAGAGCGCATCGCAATAAGAGATAATGTTATTGAATTTCTGGATTATCTGCGCTCATTAGAAAAACGCGTAGTTCTCCTCACTAATGCGCATCAGAAAACTGTTAAACTTAAATTCTCATATGCTGATATTGAGCATCATTTTGATCGTATAATCACCTCTCATGATCTTGGGCTGGCAAAAGAACAGACTGGATTCTGGAATGAGATGCACAAAATCGAAGATTTTGATGTTAACAGCAGTTTATTTATCGATGACAACCTAGATGTACTAAACGCTGCCAAACATCATGGTATCAAGTATTTATTAGCTATCAGCCAGCCTGACTCGAAAAAGCCAGCGAAAGACACCAAATGCTATACCGCCATTGAGTGTTACACGCAGCTTACCAGTTAAAGAATTTACCCGGGCTCATCCAGTTGTTACCACTGCTATTATTACCCCCGAAAGGAAAGAACGAGCCAAATCCATTATTAGAATTATTATTCCGTGGGCGGGTAGCATACAGTAACTGCTGTCTCTCAGCTTGTGGCAGGTCTTGTGCATTCTGTGCCTGCTCAAATATCTCCTCACGATTGCCTTCATAGGTACGCACTTGTTTGTTGCCACTTGGCCCGACAAAACGGACAATGGCTTGATATTTATCCTTGCTAATTTGCTTGATCGCCAGACCATTATATTCTTTGGGATTGGGTGTTTGCTGCGAGCCAATAGTCACTGGAATTTCCAGAATTCCACCTTTCCGGACTACTTTTATTTTTACCTCTCTGCCTGGTTTATCACTTCTAACAATTTTAATAAACTGTGCTGGATGATTCAGTTTAATATCATCATAAGCAAACATCACATCATAGGGCTTTAACTCAGTAGTCACCGCCGGCGAATCTGGCGCAAAGCTCTTTATCAAAACTCCCTGAGTAACGCCATTGGGTAATTGCGCACTGACTGCTGAAGGTAAAGTATCCACAGCAATTCCAAGATATCCTGAAAATTCATTAAATGGCTTTGTCTCCGGCACCGGATTACCCTGAGCGCCAACAGAACGTTGTGGAGTCGTTTGCATATATGGATAAGGATATGCTGGATTCTGAGGGTATGCTGGAACCTGAGGATATGCTGGAATCTGAGGATATGCTGGATTCTGAGGATATGCTGGATTCTGAGGATATGCTGGAATCTGAGGATATGCTGGAATCTGAGGATATGCTGGAATCTGAGTGTATGCTGGAATCTGAGGATCAGGTGGAAATAACAGGTTCTGCGCGTAGCCGGTGCAAGCTAATAACAACAGATTTATCATTAGACTGATGGTTAAAAATATTTTCATGATTCACTCTTCACTGGTTGTCTTAAAATTAATTTTAACTAAATATAGGCATCAAGATTCTAATAAATATCAAGATATTGCAATTAAGCACACCCCCCTACTTTTAGGCCTTTTTTGAGAAATCTAGCATACTTATTCTGTTTGAATATCAGCAGAATAAATCTCAGATTCGGGAAGAATCATGAAAAGACACGGTATTTTATCACATATTTTGCTTTTCCTAGCTGGAGTATTTTATATAGTCGCCGGATTAATCCTCAGTATTAATGTTTATGCAAAACAACGAAGTGTATTTTTTGCTGCAGATGGTAATCCAATATCGCATGAAGTTTTGTTGAAGCTTAGTTCGGGCACTACTAAAACAGAAAAGAGAGAAACTGTTTCGGTTGAAAATACCAAAAGCACGGAAATAGCTGTCCCGAATAACAAAAAAACATCCGTCTATTCCAGCACTTGAAGAAGAGTTATTGCATGCATTAAAAACTGGTAACACGCAAGGAGCCCACCAGCTGTTACACTACAGCACGCAAGCAAGCGCACAATAGTCCTAGGTAAGTTACAAAGAAAAAAAGTAAAAAGAAGCGTAAATCTAA
>RCNB010002429.1_pt1 | contig 11431 bp, 7 predicted proteins | sample 2041321 | NCBI WGS metagenome assembly RCNB01 (sample SAMN09708232, study PRJNA481090) | Marine sediment metagenome, whole genome shotgun sequencing project.
GTATTTCCATAGTTCCTGACCCGTTTTTGCATTGATGGCAAAGAGGGTATTAGCGGGATTTACACCCAGGAGTTTATCCTCAACTATTAATGGATTTGTTTGTATCTGCGAATTTCTGCCCTCCTCAAGACCCCCGCTATGGTAACTCCATGCAAGTTTTAACTGCCCCACATTTTCCGTGGTAATTTCATCCAACACCGAAAAATGAGTTCTTTCAGGGTCTCCCAAATAATGATTCCATGTTTTAAAATAGCTCTTTCCCAATATTGAATTTTGGTTTTCGGGCTTTTCCCCGGGAGCATTTTCGCAGGCAGATAAACTAACAATAAGCAGAACTAAGATTGTATTTAGCTTCATATTGTCTTCTGTTTAAAGTTGATCTAAATCAGGTACAGTAAGCTCATCTATATTCCATTTTGCCCTTTTTGCACCTGCCTGGTATGTGCTTTCTAAGAAATCGAGTACAGCTTTTCGCGGGTTCGTTGAATTCTTAACATCTTCGTATCGCAACAGGGCCATGGGGCTACCATTGCTATCCTGCCAGAACGCTCCTTTTGGTTGAAGAGGTTCCTCATCTATCCCAACAGTTGAAGGGTAGGTGTAGGAGTAATACATTGGCTCTGGCACATTATTGTCGCCCACCCAAAACCCAAAGCTAATTTGTTCATGGGAATAGGTTTCTTTTTCTAAAATCCTTGCAGATTTATCCATAGGAGGAAGTTTTTTCCCGGAGAATCTGGTTACCACTAAATCGAGGTGGTGCCAGTAAATATGTACGGGACAGGTTTTTCCGTAGAAACGACCACTAAATTCCTTAAAAACGTTGCTATTCCACAACATGAGTTTCCAGAAGGTGTTAATATACTTCCAATCGTAATGGTGGTATTCTGTAATCTCATCAAAATGTTTTTCGATACCCACATCAAAAGGTTTATCAATAAATTTTGGATATACCCCAATACCATGTAATTCAGCCATAAATTCTTTATAAAAATCGCCAATTGTAGGATTATTATCCAGTGATAATACAATATCCTCACCGGAACTTCGGGAGATGATAACCGCTTTTCTTCTTATATTAAACTCCATTTCAAAGCTGTCCAACCCATCATTTATGGGGATGCTATAGGAGCCAAAGCCTCTTGGGGTAACATAGAGTGTAATGTACCACCAATGGTTTTTTCTGGTGGTTGATTTCAATCTTGTCTTACCCAATATTTGGAGTAGTAAATGAACCGTAATCCTGGTTTCTGTCCATTCATCAAAAGGTAATGCTGGTAGTTTCTCAGTTTCCATACTATTCTTTTTATTAACTAATGTAGCGCCGGTGCTGGTTCATTATTGCTATTTGTTTGTGCTTCTCTCTTTTCTTTAGCATCATACAAAATGTAATTTTTAATATCACTAATATCTTCTTTGGATAAGCGGTCACCAAAATTTGGCATTCCTTTTTCAAGAAAAATACCTTCCCCGGCAATCTGCGTTATCATGTTTAAGGTTTCGGGTTTGGAATAAGCTAAATTAGGAATGCTTCCGCCACCTGTAGGAAGGTTTCCACCTCCATGGCATCGCGAACAATACCTGAGGTACAATTTTTGGCCATGGTCTATTTGAGCTGTGGTGGCTTCAAAATCAAGGTCCACCAGTTGTTGAGCTGGCTTTTTTTCAAAAACGGGCATGGGTTCATTCCTGCCCAGAGCAAAGGTATAAATGGTGCCTGGATTAATTTGCTCAGTAAACTTGGTCCAAAGTCCCATTACGCCACCCCAACCCACAGGGATGGTGATATATTGTACATTATCAATTTCATAGGTAATGGGAGGGGCAATAATTCCGGTTGCTAATGGATAGGACCAAACTTTTTCTCCTGTAGCAGCATCGTAAGCTACAAAGTCGCCTTCTGAAGTTCCCTGAAATACAAAATCGCGTGTGGAAAGAACCCCTGCATTCCATGGGGTGAGTTGTTTTACATTCCAGATTTCTTTTTGCTTTATAGGGTCCCAGGCTATCAGTTTACCAAAACCTCTCCTGGCCATCAGATCTTCATGGACTTCTTTTTCCGGATCAAAATCAGAACCCGTGTTCCAGCTTCTTCCGTCCTCTTCATGTTCCCAGTTGGCCGGTTGCCCATAAAACATTCCATTCTCACGAGCGGGGATATAAACTAATCCGGTAACAGGATTAAATGCCATGGGTTGCCAATTATGTCCTCCTAAGGCCGATGGCGATATTTCTGAATTCATATTTGGATACCTGCTGAAACTGCTTTCTATTGGCCGTCCGGTTTCTTTGTCGATGCCCTTTGCCCAATTCGTATAAACATATGGTTCAGCCGAAATAAATTCCCCATTTGTACGGTCTATCACGTAGAAAAATCCGTTTTTAGGAGCCTGCATCAGTACTTTCCGGCTTGTGCCTTTTATTTCGAGATCAGCTAAAATAATATGTTGGGTTGCCGTATAATCCCAGGTATCTCCGGGGGTAGTCTGATAATGCCATTGATATGTTCCATCATCCGGGTTTAAAGCCACAATGGAGGATAAATAAAGGTTATCACCTCCTCCCGGACTTCTAATATCCCTATTCCATGGAGAGCCATTTCCTACTCCAATGTACAAAAGGTTTAAATCCGGATCATAGGCCATGGCATCCCAGGCCGTACCTCCACCGCCAAATTTCCACCATTCTCCGGTCCAGGTTTTTGCAGCTTCTTCCATGGCTTTAGACTCAAACCCATCTGCAGGATTACCGGGTACGGTATAAAATCGCCATAGCTGCTTACCGCTTCGGGCATCGTAGGCAGAAACGTAGCCTCTTACGCCATATTCGGCCCCTCCATTTCCTATGATTACTTTTCCGTCAATTACTCTTGGTGCTCCTGTTATGGTATATCCTCTACTCTGATCAACGGTCAGTACCTCCCAGGATTGTTCACCTGTGGTTGCGTTTATAGCGATTAAACGACCATCAAGAGAGGCTACATATACCATGCCTTTATAGATGGCAACCCCTCTGTTTACCACATCACAACAAGCCTTTTCGCCATGTCCTTTGGGAACTTTAGGATCATAGGTCCAGATAAGTTCACCCTTTCTGGCATCTATGGCATATACCACGCTCCAGGGTCCCGAAACATACATAATACCATCCACGACAATTGGCGTTGCTTCAATACCACGTTTGGTTCCCAGGTTTATGCTCCACGCCAATCCTAAACTATCTATATTTGATTTTGTGATCTGACCTAAGGAACTAAACCTGTCTTCTTTGTAGTTTTTCCCATAACTGAGCCAATCTCCGGGGCTTTTATCGGCAGTAAGAAGCCTATTCTCATCTATCTGATTTGTAACCGCAGAAATATGTTCTTTTGAGCCGGGTTCCGGATCTGTGCCGCAGCTAGTTATTGATATAAGTAAGACAATAACAAATAATAAGCTGTAAAGGTTTTTCATGGTTGGTAATTATTTTTGGTTTAGTGGTTGATTGACTTTAATCTGTCTAAAGACAGCTCGCTTACCTGAGGTGTGACAGTAGATATTTCCTGACTAACCGTTGAGAACGAACCACCTATTAGCAGGGTGATTAATAAGAATCTTAAAAATTTATTTGTCATATTTATTCAATTTGGTTAGTGGTCAAATATGTTACTCCAAGTCTTGGGTACTGAAGGATGAAGCGGGTAAACCTTCTGCATTAAAGAGGCTGGCTATACTTGTATCTCTCCATGCATAGCGCACATATTCAGGCTTTGCTATTTCATCAGAAAACACTTCCAGACGTCCATCCACAATAGCTGCTTTGGCTGCTCTAAATTGCTTATCAACGCCAGCAACTTCAAAACCGCTGAGATCACCTTCTTTCGCCATCAAACCTCCGCCGGTGTAATCAAATTCTATATATACTTTATTCCCATTTACAGTGTGATTTTTATACAAGGGCCCTGAGTTGGCCCCTGTTTGTCCATAATCGTTGGCCAGGGCCAGGCCAGCCAGGCGGCCACCCACATCCTGTTTGTTGCCGGGATGTATATTGGTGTTATTGCCAATATCCATGGTAACCACCATCCCTGTATTTTTAGTGCTCAAAGTTTTGCGTTGGGCATCGCGTAAGAGGGGAGACATCTCATTCCCATAAACGAAAGGGGCTATTTGTACAAAATAGAAAGGGAAATCGGAATTCCAAGAGGCTCTCCAGTCGGTGATCATTTTAGGGAACAGCCTAGAGTACTGTTCCGCCCTGCCCACATTAGATTCCCCCTGGTACCAGATAGCTCCCTTTAAAGCATATGGAACCAAAGGATAGATCATGGCATTGAATAGAACACTTGGTGTGTGGGAGTTGATTTGTATAAGATTGGGTCGCTCTAACCTCACTGCTTCGTCTGGCGTAAAGACATAAAACTTCCCCTGATAAATTTCCGCTACTGGCAATAATTTCCATTCCCCTTCCAAAGAGATTTTAGTGTTATGGCCATCAGAAATTTCAATAGGTCCGGATACGCCTCCACCTCCTCCGGTATCAATCACCCTAATGGCAATCGTATTTGCCCCTTTTCGTAGCAGGCTTGCGGGGATAGTATATATCCGGTCAAGATTGTATTTTCCGGTGCCAGCCATTCCCCCAACCAGCTGACCGTTCACATAGGTGGCATCCATATCGTCAATAGCTCCAAGGCTAAGCCTGTAGTCTTTTGAAACATCTTCCAGTTGAAATGTTTTTCTAAGCCAGACTACTCCGTCCATTTCCCAGTCACCTATCTGGTCTGTTCTGTTGGGCAAATCAAGACCCATCCAGGCAGTATCATCAAGAGATGCCTGCGACAGGGAAGCGTCGTTTAAATTAAGTTGCTGCCATCCCTCTTCTGAGCTGGGAAATTCCCTGCTTTCCCATCGTGCGTACCATTCCTCTATAAGGCCCGCCATCTCCGGATTGTCCATATTGGCCAGGGCCTTGTCAAAATCGCCCAATTCTTTTAAACTTTTCTTACTGGTCCATGACTCCGCGGGGGTACCTCCCCAGCTGCTATGAATAATTCCAACAGGGATATTTAATTCTTTATGAAGTCTTCGTGCAAAAAAATAGGCCGTTGCACTAAAATCCCCAACGGTTTCAGGGCTGCATACCATCCATTCACCGGTGAAATCTTTTACTTCTTTTACAGTATGATTGCGCTGAACTGTAAACATCCGTATCTTCTCAAAATGGGCATTTTCAATTTCCCGGGCCGAGTTATTAATAGTATCATTAGGAGGCCACCCTGTAAGAGGCATTTCCATATTGGATTGTCCGGAAGCCAACCAAACTTCTCCTATAAGAACATCATTTAAAACAACACTATCCCCCTTTGTGGAAATGGTTACCGTGTAGGGGCCGCCAGCCTCTGGTGTTGGGAGATTTAGTTTCCAATCTCCCATGTCATTAGCAGTAGTAGAGCTCTCTTCCCCCCAGCTTCCCGATACACTCACTTTGCTTTTAGATCCGGAGATTCCCCAAAATGCCACTTCGACCTGCTGTTGGAGAACCATATGATCGGTAAAAAGTGGATTAAGACCTAAGGATTGAGTTTCCGTATGACAGGAATTCAAAAAACTAATAGCGAGAAAACTGCAGAGGATATATAAAAAAGTGATAGGTTTTTTCATTTGTTTTGGTTCTGTTGATTCTAACTTATACTAAATCCCATTTTTTTCTGGGCTTTCTGGAGAGCAGTGCATTGGCTTCTTTATCCCCAATAAATTTTTCTTTTTCGGCGTTCCATGCCAGTTTTCTGTTCAGCTGCCAGGAAATTAACCCCAAATGCATGGGCAGTGTCATCTCCCTGGCATAGGCCAGGTTAGATTCTGAAGGTTTACGCGATTTTACTGCATCTACAAAATTCTGCTGGTGGCCGGGAGAACGCTGCAAGGTTTTAGGAATTTCAGAAATATCGGTAACTGTCTCACCGTTGATGGTGATCTCCCGGGTTTCATAATCACAAATAAGGGAGCCCTTTTCGCCTTCAAAATAAGCACCTATTCCTCTATCTGCCGCACCGGGAACATCCGGAGGCGTAGAGGTCCAGAAAAGCTGCAGATCTTCAAATTCATAGTCCACATCTATCCATTTGGGAGTATTGGCTATCCCATCGGCTTCTTCTCCTCTGGCTGAGATACTCTTCAGGCCTTTGGGCTGAATGGCCCAGTAGACCACATCGGCAATATGGCACCAGAAATCGGCAAATACTCCACCGGAATAATCCATAAAATACCTATAGGTAAAATGACATTTTGCAGGAATATAATCTACATAGGGCGCTGGCCCCAGCCACATATCCCAATCCAGTGTTTTGGGAATAGGTTTGATTACAGTCTCAGTCAAATCCGGAGGTCCACCAGTTTTCCAAAGCCTTACGGTATGGACTTTTCCAATGGCCCCGGCCTGGATGAGTTCTACAACCCGGTGGTAATTATCTGTGGCATGAATCTGTGTTCCCAACTGAAAAATACGGTTGTATTTCTGTTGGTTCTTAAGTAATAATTGCCCTTCTTTTACGTCGTATGAAAGTGGTTTCTCACCATAAACATCTTTCCCAGCCTGGAAAGCCAATGTGGCAATCTGGCTATGCCAATGATCCGGGGTAGCGCAGGTAATAGCATCAATATCTTTGCGGTCTAAAATTCTGCGAAAATCCTTATACCCGCTCACTTTAGATCCCGGTTGCAGGTTATCCAAAGTTTTTAAGCTCTCGGCTAAATGCAATTCATCTACATCACAAAGGGCAACCACCTCTACATCATCTAAACCTGCGAACCATTTCATATGGTTATTTCCCATGCCACCAACGCCAATATGCGCCACACGAAGTCGGTCACTTGCCGCTACTTTTCCTACCAGCGAGGGTAAGAGGGTTAATCCCATAAGGCCCAGGCCACTTTTTTTTACAAATTCCCGACGGTTGTGTTTAGGTGCTTTCATAGTAGTTTTTTATTGCACTTTTAAAGTACAAAAAAAAGTGTCACTATTTTAGCCCGAAGTTATAGGAGGGTAGTCCCGTCACTGGGATGCCCTTCAAAAGAAGTCAGTTTAATATTAAATTCCTTTTCATATGCCTCAGATACTGATTTAATAAATGAATCTGCTGCATCTTCATGAACTAAATTGATGGTACATCCACCAAAGCCACCACCCATCACCCGGGCACCTAAAACCTCCACCATATTTTTTGAAAAATCCACTAAGAAATCAAGTTCCCGGCAACTTACCTGGTATAAAGTTCGCAGGCCCTCATGAGTTTGATACATCAAAGCCCCAAGAGTTTTTAAATCTCCCTTTTTTAAAGCTTCTACTGAATCCAAAACCCTGATATTTTCTTCAACCACATAGGTACATCTATCCAGCACTTTGGGGCTCATATCCGTTTTACAAGCCTCGATCATCTCTAAACTTGCATCTCTGAGAGATGCTACATAGGGGTATTTTTTTTGTAGTATGGCCACACCTTCTTCGCATTCATTTCTACGGGTGTTGTATTCACTACTGGCCAGGCTATGACTTACATTGCTGTTTAATAAAACCAACTTGTAGGGAGCTATCACAAATGGTACATAGGTATACTCCATACTTTTGCAATCCAGCAGGATCACATGATCTTTCTTACTCATTACAGAGGCAAACTGGTCCATTATCCCACACTTGGTGCCCACATAATTGTGTTCAGCATCCCTGGAAAGTTCAACGATCTCGTGTTTAGACAATCCAAGATCAAAAAGTTCATTCAGCCCGAAGGCCAGGCCACATTCAAGGGCAGCCGAAGAACTGACCCCTGCACCAACTGGCAGATCACTTTCTATAGTGCATTGAAACCCTTTTAGTTCCTTACTTCTTTTATAAATTTCATACAACACTCCCAGAATGTAATTTTCCCATTGGGTGCCGCTCGGGGCAATATGTTTAAGATCTACAACAAGTGCCTTTTCATATCCCCTACTTCTAATTTCACATTGGGTTTCTGTATTATTTCTTTCAAGTGTAAAGCGAATTCTCTTGTCTATGGCTGTGGGCAGTACATATCCCAGGTTATAGTCGGTATGCTCCCCAATGATATTGATCCTCCCGGGAGAATCTACAATCACTTTATCCAAAACCATATCAGCCATTATTTGTGAATTGAGAATTGTTGCTTTTCTTCTTAAAATTTTCTGTCGGGGTCAAAAGGTGCAATATCCATTGCGGTTTTTTTATTGTCAATAATTTCTGAAACGAGTTTCCCGGTAGCCGGCCCAAGACTCCAGCCCATCATGGCGTGCCCCGTGGCAAAAACAAGGTTGCTATAGGCCTTACTCCTGCCAATATACGGTAAGCCGTCCGGACTTACCGGCCGAAGCCCGCTTTTAGCATTTGCCTTGTCTTCCATGCTTATTTCTATTTCAGGGTAATAGCTTTTTGCAGCTTTGGCAATTGCCTCAACGCGCTCTTTTCTGATGGTATCATTAATACCCGAGAATTCCATAGTTCCGGCAAAACGGGTAAAACCCTGCATAGGGGTCACCGCGGCTTTGGCTTCCATAAGTACAGCCGGAATGCCTATCCCCGTTGGTTTTTTTACATTAATTGAATACCCTTTCCCTGCCTGCAGTGGTAGTTTAACCTCCATTTGTTTGGAAATTTTGCTACTCCAGGAACCGGCAGCTAAAACTACTTCGTCTGCATTGTAGGATGCTTTGGAGGTCCTTATTTCGGTGATTCTGCCTCCGGAAGTTGAAATCTCTAGCACTTCTTCATTGGTTTTTAGATCCACGCCGGCATCCCTGAGATATTTTACCATCTTGGGCATAAATTCTGTAGGGGTGGTATGGCGGTCGCATTCATAATGAATGGCCCCTTTTACATCTAGTACTACATTGGGTTCCAGTTTCTTCAATTCTGCAAGGTCCAGGGTTTTTACTTCCAGTCCAAGAAAACTTGCTTTCTGCGCCACTTCCAATTCATCTTCCCCGGCTTTGTCTGTTTTGTAAAGCATTAGCAGACCTTTTCGTTCCAGTTGAAATTCGCCTAAATCACCAGAAGCATAAATGTCTTCAAACAAGCTGCGACTTAAGATATTAATATCCTTGATCACCGGAATGGCCTTTGCAACTTTAGCAGGGGTGGAAGACTTGTGAAAATACCAGGACCATCTGAAAAAATCGGGGTCCCACCTGGGTTTCATATAAAACGGACTTGACGAATTAAACATCCATTTAATGCCCTTAACAATCATTCCCGGAGAAGCCAGTGGAATAATATGGCTGGGAGTAATATAACCAGCGTTAACAAAAGAAGCTCCTGCAGTGATGTCAGATTTATCTATAACGGTCACCTGATGACCGGCCTTATTCAGATAATAGGCAGAACTCAAACCGGCAATCCCTCCACCAATAATAATTATGCGTTTACTCATATTAAATTACTTGAAACCCCTCTGCAAATGGGTCTTCATCATCAATTTTTATTTCATTGTATCCATAAACCCTGGCCCATCCTTCAATGCTGGGGATAATAGCCGTTTTGTTGTCTAAAGTAGTAACTTCTTCAATACGTCCTATAAACTGAGACCCGATAAAACTCTCATGAATAAAATCTTCGCCTAGTTTCAGGAGGCCTTTTGCATGCCATTGGGCCATCCGTGCTGAGGTTCCCGTGCCGCAGGGCGAACGATCAAGAGCATTGTCACCATAAAAAACGGCATTCCGGGCCGTGGCATTTGGCGCTATGGTCTTACCGGTCCACAGAATATGACTCACATCTCTGATGGTCTTATTTTCCGGATGTATAAATTCATTGGGGTATTTTGTATTGATAACCTCCCGTATTTCCCGGCTAAACTGAATGAGCTCTGTAGCGGAGTAATCCTGTAGCCCACCAAAATTTTCCTGAGGATCTATGATGGCATAAAAATTCCCACCATAAGAAACATCAAATACCAAATGGCCTAAATGAGGGCTTTCAATACTTAATTCGCTGGCTGAAAGAAAAGATTTTACGTTGTTGAATTTTACCCAATCTACTTTTTTAGCTGTTTGGTGATAGGTAACTTCCACAAGACCCGCCGGGGTTTCAAGACGTATTTCCCCGGGTACTTTTGGGGATATTAGTCCTTCTTCAATTCCGATGGTTATGGAACCAATAGTACCATGTCCGCACATAGGTAAACAGCCACTGGTTTCAATAAATAAAATACCCAGGTCGTTTGCAGGATCTGCCGCGGGGTAAAAAATACTACCGCTCATCATGTCATGACCACGAGGTTCAAACATGAGACCTTTACGGATCCAGTCATAGGACTCCAAAAAATGCTGCCTCTTTTCACTCATGTTCCGGCCCTTCAAATCGGGTCCGCCCTGAGCCACAACCCGCACGGGATTGCCACAAGTATGAGCATCAATACACTTAAAGGTAGTTATAGCCATTGGCTTGTGGTCTGTTAAATCGCAGCATCTGTATAAACTCCATTTACCAATCGTAAAATTTGAAGGGGATTCTCATCTTTAAGGGCATCAGGCAGAAAATCCTGGGGCCAGCTCTGAAGGGCCACTGGCCTTACCCACCGTTTTATTGCATATGGGCCCACTGCCGTAAACCTGCTATCTGTTGAAGCAGGGAAAGGTCCGCCATGTACCATAGAAGGGCAAACCTCCACCCCGGTAGGAACGCCGTTAAAAATAATTCGTCCCACCCGACTTCCGAGGGCTGCCACTGCATTTGCATGTTCTCCTACTTCTTGTTCGTTTCCTAAAATGGTTCCGGTAAGCTGACCTTCCAAATGGTGGAGTATGGAGGTTAGTTCAAGGGCATCCTCACATTGAACAACAATAGAAAAGGGGCCAAATACTTCCTGGTGTAGTTTGGGGTTCTCCAGAAAATTTTTCCCTTCAGTAGTAAGTACAAGTTGTTGGGCAAAATAGGGTTGTGGTTCTGTTTCAAAATTTGCTATGGGGCTGGTACCGGCCTGGGAAGCCGCCGTTTGCTTCCCTTTTTCGTAATTACCGTAAATATTTGGATGCAGCATACAACTGGGTTCCAGCTTCGCAATCTCTTTCCCAAGGGAACTGATAAAGGTATCCAGAGTTTCACTTTTCAGGCCTAAAATAAGTCCGGGATTGGTACAAAATTGACCTGCGCCCAGCATAATGGATCCGGCATATTGTTCTGCCCAATAACTGCCCTTTTCTTCGAGGGCAGACGGGAATATCACCACAGGGTTAATGCTGCCCATTTCTGCGAAAACTGGAATTGGTTCCGGACGTTCATTGGCTAATTTGTACAAGGCAGTTCCGCCTTTGATACTACCTGTAAATCCAACCGCTTTTATCACTGGATGTTTAACAAGTTGCTGACCCACTTCTATTCCGCTGCTGTTCAAGTTGGAAAAGACCCCATTGGGCATATCCGTTTTTTTTGCTGCTTTTAGAAT
>RCNB010002431.1_pt1 | contig 11426 bp, 9 predicted proteins | sample 2041321 | NCBI WGS metagenome assembly RCNB01 (sample SAMN09708232, study PRJNA481090) | Marine sediment metagenome, whole genome shotgun sequencing project.
CCCGTCAAGGCGATCAACGAACCGACCAGGGGGCGGTATCCCGCGGAGGCTTTGCGGGCCATCCCGCTGATCACGTCGCTGACAACTCCCACGGCCGGGATGAGCGAGAAAAAGGCCACCGGCCGTATCGCGAACCAGAAGTAGGTTCGCCAGATCATGGGATCGGATTGCCAGCCGAAAAGCCCTTCGGTCGTCAACCGGCTGGCCAGCATGTACAGCAGCAGTACGGCGAAGACCGAACCGGAGATCACCATCAGGTAGCCGTACAAATAAAAGCCCCAGGAAGCCAGGGGCATGTCGAAGAAACCCAGACCTTCGCGGCGGCCGTGGTGCACGGTGACCACGAAATTCACGCCGGTCAAAAACCAGCTCAGGCTCATGAAGACCAGGGACACCAGCAAGACTCCCAGGGCGCCGGGTTCCACCAGGGCCTGGTGGGTGTCCAGGGTCCAGCCCGAACCCACCGGGCAGATGGCCAGGGACACCAGCATCAGCAGAAGACCGACGACATAGAACCGCAGACTCAGGCGGGAAAACCCGGGCAGTGCCATGTTCCGGGCCCCCAGCTGCAAGGGCATCAGGAAGTAGCCCAGAACCGCGGGCAAGGCCGGCACGAGCCAGGCGATCACCTGCAAAAGGCGTTGATAGGTCAGTGTTTCCAGGATCAACCGGGCGCTGAGTCCCGGCCCCCCCACCGCTTTGACCAGGGGCAGGATGGCCTGGATCATGGCCAGAAGAAAGGCCCCCGCGGTCCAGGCCAGGAACATCAGAGCGATGCGCTTGTGGTCGGTGGAACCGAACCACTTCCCCAGGCCTCCGGGGCCGCCCAGGAAACTGCGACCAATGGCGTCGGCAGCGGAGTGGGTCACGTCGTGCATCTACATTGCCTCCTGGCCGCCGGCGTTCCCGCGGTCCGAAATGGTCTTCAGGAACTCGGTGATCGCCTCGATTTCCCGATCACTCAGGATGCCCGCGTAGGGAGTCATCACAGGCTGGTAACCCTCGATAACGGTGGCGTTGGGTTCGAGGATGGACTCCTTGATGAAGGCGTCATCCGCCAGCACCGTTTGGCCCTCGGTGGTCTTGAATTCGTATCCGTAGACGTTTTTCAATGAGGGGCCCACCAGCGTGGAGCCGTCCAGCGAATGACAGGCCTTGCAGCCCTGCCGGTTGTACAGCAACTGGCCCACCTCGGGCAGGGTCCGCCCGACGAAAATATCGCCCACGGCCGCCAGCCAGGCTTCGAATTCTTCCCTGGGAAGAGACACTACCGCGGTGGCCAGGCTGTCCTGGGTCAAGGCACTGAACGAACCGGAGTGGATGGGATAGGTGCCGGCATGGATGGCCTCGAACCAGGCCATCGAAGTGCTCCCCGGCAGGATGGCTTGCTGCACGCGCATGGCCGGGATGGAAAGGCTGTGGCTGACATCCTCGCTGGTCATGGCCAGACGAACGGGCTGATCGACGGCCACCCGCAGGGTGTCCGCCACGTGGCCGTCGGGATAGGTGAAATCCCACACGCCTTCACGAGCAGTCACACCGATCTCGTAGGCCCCGTAAGGAGCGACACTCTGATCCACCAGCCCCTGCAACCCGCTCACGAAGGTGAATCCGGACAGGGCGATTGCGCCCAGCACCCACACGCCCAGCAACAACTTGTTCAAACTGCCGGCGGGAACCTGCTCGGGGTCGCCCTCCTTGCGCATGAACGAACGCATGAAGACAACGGTCAGACCAACGGTAAGGACGAGGATGACAGTCGCGATGATGTAGAGGTCGAAAAAAGGAACATCCACATCCGGGGCGAAGGTCGACGCCCAATCCGGAAACCAGGTTGTAAGATTTGCGCTGCCGATCAAACCGTTACCTCTTTCGTGCCGCCACCAGGCGGGGAGAAACTACTGCGATTGGCCGACCTTTTCCACGAACCGTTCCATGGCGTCCTCGATGGGCATGACCACGGTGCCTTTTTCCTCGTCCAACCAGCGGACCTTTTCGTCCAGGATGGCCTTTTGCTCGGCCACCGCGGCCAGGCCCTCTTCACTGGCCGAGGAGTTGTAGACCTTGGCCTCGAACTCGTTCGCCTGGGCGGCCAGAAAGCCCCCCTGAAGGAACAGGGCCATGGCCACAAGAAATATCACGACCGCACCGCCGCATAAAACCACGGCTGGTGTGTTGAACCCGGTTTTCCTGTCTGAATCTGACACTTGGCAACTCCTGTCAGGCGTTTTCGAACCGCAGCGATTCATCCAGCCGCGGGTCCCTGATCGGCACCAGGGAATTCCCCATGGCGAGCCTCGTGATACCGGCCAGCCACAGGCCGCCGATGCCGAAGAACGCGGTCACATCCATGGGACTGAAGACAAAACTCTCGCTGAACTGGGGCATGACCACCCAGTAGAGGTTGATCCACTGGGCGACGATGATCCAGAAGGCCCAGAAGGCCAGAATCTTGCGCTTGCGCTTGGCGAACCGCGAGATCAGGCCTGCGAAGGGCAGACAGAAGGTGGCGAACAGGGTGACCAGCCCAACCTGTCCCCAGCCGTTCTGCGACCGCATCAGATACCAGTGCGTTTCCTCGGGAATGTTCGCGTACCAGTAGAGCATGTACTGGCTGAAGGCGATGTAGCCCCAGAAAAAGGTGAAGGCGAACATGGCCTTGCCGTAGTCGTGATAATGTTCGGGGCTGATGATGCGTTCCATCCGCCCGGCATTTTGCAGGCCCAGGGAGAACAGGGTCATCACCGCAAAGAAGGTGACGAAGCCACCGGCCCAGTAGTAGACCCCGAACATGGTGCTGAACCACAACGGATCGATGCTCATCAGCAGGTCAAAGGACGCGGCGGCCACCGACAGGGCGCAGATCATCAGCGCAAAACCGGAGTAGTTCTCCAGGCGCCGGGTCAGGCCCACATCGCCCGTGGAATCCTGCTTGACCGAGGTCTTCCAGAAGAACCAGGAGTATCCGGTCCAGAGCACGAAGTAGATGACCCAGCGCAGAATGAACATGTTCCGGCTGAGATAACCGGTCTTGTGGGCCATGGCGTGACTGGAAGCTACTTCCGGATCGCTCCAGCCGTAGATCTGGCCCGCCAGGAAGATCACCGGGATGGCCAGAATCGCCATCACGGGCATGACCGCAGCAATGACCTCGGCGATACGCCGAATCACCACGTTCCAGCTGGCCTTGGTCACGTACATGATGGGCATGAAAAACAGGGCGCCCAGACTGATGCTCAGGAAAAACGCATAGCTGGTCAGATAGGAGTAGCCGAAGTGCTTCAGCCCATCTCCTTCGCTCAGGCCCAGACCGATCGTGGCGGCCAGGCCGATCGCGCCGACCAGCGCGCTGACGGCGAACACCCGCGGCCCGAGACCTTCGAGGGTGGTCTTGGTTTCTTCCAGGCTGGGTACATGGTGATGAGCCAAGTCAAACTCCCCATACTGAGCCGGTCCGGGGCCGGCGCATGATCAGGTTTCGATACCCTACTTCTTCAGGACGGCCCGCTCGGTGGCCGGGACATCGTCGATGGTCGCGTTGCGGGACAGCTGCAGCGCCCGCACGTAGGCCACGATGGCCCAGCGGTCTTCGGGATCGATCTGCGGCCCGTAGGCCGGCATGTTGCGGATCCCGTTCGCAATCGTGTTGTAGATATGTCCGGCCGGCCGCTCGATCACCGTGGCGCCGGTCAGGTCGGTCGGAGGCGTCCAGGTTCCTTCGCCCAGCGATGCGGCGCGAACATGAACAAGTCCGTTGCCGTTGCCGCTAAGGCCGTGGCAGGTGGCGCAGAAAATGTCGAACCGTTCCCGGCCACGCTGCATCATTTCACCGGTCACCGGCAGGGGAAATTCATCCACGAAAACCGTGTCGCCGCCGGCCAGCTTGAACCCCTTTCCGAAAGCGTCGTCCGCGTACAACAGGCCCCGGGCCACCGTTCCGGCCGGCGGTCGCCGCATGCTGACGCCATCGGCGAAAAACTCATTGGTGGTCTGGTTCTTGGCTTTGTACTGCTGATCCATGTCGTACACGACCTGGATCCTTGGGGTGGCCTTGCGCGAGTGCATCGATTTGTAGATCAACCCCATGGGGATCAACGACAGCGCCACCACTACCAGCAGGATGTAGAATATGGGACGAGGCATGGCGCTAGTCCTCCGGGCTTTCGTTGACTTCCTCGACTACGTCCCCGCCCAGTGAGGCCAGGAAATCCCGTGTCTTTTCCAGCTGGAACTTGGGGTCGGCGGCTTCGATCACGATGTAGAACCTGTCCTGGGTCACCCGGCGGAATCGCTTGCTGGTGAACAGGGGATGGTAGAGCTTGGGCAGATCGTTCAGGATCCACATGCCGAAAAAGGCGGCAAAAGCACTGAACAGAACCGTCAGCTCGAACATGACCGGTACGTTGGCCGGCAGTCCGAACATCGGCTTGCCCGAGATCATGAAGGGATAGTCCACCGCGTTCATCCACCACTGCATCAGCGTGGCCAGGCACAGGCCCGTGAACCCGCTGGCCAGCACGATGAACGGAAGCTGGGTTCCCTTGATGCCCATGGCGTCGTCCATGCCGTGCACAGGGAAAGGCGTGTGGACGTCCCACTTCTTGAAGCCGGCGTCACGTACCTTTTCCACCGCGGCCATCAGCAGGCTCGGGCTTTCGAATTCGGTCAGCAGACCGTACAGGGCGCCCTGTTGGGTATCGGCACTCATCACTTGCCACCTCCTTCCGGAGCTCCAGGTACCTCACGTACGTGGGCGGGAATATCTCCGTGGTAATCGCCCACCGAACGGCGTTCGCCGCTGTGGGCGTCGGCGATCGGCATCACGGTCTTGACCTCGGCCATGGCCACCATCGGCAGGAAGCGGATGAACAGCAGAACCAGGGTGAAGAACAGGCCGAAGCTGCCCAGGAAGGTCAGGATGTCGATCAGGGTGGGCTGGTAGTAAGCCCAGCTCGAGGGCAAAAAGTCGCGGCTCAATGAAGTGACCGTGATCACGAAACGTTCGAACCACATGCCGATGTTCACGAAGATGTACATGACCCACATGATGGCGATGTTCGTGCGGATCTTCTTGAACCAGAATAGCTGGGGCGTGACCACGTTGCAGGTGACCATGATCCAGTAGGCCCAGGCGTAGGGACCGAAGGCGCGGTTCACGAAGGCGAAGCTCTCGTAGGGATTGCCGCCGTACCAGGCGATGAAAAATTCGGTGGCGTAGGCGAACCCGACCATGCTGCCGGTGGCCAGGATGATCTTGTTCATGTTCTCGAGGTGATGCTTCGTGATGATGTGTTTCAACCCGAACCACTGCCGCGCCGGAATCAGTATGGTGCCCACCATGGCGAAACCGCTGAACACGGCCCCGGCAACGAAGTAGGGCGGGAAGATGGTCGTGTGCCAGCCGGGCAGCTGGCTGGTGGCGAAGTCGAACGACACCACCGAGTGCACCGACAGCACCAGGGGCGTGGCCAGACCCGCTAGAAGCAGGTAGGCCTTTTCGTAACGGTGCCAGTGACGGTGACTGCCGCGCCAGCCCAGGGCCAGGGCGCCGTAGATGATCTGCTGGACCTTGCCCTTGGCGCGGTCCCGCAAGGTGGCCAGATCCGGCACCATACCCATGTACCAGAACAGCAGCGACACCGTGGCGTAGGTGCCAACGGCGAACACGTCCCACAAAAGCGGGCTGCGGAAGTTCGGCCACATGTCGTGGTAGTTGGGAATGGGGAACAGCCAGTAGACGACCCAGACACGACCGACGTGGATGCCCGGGAAAATGCCCGCGCAGATGACGGCGAAAATGGTCATGGCCTCGGCGAAGCGGTTGATGCTGGTGCGCCATTTCTGCCGCAACAGGAACAGGATGGCCGAGATCAGCGTGCCGGCGTGACCGATACCCACCCAGAACACGAAGTTCACGATGGCCCAGCCCCAGCTGACCGGATTGTTCAGGCCCCACACCCCCACGCCCTTGATGAAGAGCCAGCCGATCATCAGGAACAGGATGCCCGTCAGACCGGCGGTCCCCACAAACGCCACGTACCAGGCGAGCGGAGTTTTCCGCTCCAGGACGATGTCCGAGACCGTCTCGGTGATCGTGGTGAAATCCTGCCCACCGAGGATCAGCTCCTGCGGCTTGGTGGGATCATCCACTGTGTTGTCGACAAGGTCGGTGACCGACGCATTCATAAATCAGGCTCCAGTCTATCCGTGGGCTCCGGCTTCGGTTCCGTGCTCTTCATGCTTTTCATGACCGCCATCATGACCGCCGTCATGTTCCCCACCGTGACCACCGCCATGCTGTCGTGTGGCCGGCTCTATAGCGGCGTTGGGATTACGGATGCGGGCCATGTAGAATGTCCGCGGCTTGACGTTCAGGTAATTGAGCAGGTCATAGGATCGGCTGGCTTCGCGCAGCTTGCTGACCCGGCTTTCGGGATCGTTCAGATCCCCGAAGGTGATGGCGTCCGTGGGGCAAGTCGCCTGACAGGCAGGCGTGATGTCCCCGTCCTGGATGCTGCGGCCGGCGACCCGGGCGGCCACCCTCGCGGTCTCGATGCGCTGCACGCAGTAGGTGCATTTTTCCATGACCCCGCGAGCGCGCACGGTCACGTCGGGATTCAGAACCAGCCGCTGGGTCTGGGTCAGGTCCTCGAAATTGTTGAACCAGTTAAAGCGGCGCACCTTGTATGGACAGTTGTTCGAGCAGTAGCGCGTGCCGACGCAGCGGTTGTAGACCATCGCGTTCAGACCCTCGTCCGTGTGCAGCGTCGCGGCAACGGGGCAAACCTGTTCGCAGGGCGCGTTTTCGCACTGGACGCAGGCCACGGGTTGCTGGGCCACCTTCGGATCCTCGGCATCACCCAGGAAATACCGGTCCAGCCGGACCCACGACATCTCACGGCCGCGGCTGACCTCGTCCTTGCCGACCACCGGAATGTTGTTTTCGCTCTGGCAGCCGATCACGCAGGCGTTGCAACCGTTGCAGGTGTTCAGGTCGACCGCCATGCCCCACTTGTAGCCCGTATATTCCCATTCCTTCCACAGCGATTCCAGCGGTGGACTGTGCACGCCGAGGTGATCGACGAACTCGGGATCACTCTTGTAATCCTCGATGTTCCCTTCGCGCACCAGGGCCGGTACCCGCTTCTGGATCTCGGCCGCACCGGCGGCGTCGATGGCGTGATGGTCCTGGGTCGTGGCCAGCAGGTAGGTGCCCCCGGTCTTGGCGACCTTCAGGCCCGAACCGCCGTGCAGATGGTCCCAGGTCCGCAGCTTGTAGGTATCGAAGCCCATGCCCTGGCCCACGCGGCCGGCATCTTCGCGGCCGTAACCCAGGTTCACGGTCACGGCATACTTGGCCTGGCCGGGCAGCACGTAGACGGCCATCACCAGGTTGCGGCCCTGGTAATCCAGCTGGACCAGATCCCCATGCTTGAGGCTCAGTTCGTTGGCGGTGGCCGGGCTGATCAATGCGGCGTTGTCCCAGGTCAGCTTCGACATGAAGTCCGGCATTTCCTGCAACCAGGCGTTGTCCGCGTAGCGACCGTCGTGGACCGACTGATCCTGCAGGAAACTGATTTCCAGGTTGTCGGCGCTCAGATGACCCGCGCCCTTGGGGGCGGTCAGCACGGCACCAGACAAAGCCAGGACCTGACCCTTGTCCTTGCCGCTGCCCTTCAGAAATCCGTCATGAATGAAGGTGCGCCACCGCTTGTCGAAAGTGGGATCAGCCGTGGGGGCAGGGCCCGATCCGCCCGTCATCAGGTGGAAGGTGTCGCGGGCAATGGTATAGCTGTCACGCGGCTCGGGGTCGGCCAGGATCGACAAGATCTCGATCACAGTACGGCCGCCATACAAGGGTGCGATCAAGGGCTGAACGGCCAGGTGGGACTGATCCCAGCCCATCGCGTCGCCCCAGCTTTCCAGGTAGTGGGCCAGCGGCAGATGCCAGGTGGAAAGCTGGGCCGTGGCGTCATCGCGGTGTCCGAGGTGGATCCGGTGCTCGGCCTTCTGCATGGCCGCGGCGAATTTCACATCCACCGGGGCGGTGTACACGGGATTGCTGTCCAAAATGACCAGGGTCTGGATGCGGCCGGCGTTCAAATCATTCACCAGCTCATCGATGAACTTGATCTGCGGCACTTCGATGGGCAGAAAACTGATGGTCTTGCCCACGTTGCCCAGGGCCGTGTTCAACACGTGAACCAGAGCATGGGTGTCCGGATCCTGGCGCAGGCCGGCAACCAGCAGGCCGTGCCCGCGGTTGTCCATGAGATCCTTGGCCACCGCGGCGATGTGTTCGCCGCCGGCGACATGCTTGTGCCACCTGTTCAGCTGGGAGCGGGAAATTCCGGAGCCGGAAGGCAGGGGCATTCCCTCACCGATGACCAGTTCGGCCGCCAGGGCCCAGACCGCGGCGGCAATGTCGCCGTGGGAGGTCGGGAATCGATGGTCGGCCATCCCGCCGGTGATACTGAAGGTGTTCTCAAAGACGTACAGCCGATTCATGTGACCGGCTTCGGGTTTGCGGCCGGCGGAGAACTGCTTGCTGTTGCGCAGGCTGGTCGGGTGGTCCTGCATGAAGTTGGCGTCGAAATCGACGATGACGTTGGCACGCGAAAGGTCGAGCTGAGGCATGGCGGGCTGGCCGAAGGCCTTGGCGCAACCGCGCATCTCATTGACCCGGCACACCGGCTCCCACAGGTAGATCCCTGCTCCCTTCCGGGCCGCGGTTTGCATCAGTCCGTAGCGTGAAGGCGAAGTGGAGGCTCCGGCCAGGATCGCCACCCGACCCAGATCACCGGAAACGTTTTTGGCGGCAAAAGCGTCGAAGCTTTCCCAGTCGGCCTCGACAGTCCGGCCGCCGTTGCGTTGCAGCACTTTCTGGCTGCGGTCCGGATCGTAGACATCCAGCACGCTGGCCTGAGCGAAGGCGGTGGTGGCCCCCATGCTCAGGGGGGATTCGGGATTGCCGTCGATCTTGATGGGACGCCCGTCGTAACTGGTGGCCAGCACGCTGTTGGCCACCGGGCCAAGCTCCATGGTGGTGGCGAATTGCATCGGCGTACCGGGCGTCAGGCCTTCGGGCCGGTTCACGAAAGGAACGATCTTCTCGGTCGGCCAGCGGCAGCCGGCCAGGGTCGTCATGGCGATCGAGGCGGACATGATCTGCAAAAAGCGACGCCGGGTCATGCCCTCGGGCGCATCGACCCCGCTGGGAAACTCGTTCACCAGCTGGTCGCGGTACTCGTCGGTGTCGGCCAGCTCCTGCAGGCTGCGCCAGTAGTTCATTCCCTGCCTGGGATCAGAACTCATGTCACTCTTCCGGATCATGCGAAACCTTTCCTACCGGTGACAGGTCGTGCAGTTGGTTTTCGGAGAAATGTTGTGCTTGGCCCGAAGCTCGGCGCCCAGCACCGCGGGATCGCCCTCGGCGACCCAGTCCATGACCGTCACGAATTCATTGGGACGAATGTTGGCGTCCGGGTTGCGATGGCACTCCAGGCACCAGCCCATGGTCAGGGGCTTGACCTGCTCGACGACTTCCATCCGGTCGACCCGACCATGGCAGCTGACACACCCCACGCCTGACTGGATATGCCCCGCGTGATTGAAGTAGGCGTAGTCGGGAAGATCGTGCACTCGCACCCACTGGATGGGCACGCCGACCTCGGCACTCTGGCGCACGAGGGCCAGCTTTTCGCTTTCGGTCTTGATGGTGCTGTGGCAGTTCATGCAGGTGGCCGTGGGCGGAATGTTGGCCTTGGCCGTGGTTTCCACGCTGGTGTGGCAGTAGCGGCAATCGATTCCCAGATCGCCCGCATGCAGGGCGTGGCTATAGGGCACAGGTTGCTCGGGGGCGTATCCCATGGCCGACATCTCCGGCGAAAATACGCCGGTGATCAGTACGGTCGCATAGACCAGACCACCGACCGCCAAGACGGCCGAAGCCTCGCGCAACCAGTTGGTCCATTTGGGGAATACGAACTTGTCAGTGTGGGTGCCCTGACCGTTTCCGGCCGACCCGGCGCCGGGGCTGTTGCCTGGAGTTTCTGGAGTTCTGTCTGGAGTCAACCGACTCTCCCCCTTCATCTACGATGAAAGATGGCCCACCGCCCGTACCGCACCCTGAGACGGTTACCGCCGCCGGACATGATGGAACCGAGTTCCCGTTGCATTCGGTGGCCGATTCTAGGGCCCCCGGGAGGCCCTTTCAAGCAAAACAAGACCTATGGGGCGTAATTTCCCGACCCCGACTCGGCGGTCTTGAAAGATGCGCCACAACCGCAGGATCGGGTCGCCTGGGGATTCTCGAACTGGAACCCGCCGCCCATAAGGGCATCGACGAAATCGATCTCGAGACCCTCGATCGAAGTCAAGGTCACTGGATCACACAGCACCACCAGCCCGAACTGGTTCGAGGTCGCGTCATCCGCACTCGGAACCGCCCCGGGCGTCAGGACGTATTTCGTGCCCGAACAGCCCCCGACCTCGAGCCCGATACGCACGCTGACCTCGGCGCTGCCGGCTTCAGCCAGCTGGCGCTTGATCTCGTTGGCGGCGTTTTCGGTGAGGGTCATCATTCTCGGATCAAGCCTTTCGCGGGTAACTACCTAAACCGGACCGAATCTATCTATTTGTGGGGTGTATTGCAAATGGGATTTGGGGAAAAATGGTGGAGTCTCCCCTATGGGATCAGGCAACATTGAGCTTGTCCTGTTTCTCATCAATTGGCCTGCCGGAGGATTTGCTCTTTTGTGCGAAAACCCGAGATTGACCCCGGGTTTTCGTTTTAAATATCAACTTCGCAGGCCCTCGAAATCCAGGGGATCGGCCGAATAACCCTTTGGGATGGATGGCGGCCCCCACTTTTTGCCTTACAATATTTGGAAACAAACCTCAATCCGGCCGGCCCCGGCCTTTTCTCCGGAATACTAAGGACTACCATGTTCAAGGCTTTGAAACTGGCCGCCTTTTCCCTGCTGACCATTTTCCTGACAGGATGTCCCATGCAAGAAACCAACGGCACCGACAGCACCCCGGCCGGCCCTCGCACCCCCGAACAGATCATGCGCGACGGGAATCATCTGAAGGGCGAACCCTCTGTCTATCTCCAGCAGCACGCCCACAATCCGCTGGACTGGTATCCCTGGGGCGAGGCCGCCCTGGCCAAGGCGCGCGCCGAGGACAAACCCATTTTCCTGTCCATCGGGTATTCGTCGTGCCACTGGTGCCACGTGATGGAACACGAGGTTTTTGAACACATCGACGTGGCCGAGTACATGAACGAGCACTTCGTCTGCATCAAGGTCGACCGCGAGGAACGGCCCGACCTGGACAGCGTCTACATGGAGGCCGTGCAGATGATCACCGGCCGTGGCGGCTGGCCCATGTCCGTGTTCCTGACCCCGGACCTGAAACCCTTC
>RCNB010002432.1_pt1 | contig 11425 bp, 8 predicted proteins | sample 2041321 | NCBI WGS metagenome assembly RCNB01 (sample SAMN09708232, study PRJNA481090) | Marine sediment metagenome, whole genome shotgun sequencing project.
TTTATTTGAGCCTTCAGAAAAGCCATTTCTGTAGTTAGTTTCTCTTCATATAAAACCCGCTTGAGTTTTTCACTTTGAAACCAAGATTTAATCAAAGCATATGATAAACCAAGTAAAAGGATAAAGAAACTACTTCCGACATTGTATCTAAGGTAAGATAGATAAGACTCACTTTCAGTTGAAAAAAAGCCAACCAACCAATGATAATCAATAAAACTTTCGAACAAATTAAGGAGAACAAAAGCGCTAATTAAAGTGATAATTAAGAGCGGTATTTTTTTTAGGCGTAAAAAACGAGGAACAATAAAAAAAGCAGTCGTATAAAATATAACCTGATTCATAAACATACCAAACAATATAGCCAGCCACAAAGGACCTTCTTCTTTTTTAAAATCAGCAATTGTACTGACAGAATTTAAAAATAAATAATACGAAATTCCCCAAATAAAAATATGTATTATTAATTCTAAAGACTTTTTCATTCTAACTGTTTAAGTCTCAAAAATAGTGTTTTAATTAATTTGCGAATCACTGAAGGGACGAAAGAAGTCTTTGAAGTGGCCAAACTCAATATTACTGTGAAGTTTCTATTATTTCACATGGTTTAGAGGTTCTATCGCATTAAAGAACCAAACAGTCACATTCTTTTTATTCTATAATCATAACGTATTACTATTGCTTCACATTAATCATAAAATAGTTAAAAAATGAAGCAATCAATAGTAACTCTAATTATATTAATCTTCGGGTTTAATGCATTTGGTCAGACAAGTTCTAATAAAGAATTAGAAAAAAGTATCAACGAAGTATTTGAAAGTTATGCGCATTATAATCGTTTTATAGGTAGTGTATTAATAAGCCAAAACGACAACATTATTTATGAAAAGAGCTTTGGTTATGCCGATGCAGAAAATCATAAAAAGAACACTAAAAATTCCATATTTAGTATTGCTTCTGTTACTAAACCCTTAACCGCTGTAGGGATCATGAAATTAGTGGAGGATGGCAAACTTACATTAGAAACGCCAATCAGTACTTTCTTTCCCAATTTCATACCCGATTTTTCCGGAAAAATCACAATTCGCCATTTGTTAAACCATAGTTCTGGTATGCAAGCTAATATAGGTAGAATAGACGATGAAGGCAACGGTTTTATGCCAGGAAAAAAACTGATAACACTGAATGATTTATTCGAAGAATTTAAAGATTCTAAACTGAAATTTGAACCAGGAACAGCTTATGAGTATAATAATTTTGGATATACGCTTCTTGCCTATATTATTGAAAAAGTGAGCGGCAAATCTTATGCTGATTATATGGAACAAGCTGTTTTCAAACCTGCTAACATGAAAAATACTACTGTCAACACTTACAAATCGACACGTAAAAGAGCTTTTCCGCATACCGGCTTAGGTATGAAAACCTTTAAAAAATCCAATAACAACATTCATTTTTCTGAGGTAAAAGGTGCTGGAAATATTAATTCTACTACGGGTGATTTATATAACTTTATGAAGGCTTTAGGAAACGGAATGTTATTAAAACCAGCAACTGTCAATAAACTTTACAGCTATACACAATCTATAGGTGTTAATGAATCGCAATATGGGTTAGGGTGGAAAATTGAAAATAAAGGAGGTGAAAAATGGATAAATCATACGGGTTTACTTCCTGGTTACACTTCAATAATAGGTTCATTACCAAAAAGAGACATTAAAATCATTATCCTATCCAATGCCACTTCAACCAATTTAAACATAGAAAGTGTCTTTAAAGGGAAAAGTGAATTTATTAGTACTGAAATAATTGATTCTGTAATTTCTGTACTGCAAGGAAAAAAAACAGAATTGCTTCCAATACCAATGAAGGTTAATAATAAAAACGGTGCAGATTTCAGTAGTACATACAAGATGGATAATATCCATTCATTAGTCTTAACCAAACAAGGTGACAACTATTCTCTTAAAACAATTGGTTCAGAGAATTGGTCAGTATTTACATATCCATTTTCAAGAGATGCTAAGGAAGACAACAAAACAAGCGAAACTGCTTTGTATTTTGCGAATGCAATGAGCACTCAAAACTTCGAAGGTCTTTCCGATTATGCCAATGATGATATGAAAGGCTTATTTGGTTCAGAAGAAGGGTTGCAGCAGTTAAAAGGAATTTGGACATATTGGAAAAAAGAGGCTGGAGAATTTCGATCTTATAATATTTATAAAATTGAAGGAAAAGAAGGCTCTAAGACGGTACATATTAGATTTCATTTTGAGAAAAATGATTTAGGAATGCTTTTAGGGATTAACAGAAAAAACCAAATTCAAGGAATGTTTAAGGATAATGACGTTAAAACATGCCCTATTCAAAAAGTAAAATTAACACCTATAAATGAAAATGAATTTTTTATCAATGGGCACCAAAATGAGGGCATGCAAGATTTAAAAATAAAGGTGTCTGAAAAAGGATTTATTTTAATAGACGGTAACACAAATTTCAAAGCAACACTTAAAGCTTCCTTTTAAACAAGAAATAGCCAACCGCTAACGGTGTATACAATTTATTGCTAATAAAAGTCTTACTACAAAAACTCTTGCGGATTTTATGTTTGCACATGTTTTGTTAGCAATTGTAACAGGGTTTTACCTGTAGCAATGATTTTCGGAATTATAAAATTTTGGAGAACTAAAAAGCTACTCACAGATGCAATTGGAGTTTTATTTATCTTACAATGGACAGTAGTACTTATATACTGGAGTGTAATACCTTTTAGATTATGGTCATAGAAAAGACAGTTTGTAACAAGGTGTACAATTAATTATGGCGAAATTTTATCGCAGAAAATTACTAGGGCTAGTTCGCTGTGATCGTGTCACTTAAATTAATTAACTTCGTGGTACGTCAGAAACTCACAACTGATTTTCCGCAACTAATCATACACAAAACATTATGCGTCATGCAGAACGACAAATAACTTATGATCAAATTTTTTAATACAATCAGAAAAGACCTTATGGAAAAAAATAAAACTGGAAAGTATTTGAAATATGCTCTTGGCGAAATTATACTTGTTGTTGTTGGAATATTAATTGCATTGAGCATCAATAATTGGAATGAATCTAGAAAGTACAATCAATTAAAAGGAGCCTATTTGCAGCGTTTGGTTAATGATATTGAACAAGATACTATGACTATAAACTATATAACAGATGAAATTGAAATAACCCAAGATATTATACATAGGCTAATTAAATCTGTTGGCTCGAAAACGAATGAAAACGAATTAGATTCACTTTTTACCAATTACTTTACTAGCGGCTGGATTATGCAAGAGTTTATTGCAACGAATAACACATATACAGATCTTTCTCAAACTGGTAATATGAATATTATTAAAAATTCAGCATTGACGGATGAAATTATTGAATACTATGGCTATGTAAAGGCGGTTGTCAATTCAAATAATGTCAATAAAAATTGGATAACACCATTAGATTTGGAGCTTGCTAAATCTACCGCAGCTTTTGAAATAGATCCTACCACAAGCTTTTTGTTTTCACACAAAAATAGATTTGAGGCATTAAAAGATATTCAATCTCATTCTGAATTAATTGAGCGTAATGCTGCGGGCCATTACTGGATAAACCAATCCTTGTCAGGGAATTTAACAGCGCTTAAAGGTGTCTGTATTAATTTACTAAAGTCGCTACATAACGAGATAGATTCGCTTTAAATTAATAACGAAAGCACAACAATAGGTATAATTAATTTCGGTGAAATTTCCTCGCAGAAAATTGCTAGCCTCAGTTCTTTGTGCTCGTGTCACTTGAATTAATTAACTTCGTCGTACGTCGAAAAATCATCAGGAATGAAAGAAGGTTTAATAAAAGATACTTACGAATTAATAATAAAGGAAATACAAACAATAATTACTCTTTTATATTTATTGGCAGTTGGAATTGGTATGCTCTTTAATTATCAAAAATACTCCGAATTTGACATCAATGTTTTTACGTATTCAGACGTTTTTGATTTTTTGATTGCTCCATTCGCAGATTTTAATATATTATTATTCGCATTAGCCTCAAGTGCAGTTATGTTTCTTCTTTTAAGAATTGACCTATTTTGGGAAAAAAAGTTTCCAAATTCATATTCAAAGGTCAATTTTTTTTATAGAAAAAAATGGTATAACTCCTTCAGATATATAACTTTTAGCTTTGGATTTATCGTTTATTTATATGTATCAGCAGATTTTTATGGAAGTTTCACAAAGAACAAAATAGAGAACAGCGAACCCATCACAATAAGATTTGAAGATAACGAAGTGAAATCAGGAAAACTGATTGGAAAAACTAAAGACATCCTATTTCTACTAAAAAATGACAGTGTTGAAGCAATACCTATTACAGCAGTAGTGAAGGAAATAAAACTAAAATAAAACTACTAACAATAAGAAAAAGTGGGCTAATGCTGTTAGAGGCAGCTACCTCACAGGCTGTACTTGCTGCAGTTTCGATAAAAAACGCAACAAATGGTTGCTTTACAGAGTCAATATACCTCTTATGGTAAATGACTATGAGCAGTATAATAACTAAAAAAACGATTATAATTGAGCGCCTTAAAAATAAAGAAACTATATATTTATCCTATTAAATCTTGTCGAGGGTTAAAAATAGACAGCACAAACATTCAAAAAATTGGATTTAAATATGATCGGTTCTTTGCGGTAATTAATTCTAAAAATAAGATTTTAACAGCCCGAGAAAACTCAAAACTCTTTAATATCTCGTTAGCGATAAATGATGATGACTTGACCCTTTCAACATACGGGACACCTTCTATTTCTATAGATTTAAACAAAATATTGATGGACAAAATCGACGTTAAAATATTTAATGATGCTGCCAAGGCTAAAATAGTAGGTTATGAAACAGACAAGTGGCTATCTCATACCTTACAGGAAAAATGCCGTCTTGTTTCCATAGATTCAGAACAACTAAGAATAATGAAAGCAAAATACAATGGTAAGGAAAATGATTTCATTTCATTCAGCGACATTTCACCCATTCATTTAATTTCGGAAGCATCTCTTAAAGACTTAAATTCTAAACTGGAAAGCCCAGTGACTATTGACAACTTCAGACCAAATATTGTAGTATCGGGATCATTAGCTTATGAAGAAGATAATTGGAGCAGTATTAAAATTGGTGATTGTGAGTTCGAAGTAACACTAAGAACACCGAGATGTACAATTACAACGATTGATCCAATAACGACCAAGGCTGATAGCAAACAAGAACCTTTAAGAACATTGTCAACATATCGGAGTGTAGGAAACAGTATAAATTTCGGAATATATTTAATGCCTAAAAAGATAGGAGTTATTAATATAACTGATAAAATAAAAACGACTGGCAACAACGTCCACAATTAATTGCTAGAAAGTGGTTAAAGAGTATTCTTAAAATTGCTAGCGCGGTTCGGAGTATATAAGCTGAAAAATTAAATCTATTTAAACAATCAAAAAACGATACCCTTTGTGTTAAGCAATTGTGATTAATCCTTTGTATAATGTAACTGGGTATTGTATTGAGAATAGGTAACACATAAAAAGCGACCCTTTTACAAGAGTCGCTTTAATCATTTAGACAAAAAGTGGAAGTATTACATTCCAATAACTTTCATCGCTTTGCTTAAAAGTTTTGGATTCTTTGAAATATAATCAATCGCGGCAGTAGATAATTTTTTATCACCTAAAATTGCTTTCATAATTCCTTTATTAGACCCTTTGTTATCTTTAACCATATTAGTCACAGATTTTGTAGTTTCTGGATTAGACTTTAAATACTTTATAGTCTCTTTTTGTAAATCCTCATCCTTCATCAAAGCACTCTTTATTTGCGCCTCCATGTTTGGTTTTTCTTTGGACACTGCTTCAATTCCAGTCTTTTTGAGATCACTAGTTTTAACTGTGGGCATTGTTTGTGCTGATAATGTCGTTGAAAATGCGATCATAAACGCAAAAAATAAAAATAATTTCATAATATATTGTTTGTTTGTTATTCTGCAAAGTTAAAGAATATTTAAACGTACCCTAACTAGAACTATCTATTTTTCTAAAACTTCTATAAATTTGGTATTATTCATCCTGCCATATTTTTCTACGAGTTATTTTCTTTTACTCATTTAGGTTCTTAAACACACAACAAACCATATAAAAAGCCTAAAATCGACCGCTTATACTAAACAGTAAAAACAATATAACAAAACACTTTGTAACACTTTAAAAATAAATCTAATTGATGTATATTTCAAGCCCTTTTAAAGGTGAAAATTATGATGGATATTAAAGTGCTAAATTATATTAAAGATATAGTAGAAAATATGCCGCCTGGTTGGCTGAGTCTAACAACGCATCGACTAGATATTTATAATGAAAAATTGGCTAAAATTCAATTCTTAGAACAGTTTGAGATCTTATTTAATGACAATAATTCTGAACCATCAGCCCTAAATGAACTACCCACTGCATTCGACTATATTCGATTAGGTCATCCTTTATCTTGTATACTAGAATGGGTCATTGCCAACGTAAATAATGTAAAACCAAATAATGTAATAAGTTTTTCATCGAAGACGGTTCCTGTTCTGGCGATTCTAAGAAAAAATTTATTAGATAATAAAAGCACCCAAATTATTTATACAGGTGAATTACCAGAATTTTTTGATGCTGAAATACTGCGAAGTGTTTATGGTTATAAATTTGATCTAAAACATGTTAAGGAAGCAGAAGATATTTCTGTCTTTAACGGCAGCACCATTTTCATTTCACATCAAGATGAAATTGGTAATTTTGATCTCACTCGAAATATTGATTTTTTTATCGGTAACCATGCTCACTTTGGAAGTATTTTATTAGTAAATGGTGAGCAAAATGAAAATTATATCTCAGAAATTCAGCATGTCCGAAGAAGAGAGACTATTGCAATGACCCCAGCCAGTTGTCTTGCTGCCATAAAGCGACTAATAGAAAAGACTTCTTTTGAGACTAAGAAAAGTAATGTAGAGCCAAACAAAACACGTGTCTTAGATTCAATTGCAGCGATTACCGGTACAAATACAAAGGCACTCGTGGGTTCTAGTGGACTCTCTATTCAATATGCGATTTTAATGGGGCTAATTCACAATGCCCTAGAAAACCATAAAGGAAAGGCGATCAAAATTATAGTTCCTCCAAATTGTTATGGTGGAACAAATGACCAAGCAAGACGAGTTGCTGCCTGTATTGATAATGTTGAAGTGTTGGACTTACTCGTTGATGGTGGTAAAGATATGGTTCAAAGTATTGATCTGATTTTAGACAAAATTGCTGTCGAAGATGCTATCCCTTACATAATAGCTGAAATCCCAACAAACCCTAGAGTTGAAGTTCCAGACCTTATAAAGCTTAAAGACGTTTTAAGTGCATCACGTAAAACTGCGACTGGTAGTAATGCTATCGATCCAATTTTTATTTTAGATCAAACATTTTGCCCCAATGTTCACTTTTTAGGTGAAGATAAAATACTCTCAACAGTTAGTACTATTTCATATGTTAGTGGATCTAAATTCCCTAGTGGCGGGCAATGTACTGCTGGCTACTGTGTAGGAAATAAAAAAACGGAAGTTTTGATGGAGAAAATAGAAATGCACCTCAGGCTTTGCGATAACGAGGCTACAAATCTTCAAATGGATATATTGGCAAAACAATTGCCTTCTATGAATCAAAGAATTCATACTGCCTATAAGAATACCCGTGAATTTGTACGTTTTATTAAGGATACTTTACCAGCGGCTAAAATCAATTTTGTTTCAGAAGAATTGGCAAATAAAGGATTTACCCCTTCGGTGTTTTCATTAGATCTTCCCACTAAAGGGAATACTATTGAAGAAAAAGAATCTTATAAGAGAGCGCTAAATCATCAATTAATCAATTTTATGATAACCGAAATTCCTCATGAAAGCAAGTACTGTGTGAGTTATGGGCAGTTAAATGGATGTTATTGGACGATCCCCGCAACATCTACTCAAGGAACAACTAAAGAAGGTGACAAAGACTATATTGCTCGAGTCGCACTTTCTCCTCATATGGATCTTGAACTGCACAAAAAAGTTTTTTTAAAGTTTGTTGAAAATATTTGTTTTAACACAAACTGAAATAAAAAAAAATTAGCAAAATAAAATTTATCCATTATCTTCGCTCCATTCTGAAAAGTCTTTAAATGAAATTCAGTGGAAAAACTTTATGGGTTACTGGAGCCTCTTCTGGCATCGGACGAGCGGTTGCAATTGAATTGTCTTTAAAAAAGTGTCATTTGATTCTATCTTCAAGAAAAAAGAAGGACCTAGAAGAAGTTGCAAGTATTTGCAAAAAAAATGGAAGCACGACTGCTGTAATCCCTTTTGATTTGAGTGACGCATCATCTATTGACCAAGCGGCTAAAGTTGTTTTGAAAACTGAAATTAATATAGATGGTTTATACCATTTTGGAGGTATTAGTCAACGAGCTTACGCAATTGATACACCTATAGCTATGGATCGTAAGATTTTTGAAGTAAATTTTTTCGGAACAATTGAACTTACAAAAAGAGTCTTGCCAACCATGATTAAAAATGGAGGAGGGCAAATTGGGGTCACTAGCAGTATTGTTGGGAAATTCGGATTTCCATATCGGTCTTCATATTCGGCAACAAAGCATGCATTGCATGGTTTTTTCGAAAGTTTAAGAGCTGAAAATGTTTGTAATAAGGTCATCATTTCTATGATTATTCCTGGTCGAGTTAAAACAAATATTTCTATGAATGCCTTAGATAAACATGGAAATGCTCATCATAAAATGGATATGGGACAAGAAAAAGGCATATCCTCAGAACTAGCAGCTCGAATTATAGTTAAGAAATTAGAAAAGGAAAAGAAAGAAATACTTATAGGCGGAAGAGAATTAATAATGGTTCATATTAAAAGATTTTGTCCTAAATTGTATTACTATTTATCAACGAAAGTTCAGCCCTTGTAGTTATTAAAACTTTGTCATGAAAATTAACGGAATTCAACAATTAGGAGTCGGAGTAGATGACGTGCATACCGCATGGAAATGGTATCGTGAGCACTTTTCTATGGATATTTTAATGTTCGATGAAGAAGCTGTTGCAAAACTAATGCTTGCTCATACTGAGGGAAAACCTCGAGCAAGACATGCAATATTGGCGTTAAACATGGAAGGCGGCGGCGGTTTTGAAATCTGGCAACATACAGATAAAAAGCCAACTCCGAAAGCCGTTCCTCTTTCCTTAGGAGATCTAGGCATAAATATTGGAGTTCTAAAAACTGATAATATTGAAGCCGCTTATAAGAGGTATAAGGTATCTGAATTGAATTTATTAGGAGAAATATCTGACACACCAAGTGGTGCTAAACATTTCTTCTTAAAGGATCCTTATGATAATTTATGGGAGGTAAAAGAACATCCCGTTGTTTTTAGCAAAGAAGCTGGGGTTAATGGAGGGGTTTTTGGAACTATAATTGGCGTCAAAAATATTGAAGAAAGCTTGGTTGTTTATCGAGATATATTAGGATTCGATGCTGTGGTTTATGATAAGATCAACGTATTTGAGGACTTTTCTGGAATTCAAGGAGGAAATCAAGAATTTAGAAGGGTACTATTACGTCATTCGGATGTTAAAAATGGCGCGTTTAGCTCACTTTTTGGTAAATCTGAAATTGAATTGATACAAGTTATAGATGGAACACCAACACCTATTTATGAAGGTAGAATTTGGGGTGATCCGGGTTTTATTCATTTGTGTTACGATATTAACGATATGAATTCATTAAGAGCAAAAGCTGAAGGGTTAGGTTTCCCATTTACCGTTGATAGTGCAAGAGCAATGGATACTTTTGATATGGGAGATGCAGCAGGAAATTTTGCTTATATTCAGGCCCCAGAAGGAACATTAATCGAATTTGTTGAAACACATAAAATACCACTGATTAAAAAAATTGGATGGTATATCGATTTTAGAAAAAGAGGAAACCATCCGTTGCCAAATTGGATCTTAAAGTTGTTTCGATTCAAAAGAGTTAAATAAAATATGAAAACAATAATCCCAAATCTTTAAAGGTAAATTATAGCAGAAGAGCTTGTAAGCAAAAAGAAACTTATTTAAGGTAATATAATGCCATACCCGCTTTACGCAAGCCACCCATCACATGAGCAACCAAGTCTTCCTCTTTTACAAACCGGCTTATTAAGAAAGATGCTTTTTCCTCAAAGTTGGGTTTTAATTGCTTTAAATGGGCAATCTCATTAGCGGCTTCAACCATTCTGTTTAATTGACCCAGCACCGCGGCTCTGAGCATAGGTCCCCAGAAAAGCTCCGGGACTGCATACTTATTTGCTTCAGACAATGCTTGTTCATATTCCTTTTTTCGGTAATAATATAATGTGGTAGCGCCATGAAGGTACAAAGCATAACTAAAATTGTTGTTTATAACATCATCTAATATTTCTTTCCCTCTTTCCCATTCGCCATAAAGTGCCATAAATTGGCCTAAGGCACCTAATCTTAGTGAGCCGGTTGGATTACTTTTTAAACACTTTTCAACCTGATTAAAAAAACGTTCTTTCTCGTTATAAACAAAATATTTGAAGGCTAATATTATGTTTACCATAATACTATGTGAATCTAATTGATAGGCTTTTTCTATTAATTCCCCGAAAAGCTCATACGATTGTTCTGAATTTGGTGAATCGAACATATAAGCATTTGCGTGTAAATCAGCTAAACAGCAGTAAACGATGCCTGAATCGGGTTCGTTTTTTAAGGCCAGATTTAATGCACTATAAGCGGTCAGGGCTGTCTCCTCACTTAGATAGAATTGATTATGGTAGAACTTAAGAATGGCATAATACGTTTCAATTTCCTTTGGTTTGGCATTTCTTGAATCGGCATATAATTTTTGAGTGATAAAACCATATTCACCACTAAGTACTGAACAAATCTCGTTCGTAATTTGCTCTTGAATTTCTGCGATGGATTCAACCTGAAGTTCTTTAACAAACCGTTGGGCCCATATTTGTTCTTGGCCTAAAATGTCGGTAAGCTTTACAAGAACCTTTACTTCGGATTTATGAATACTGATGGAGCCATCAAGTGTAAATCGGATATTTTTTTCTTCTAAAAAATCAGGGATGTTTTTATGGGCAAAAAAGTGAGAGTTTTCAGCACTACAATCATAAATATGAAAATCTTCATACTTTGTAAGCGCTACCGATAACTCTTCTAAAAAACCCACTGTAAAATAATCATTACTTAAGTCATTGCTTAAATCTTTAAAAGGCAAAATGGCTATGGATGGAACCAGTATTGGATGTTCCCTTTTTGTACT
>RCNB010002433.1_pt1 | contig 11422 bp, 13 predicted proteins | sample 2041321 | NCBI WGS metagenome assembly RCNB01 (sample SAMN09708232, study PRJNA481090) | Marine sediment metagenome, whole genome shotgun sequencing project.
TTTCGATTCATCCCTTGCTTTTACAACTCGTTTCGGTGAAGCTGTAAAACTAACAAATCAAGAGGACAGACAATTCGTTTTTACAACAAGAAATAGTCAAGAAATTTGTGATATCTTGGCTAAGTATATTGTAAAAAAAGTGGAAATGGATTCGAAAATCCATGACCATTAATTTCTATGATATAGTAGTGGCTTTTTTTGAGAGTTATGAAAACCTCGTTCTACTTTGGTTTAAGAAAAACTAATTAAATATATTACTTACTAATCACAGTGATTAAATTGAGTGTTGTTATATTAAATGGTAGTTTAGAGAACCAAACAAAGTTAGCACCAATTCAAGCAGCTTTGGAGCATGAATTTGACTCCCTAGGTTTGAAAACAGATTCATACGTAATGAATCAAATTAAAATAATCAGTTGTACTGGTTGTTTCAAATGTTGGGATACGACTCCAGGAATTTGTTCTGGAGTAAAGGGAGATATTGGAGAAGAGATTAAGAAGAAAGTTGTTAATAGTGATCTTTTGGTTTTCTTAACTCACATAACTTTTGGTGGATATTCTTCGGAATTGAAAAAGATAATTGAACGTCTTTTAGGTATCTTACATCCTGGTGTTCAAATTATTGATGGAGAATCACATCACTTGAAGAGATATGATAATTATCCTTCGATTTTAGCAATAGGGATTTCTGAAAATTCAGATAAAGAAGAAGAACAAATCTTTCAAACACTTATACACCGACATAGTTTGAATTTCTTTCCTCCCAAATATAAAACTCATATTCTTCAGAAGGATGAAACAATTACAAATGAAGGAATAAAACAACTAATAGAAGAAATGGAGTTGAAAAAATGACAAAAATCTTATTTTTAAACGGTAGTCCAAGAGGAAAAAAGAGTACTTCATTTAGTATTGGAAATTATCTTGAAGAGCAATTTCAAGAGAAAGGACTCAAGTCAAAAATTCTTAATGTAAGAAGCCAGCTTGCTAGCGAAGAAAAAATAACAGAGACATTAAATGAAATAGACAATTCTGAAGTAATAATTTTAGCAGCACCCGTTTATGATGATTGTCAACCTTATATTATAACCAAATTAATGGAGATCATCGCATCTAAGAAAATGGATTTGAGCAAGAAACGATTTTTCCCCATTATTAATTGTGGTTTACCAGAACATGTTCATATCACATCTTCTGCTATACCAATCTATCACAAATTTGCTAAAACAGTAGGCTTTATTTGGGCAGGTAGTTTTGCTGTTCAAGGTGGAGAAATGTTCCAGGGAAGAATAGGTAAACAACTTTCTGAACTTGGTAAAATAGCAGATCCTTTGAAGAATGTACTAAATGATATTGTAGAAGCAATTTCGACCAATAAAACTCTTCCAGATATGGCTCCGAAAATTTTTCCAGGAATATTCTATTGGAAGATTTTACAAAAACCATTGGCTAAAATGAATACTAAAGGCTGGCGTAATGCAGCCAAAAACAAAGGCGAAGATGCAGATGCTAAACCATATTTGGAATAGCATCAATTATCTATTTTTCTTGATATGTTTCATCTTCAGTAACTTGTGATATTTCTTCTGCTTGACTAGTCGTTTCTGCTTTCGGTTTTCTTCGAAGTAAATCCTTTTTCCATCTCATACCAAATAAAACACGAAGTGGATTGAGGTATTTAATTATCAACAGTAGTACTATGATTACCGCTAAGGATGAAAAACTAATAATCAGAAATTTCGCGAATAATGGTATCGATAATTCAACAACAAAAAATCCAATGACAACAATAACAGTCTGGTGTAATATAAAGAATGGAAGAACAAGTTCATTCATGAATTTTCTTGCCCGGTTCTCTTTATTGAGATATTTACTTCCCAAACCAAGTAATAAAATCAATATTGACCAACCACAAATCGGGTAAATAATCCAATAAAGACCATCCCAAACAGTTAAACCACCTTGACTAAAGAGTTCAAAAGGCTTCAAGGTAACTAATGTGATTAATGCTACCAAAGATAAAATAGATGCTATTAATGCTGGTATGATCTGTTTCTCAATAGCTTCTTTAAAATTCTTATCAGAGGCGATTATAAATCCTATAAAGTAGAAGATAATAAACGTGTAAAATGTAAAACCACCAACATACGGTAATTTTTGACCTGTGAGAAAATGAATTTCTTCAGCTAGAATAATTGGTAATACTAAAGTAAAAATCATCCCTGGTTTAGCAAGAAAAGAAGTCACTTTTAACAATCGATTATAACTCTTCTCTCTACGTAAGAGAACAAATGGTCCAATTAAAATTAATGAAAATATGAATAGTAAGATTAAGAACCATAAGTGATTACCGAATACTGGAAAACCACCATTAACAGTATTAATGCCAAAATCGTAAATTTCACCATTAAACATTTGTTTATAAAATTGAAAGAAGGTTCCAGTAAAACCATCGTTTACTCTATCAAGATACACTTGTAGAGGAATATGTGTGAATATTCCAATAACAAAAGGAACTAATAGCCTTACAGCTCTAAAAAGTGTATATTTTCCTGCTTTAACATATAATTAAGAGCATAAAATGTGCCCATTCCACCTATAACAAAAAACAAAGGTAAAACAAATGAAGTGCCAATTGACATATATGCTTTTAATCTTGTTGCTGATAATTCAACCAAATTACTATCATTAATAACCCAATATGCCCATTGAAAAATCATTGTGCAATGATAAAAAAACACCAAAATAATAGAAATGATTCTTAACCAATCAAGATCATATCTTCTTTCGACTTTAGGAATATATGAAAATTCTTCCAAAGGTTCCATCGTAAAACACCCGTAAACTAATACTATATTTTCTCTGCGTTTATAACTATTATTCCAAAAAATCCTCTAAAAAATAAAAAAATTAACACTGTAAGTGTTAATTTATGATGCTGAAATGCTTCCAGTTGTAGTATCTAGTTCGAAAATATATTTAGTAAGTTCGCTAACATACCCGGTTGATTCGTAGAGATTTCCTCCACCTGGAATAGTTACACTTCCTGTTGTTGTAGTACCATGTATTCTTACTCCAAAGTCATCTTCATCTAAGGTGTAATGAAGAGTAACTGACCCGGTTGTTGTATCGGCATTATAGGTTGCTATGTAATTGTCTATAGGAATTACTACTTGAATAACGGTCAAAGTAATCGAACCTGTTGTTGTAGAAATTGTCCAAACAATATCATCTACAAATTTAACCTCTTCTGAAACCATAGTTATGCTACCAGTAGTAGTTTCAAGACTAACAGCAGAAGTGTTTAGAAAAGTGTTATCACCAAAATCAACATCTATTGATCCAGTGGTTACATCAACATCAAGCATTGTAATTTCGCTTTCTGTTAAAGAATCAAAATTAAGGGTCACACTACCAGTTGTTACAGTTAAACTGTATTCAGCAATAGCATCAGGATTGATTTTGATAAACAATTTTTGATAAAATGCACTTTTATTAAACCAATCCCATGTGTTTACACCAGAATCAAATGATATAACAACTTCATCTCCAACAGTTGCTGAAGTGAAATTTACTGCGTCTGTTATTGTTGCTTCAGATCTTCCCCACAACTCTAATCTTGCTTCTAAGAGAGAAGTTAATGTATCATCATAATCAATTTCAACACTGCCTACTGTATTATCAATATTCAAAGTGAGATTAAGATTAGAAGTTGATGCATAGGTAAAGTTGGTTTCGCCTTTCAATGAATAGGGTCCACCACGAAGAACAACAATTGATACGATTCCGCCAATTATAGCTAGAGCAAACACAATTACTATTATTATTACGATTATACTGGCTTGCCCTTTTTTGTTGTTTTTTAATTTATTAATTATTTTCTCCAAATTGATTCACCTCGAAAAATCACTAAATGAACAAATGTTACCAACCTTAAAAATGATTTTAAGTAATTTTTGGTTAAATTTTGATAAGATAAATCGTTTTAGAAAAAAATGACAAAGAAATAGGAATCAGTAATTTTTCAGATACCTACTTCACGGATTGTATTATTCGATTGGTGCTCCACAGTTAGCACAAAACTGGACATCTTTTTCAGCTTTTGAACCACACGATGCACAGAATTTTGTTTCCTTTTTTTTCTTTGAATCTAGTTCTTATTCTTTTTTTCAATTTCTGGAAAGATTTCTTTATCAGCTCTGTTTAGATGATATATTGCTCTGCTTGCATAGATTATTCCTGTAATTGCTGCGTGCACTAACATTGAAACTATGAGATATTGCTTCCAAGGAATTAGTAAAAAGATAAGAAAATGAAGAGTATAGGTGTTTCTTCTTCCATCTATTCTCCTAAAAATTCTATCAAATCTCCCACTATCAGCTAAAGAAATTTTCATTACAATATAATATTGCATTGAGACATGCCTGCTGAAGGTATCCATTATTAAGAATGCAATAATTAAGAAAATCCATGGGATAAGATTTTGCTGAGTTATTTTCAAACAATACCACATTGCGGCAAAATAGACTGTTTGTTCATAGAGTTGATCGAAACTATGCTCAAGATGTCCTAGTAGCGTTAATCTATTTCTTATCCTGGCGAGTTTCCCATCAACCCCATCAAGGATATTAACTCCTAGAAGTCCAATAAAAGCTAACCAAGGAAGTGCTTTTGAAAGCATTAAGTGATTTGTTACTATATATGGCGATGTAATAAAACATCCTGCTACAATAAATGCTAAAATATTTACAAAAAGCGTTATGTGATTTGGTGTGAAAGGTCCATTAGCAATTAAATATACTATCAGGTTCTCTAGTGGTCGATTAAAATACCATGCAATGAAATCTAATGTTCCCTTCTGTGTTAACTTCACTAATGACCATTTTACTTCTCGTAAATCTTTAGCTTGGTTTACAACAAAATAATAGATTGGTAATTTTCTTCTCATTGAGGGAACATAAGTAGGAATTGATGAAAGTGAAACTATCTTATGTGGTATTTTTTGACACAAAACCAAAAAATCAGTTATTGATTTAATTTGCTCATTGTTTTTCTTACAGTCATCTATCCCGGAAATAACACTTCGATTAGTTTCTCCAGGTAGAAAGATTATTGGCAGCAATGCATCCAAATGAAGTTTGCTAATATTTTTTTTAAGAAACTCTTCTCTATCTTCTCGTACCAATTTAATCTTCTGCTCTTTTGCATCCATTTGCTCTTCTACATTATCTTTTTTTTCGAGTAAGATTGTTTTAATGATTCTATTATCTATTAACCATTCAGCAGCAATATTCAATATTGATCCTTCTGGGTCTATTCTTTGCCAATGTTCTATTTGTGTATGGATCTTTTGCAGTTCACAATATCTAAAAGTAATATCTTTCGAATGCCAGTAATCCTTTTCTTGGTCTAATCTCTTCTTAATTGATTCTTTAAATGAATTTGATGTATAGACAAAACAAATATCTTTGAAATTATTCTCTTCCAGAACTTTTAATTGACGACTGAGAATTGACGTTTTTGCTAATTTGTTCTGGAGAATTATTGGTTCTTTTCCTACTATCTCATCTTTTATTTCTGATAACTCTGGTAACCAGATAATAGCTCTTAATTTATTTGGCGTAGTTTTCGTTCTTTCTTTACTTTTTTGCTTCAATTCATTATCCCCAATAATTATCGTCTTTTAATACTAAAACATGTTTCAGCACCGCTATTGTCAGTCTTTAATAATAGAGGTCATTTTTGAAAAAATTTTTTTTCTGAACAACTCGTCAAATTACTTTGTCTCTGAATACTACTCCTCATATATTGCAATATCTTTGAAGTACTTGGTTGCAAATATATAATCGTGAGAATTATCTACATCAATCCAGGTTAATTCTGGCATGTCACAGTAATAGACAGAAAGATTTGAAGAAATCACTTTTTTTACTACATCTGTCCAACCATAAAATTCTTGGTTTCTTTCAAGGTTTTTAATTACATCGCAAATACTTGTCTTTACTTCAAATACTCCCATGTCTATTCTATTGAATTGCTTAATGTCCTTACCAATATGTAGAACTAAGCCATGTTCAGAACCAAGTATTTTAGTTGCATCATCAATATCGATATGTGTTTGATTCAACCTTGGTTCTGTTGCAACAAAAATATCATAATTTCTTTTACTTTGCGCTCTGAGAATCCTAATTAATTGGTTTGAGTAAAGATGATCTCCCATTGAAACGAATGCTCTTTCTCCAAGTCCTATCTCAACTGCTTTTAATAGACCTAAATATCCGCTGTGTCCATTACCTCGTTCAATAGCAGAATTAATAACATAATGAAAATCAATTACCCTATCTGGGTATTTCTTTTTCAATTGTTTTTGCAAAGCAATCAAATGTCTTTGCATCTTTTTCCATCTATATCCTAATACAATAATGAAGTTTTCAAAATTATTCCAGATATAATTTTCAATAATAAAATCAATTATAGGTTTATTTCGAACAATAACTAGAGGTTTAGGTGAGAAATCGGTTTGTGGTTTTAACCTTGAACCCATTCCTGCACATAATATGATTACACATTTCAAAAAAATTCCCTCCTAAGAAACTTTTTTATTAAACAAAAATGCAAAAATTCTAGTTAACTTTGTTTAAATGAAACTATATACTTTCCCTAAAAAAATGAAAAAACAACTATGCTTTCTTCATCTTTTTTAATTCTTTAGCTAAACATTTTAATAAAGAGAAAAAGGGTTGTCTTTGCAAACAATGTCCTATTTACAAAATGATGAGTCACAGATGGGAGTATTATTGCATCGATAGTAGAGCTTTGGAACTCTCTAATGCTGAAAAATAGCGGAAAGATTATTGCTAATTAATAAAAAAATATGCTTCTGGGATGAGTGATCCCAAAGCTAATTTCGTTTTTATTTCTTGTTACTCTTTAATGAGCATATCTCGTTTCATTTTGTGGAAGAAATGTTCCAAAATATAGACCATACTATCTAATTCTTTGGGGAAAGATCTTTTTCCAGTTAATTTAAACCGAGTAGTTTGGATCCAGATATCTTCCTCTTGTTTTTGTGCCGAAATTAAAATCGAGTTAAAAGATTTAAGCTCACTTTTAATCTTTGATGGATGAATAAAGAGTAATTGCTTCGTGGCATAACCTATACTCCTAGTATAATCAACAAAGAAATTTGTATTTACCGGCAAACTTATTCTAGGCTCTTTTTTCTTCTGTTTTATTGTAAATTCTTCTTCTTTATGATCTGTTAATGTGACATTTTTTATTTCATCCCAAGCTATACTACAAATAAGTATATCACCATTTTTCACTCTAAGACCAATATTATCTATAGTCAAAATATCTTTGGTGAGTACTCCTGCACGATCTTTTTTGAAATGAATGCCTTTAGAATTGAACGTTTCTTCTAGCTTTGTGATCTGCTCAAAAGTTAATTCTTCCTCTAAATAAGTGGCTTGACGTAAAAATTTCATTAATTTATCTTGCTCGAACCTTTCGATTTCAGCATCTATTTCCTTTTGGATGTTTTCATCTTCAGAAGCATAAATGTAATTGTCCTTGTCAACTACCAAATTAAACTCATTAGCTATCTCAAGTATTTCTTCAATAGTGATCATACAAACAGTTTCTAACCAAGTGAGCTTAACCTTTTTCCCATCTCTTATTCTATCTAATAATTCTGCTCTTTTCTCTTGTTTTGATCCCAAATTAATCGCTACCATGTTCGTTATGTATAATTACCGGATTAATTATTTAAACAATATTTAATCAAATAATGGACTCATCTTTGTCAAATACTACTAGTTCTTTGAATTTCTTTTCAATTTTAGATGTAGCTTTTTGATAGTTTTTGTAAGGGTATCCCCAAGGTACGCCATAATCATCTTCAAAATCATCGTAAAGACCCATTTGCACTTCTGGATAAAACCTGATATCCTCTATTGTTTCTAGATCAAGCTTAAAATTCTGAGGTTTATTATCGACCATTGATAAGTAGAGATTATATGTTGGTCCAACAAAATCTATACCTGCTTCAATTTGCAGTCTGCTTACAGTTCGTTGTTCATCTAGAACCCAGCGGGTGAATAATTTCTTTAGATGTTCATCGATTTTCATAGATTTGCTCTCGAGTTGTTTATTAAAATCAAATATCATTGTAGTTCGAAACTCTTGAGGTTTTACTTTAGTGATATAGATAGCTTTCCCTTCTTCATCTATCCACAAACCACACAATTCTTCTGGGAAATCTTCCATGAAATGAACACCTATAATATGTAGTAAAGGTATTATCATTTAAACTATTTCTTAACTGGTTATTCTAATAATTAACTATGCAAACAGAAACACAACTCAAGCAACTGTCAGAGTGGGATGATTTCATAAGGAAGTATTATGAGTTCATCAAGGAATGAACTCAAAAAGCATTATTATTCCTTTTGCAGAATGTATTGTAAGTATATCTGCGTTCCATCTGCAAATTCTTGATAACGTTTAGAACCTTTAGCGCTTGAAAATTCTTCAGCGACACCATGAATGATTTTAGGTGCTTTATCCTTCATTAATTTTAATCTACGCTCGGAATCAATATCAAGAGCTTTCACAACATTTTGGATAATGTTTTCCTCTTTAAGAATCTTGAAACCTGCTTTTTTGAATTGCTCTCGGAGAATTTCGTTTTCTTCTGTTGTGCGAATATCTGTAAATAAGAGGTGACCACCAGGACGAAGAACTCGATAGGATTCAGAAACAAAAGCCTCAAAATCATTGTAACTCCTTGATGATTCTACATTTACGATAGCATCAAAAGATTGATCCTCATATTTAATATCTTGAGCATTTCCTACAACGAAAGAAAGACCCGGAACTTTGTGGAATTTACTATTGAATTTAATCACATCTTTAGACATGTCTAAACCAATGTAGGATTTTGGTTTAAGATACCGCTTTATGTAAGAAGCTCCTCCACCACGACCACAACCAATCTCAAGAACATCTTTATTCTCAAGATCAACACCACCGACAGTAGAATGGTATAATTGTAAACAATAGCGCTCTTTTTCATCATTCTCTTCTAGTTGTGGAGGTTTTTTATTAGAATCTAAATATTCATAACCATAATTTAGGAAAACAACGTCTGATCCTTCGTATCTTCGAATAATTATTCTGTGCATTATTCCCCAGAGAAATCTCTTCAAACCCATTGATGTTTTCAAATAAAATTGCAATATCCTGCTCATTGGTGTTACACTCAGTATAATTAGTAATAAATTATTTTGACTATCTTTCGTTTTAAAAAACGTTTGGTAATTTATATTGATAGTTCTATTATTAAATAATTCCATTTTGATAATAAAATGCCAGAAAGATAAAGTTTAATTCAGTATTTTATAATGAACATGTTAGTGTAAAATGTGGTTAGAATGAACAAGAAAAAAATTATAATCTTAATATCATCAATTGCTTGCTTATTGCTTATGCTTAATACATCATTGGTAAAAGGTGTTGATTTATCTTTAACTGATACAACAGAAGATATTTCACATTGGGTGGATGGTGTTGAGATTGAAACAAATATGAACAGTATTCCTGAGATTGATATTGTTACATTGGTAATGAATGAAAGTACTGTTGCTGTTACTTTTCTTGACACTCCCGTTCTTCATATTGATAACTTCTATGATTTTATCATCTATTGGAATGGTGATCAAAATGTCAATTTTACTGATGGGCATTGGAATGCAGGGAATATTATCTCTCAAACTAAACTTGTAAATGGCACAGGAGATATCATTGTTAATACAAACAGTAATACCTCTATTGAGATGATAGGCAATACGATTTATTATTCGATATTAAATGCATCACTTGTTGTAACTGATATGGATCCAATTAACATGATAATGGATGCACGACAAAGAAGTGGTCCTGGAGCAGAATTTTATCAGGACACCTTAGATTATAATTCCAATACCGGTGGAGTGCTAGGTTATACAATAACGATTACAATTATTGGATTAACAACAATAGCATTAACTGTAATCAAATTAAGGAAAAAGCATTAACGCTTTTCCTTTTTTGGTGGATCTCTATGTTCTACAGTACTCGTTCCTACACGTTCTCTTGCTACCAATGTTTTCAAGTAATCCATTGCACTCTGTAGCCTATCATCAAAAGGAAGTGTTTCATCTATCATTCTTTTTTGCATTAAAGTTTGATATTTGCCTTCTGTTTTTTCGATGAGGGTATTGTTTTCTGATTGCACTAAACGAATTTTTGGCTGACTTTGTATGTAAACAATTAATTCCAACCAGTTTTCAGCAACAGTTGGGTTTAAGCCAATTTCTTTTAATCGACTTTTTGGGAATGTTTTTTCCTGTCGATCAATAAATTTGAAAATGGCTTCCACTCTTTCTTTGAGTGTTCTTCGTTTTGGTGCTTCTTTAGACATACTACATTATTCATTTTCCTTGTATAAAAACGTTGGTACATTATTGTATCTTAAAGTACATAAATAAATATTTAAATAACATAGGATGAATTGACTAGTATGAATGATTTCGGCGATACAAATTTAGTGAAATTGAATACAGAAGGAATTAAATCCAATATGATATTCACAGTGGCAAAAGTTTTAGGGATAACAATAAGAGAAAATACCTCAATTAAAAGTAACCTCTTTTGTCTTGATGAATTAGATCTTGAATCTGGCGATTGGATAGATATTGGTGAACCTCTTAAAACTGGTGATGTTTTTCCAGTTACGGTTAAGAGCTTAGTGTTTAACAAAAACAAAGAAAAATGATAGAGAATAATCTCTATCTTTCATTCATTTAATTGAGCAAGTTTTTTCTTTCTTCTGATCAGTACAATTGTTAAGGGAATCCCAATAGCAAGTGCACTTCCAATAACGATAGAAGTCACGATTAATTTGAATGTTGGATTATCACTTCGATCTAAAGGAAAAATTCGATGTTCAATTCTTTTACCAATAGTATGATCATTATGGGTTGGATAAGTTAGATACGCTTGATAGTAATATGTATCAGCTTTTGCAGGATCAAAAACTCCGTAATCAATAACAAAATCTTTTTTTGTTGGTTCAAAATCGAAATAATAATTAGTATCATTGAAATAATTAACATCTGAACTTGTTTCACTTTTAATTCCAATTCTTACCCGTACCATTAGTATTTCATACCAACCAAGATTGTAAACACTATCATATTCAGCATTGAAATTAACTTCAATATGAATATTAATTCTCAGGCTATCAGCGAACCAGTCCGAATTACTATCATAACATACATACGTAGCTTCAAAACTCGTTACATCAATTAAAGAAATACTTACTTCAGCTTCTAAATTTGTTGTTGATTCATTGTCATTCCAGAATACGGCATACCAATTA
>RCNB010004919.1_pt1 | contig 11422 bp, 13 predicted proteins | sample 2041321 | NCBI WGS metagenome assembly RCNB01 (sample SAMN09708232, study PRJNA481090) | Marine sediment metagenome, whole genome shotgun sequencing project.
GCCCTGGAAGCAGCCATTGCTGATTACAGAGGGATAGACATCAAAAAACAACTGGAAGGTGAGGTTATCTGCAAATGTTTTGGCATTACTGATAAAGAGATTGAACGCGTGATAAAAGAAAATCAACTCAGTACCGTTGCAGAAGTTACACACTACACCAAGGCAGGTGGCGGATGTGAATCCTGCCACCCCAAGATTGAAGAAATCATATCTAAATTAGAGGGTAAAGTCAGTAAGAAACCTGTCCCGGGAAAAATCATTCAAAAACAGAAATTGACCAATATCCAAAGAATGAAGCTTATTGAAGAAACCGTTGAAAGGGAAATAAGACCTGCCCTAAGAACAGACGGTGGAGACATTGACCTCGTCGATATAGATGGCAATAAAGTTATTGTAACACTGCGGGGCACCTGCTCTGCCTGTCCCAGTTCAAATTTCACCCTGAAAGGTCTCGTTGAAGGAAAACTTAGAGAATTCGTATCCGATGATATTGAGGTAATGGTGAAAACATGAGAAATGTATATGCAGATAATAATGCGACAACCAGAGTAGCACCAGAAGTAGTTGAAGAGATGCTCCCTTACTTCTCTGAACTTTATGGGAACCCTTCCAGTATGCACTACTTTGGCGGGCAGGTCGAAAAGAAGGTAATAGAAGCCCGGGAAAAAGTTGCCAGCCTGCTCAATTGTGACCCCTCCGAAATCATCTTTACCAGTTGCGGTACCGAAAGTGATAGCACTTCCATACAAGGTACCCTCGAATCTTATCCCGACAAGAAACACATTGTCACAACCCGCGTGGAACACCCTGCTGTTCTCAACCTCTGCCGCCATTTGAGTAAGAACGGTTATAAATTAACTGAACTTGCTGTTGACAAAAAAGGAAATCTTGATTTAAATGAACTGGAAAATGCAATCGCTGATAACACCGCTATTGTCAGTATCATGTGTGCCAATAACGAAACTGGCGTCATCTTTCCCATTAAAGAAATTGGAGAGATTGTTAAAAGTAAGGGTGCTGTATTTCATTGCGATGCTGTCCAGGCCACCGGGAAAATTCCACTTGACATGAGCAAGTCTACAATTGACCTCCTTGCTCTATCAGGACATAAACTTCATGCCCCCAAGGGAATTGGTGCACTATACATCAGAAAGGGTACCAAACTGACTCCCTTCATAATAGGTGGCCACCAGGAAAAGGGGCGTAGAGCAGGGACAGAAAATGTTCCTTATATCATTGGGTTAGGCAAAGCATCAGAGCTGGCTCTGAAACATATAGAAGATGAAAACACAACGATAAAGGCATTAAGAGATCGATTAGAAAAAGAACTGCTTGGGAGATGCACAAACTCACGGACAAACGGTGATACAGAACATCGTTTGCCTAATACCACAAACATCAGTTTTGAATTCGTTGAAGGAGAAGCAATTCTTTTAATGTTAAGTGAGAAAGGGATTGCCGCTTCTTCAGGTTCTGCCTGCACATCAGGTTCCCTGGAACCATCACATGTACTCAGGGCTATGGGCATCCCCTTTACTTTCGTCCATGGCTCTCTGAGACTGAGTTTGAGCCGTTACAACAATGAAGAGGATATTGATTATATTATTGAGCACCTGCCTCCCATCATAAAAAGATTAAGAGAAATCTCACCTTTTGGTAAAGACTAAGGCCAATGCCTAAGAGCAAACTACCCCAGATCATTGCAAAGATTGTAAACACCTATGACAGTGAAGATGGGATCAATCACATTGAAGGTCCTAATCTTCCATCGCGTGATATGGTTCAAGAGATAGCCACTAATTTCCTGGATGTTCTCTTCCCTGGCTATTACGAAAAGAAGGAGCTTTCCAAAGGAGATGTTACCAACTACATCTGGGAAAAGATTGCTTTCATATATCATCACCTTTCCAGAGAGAACTTTAAAAGTTTAAAGTCAGCTTACAGTAACCAGGAAGATGAAAAGAAAATTACAGATAGATCCATTGAGATTACCTTTTCCATGTTGAATAAAATACCTGACATGCGCGACAAGTTGCGTGGTGACGTTCGTGCCGCTTTTGATGGTGATCCTGCTGCAAAAAATATGGACGAAATAATCTTAAGTTATCCCGGGATAGAGGCTATTGCTATCTATCGAGTAGCACATGAAATTCACTTGCTTAAAGTACCCTTGATCCCAAGAATTATGACGGAATACGCACATACTAAAACTGGTATAGACATACATCCAGGAGCCACTATAGGAGAGCACTTCTTCATTGATCATGGTACCGGTGTCGTGATCGGTGAAACTACAGAAATAGGCAACAATGTGAGGATTTATCAGGGAGTCACGTTGGGAGCACTCAGTGTAAAGAAGGATGCCTCGGGTAACATTGAACGAGGAAAAAAACGCCATCCCACCATTAAGGACAATGTCATCATATACGCTGGCGCTACCATTCTAGGAGGTAAAACAGTAGTTGGTGAAAATTCTATTATCGGTGGTAGTGTTTGGCTGACTGAATCTGTTCCACCTTGCACAATCCTGTTTAACAAACCACCCGAACTGACTCAAAAGAAAATATGTTAAGCGAATAATAATCCTTTGAAGACTGAAAGGGGGTGATACCATGACCTGGTTTAAATGTTCAAAATGCGGATATACACATGAAACAGAAAGTCCTCCAGAAGAATGTCCATCGTGCAAAGAAAAATGTGCTTTTATCGACACGACCTGTTACACCCCTGATTGCGGTGGTCCTGGCAACATTGATCCAAGAATAAAAGGATCTGAGTAGATTATTATTAATCTAATCTGCTTATCTACAATACTCAAGCTGTCTATTAGTTTCTGGATCCCTGCTTTCGCAGGGATGACAGGCAAGGATGGAACCGATTAAAGAAAACGCGTCATTCCCGCGCAAGCGGGAAACCAGTATTGCTAATAATTTCATCAGGGTATTCAACTGTAGATTTCAAGATAACCAAATAATACAAATAAGTTTTGTTTGAAAGGAGGGTCCATTCCATGCAAAAAGTAACCTGTCCAATATGCAATGCAGAGTTTGATTTACCAGAGGGAGCAAAAGAGGGAGATCAGGTAACCTGTCCAATCTGTGGTGCTGATCTCAAATTGGTTATAGAAAACGGTGAGCTAACAGCCGAAACCGTATAACTATCAAAACAAAAGGAGGTCTAATCCATGGCACACATTAAAATTTATTCACTCCCTACATGACCTCATTGCCACCATGCGAAGGAGTTTCTTTCGAAAAAGAATCTCGATTTCGAAGACTTGAATGTATCCGACGATAAAACAGCAAGGGATGAAATGATAGCATTATCGAATCAGCGGGCTGTCCCTGTAATTGTTATTGACGATCAAATTATAGTTGGCTTTGACCAGCAGAAGATAGACGAAGCACTAGCAAAACAATAGTATTGTGCGGAAAGGAGAAATTATCATGACGAGGAAATGCTTCCCTCTCTTAATCCTTGTTTGTATTATGATTATACCACTAGCTTTACCTGGTCTGACTTGGAGCACGAATGAAAAAAATTCTCAAGAAGAAGCAAAACCACCTTTCTACCCATCACTGATAAATACCCACACAGGGAAGCCAGTAAAATCTACTGAATTCACGTCACCTGATATCTGTAGTGGCTGTCATGTTGAAATATATAAACAATGGAAAGGCTCCATGCATTCTCATGCATATGTTGATCCGGTATTTCACGCTCTATGGAAGATAGGGTCAAAAGAAACAAATGGATTCACGGATAAGCTTTGTGCTGGCTGCCACACTGGGATTGGTACGGTAAGTGAAGAAATTATTATGAAAGATGGTGAATTTCAAGCAAGCGAAATCGCCAGGAAAGGTGTTCAGTGTGATTTGTGTCACACAATAGTCGAATCAACATTCTTAAAAACACCAACCCATGAACCTCAAAATGCTTCTATTTCATTAGAACCTGGCAACATAAAGAGGGGGCCTTATAAAGACGCCAAATCTCCTTTCCACGAAACGGCTTATTCAAAACTCCATACCACATCAGAGTTTTGTGCCAACTGCCATCATGTCTTCCATCCAGTGACCAACTTTCACATTGAAAGGACTTACGACGAATGGAAGTATTCCGTTTATGCCCAAAAAGGTATTCAGTGCCAGGACTGCCACATGGTTCCAATAGAACAAGCCATCGAAACAGCCAGAACACTAACAAAACAAAAGAATCCAGGCAAGGCTGCTTTTACAGGACCTGAGAGAGATCAGGTTTACACCCATGAATTTGTTGGTGGTAATTTCACGGTAACCAATCTACTGGGGTCCATCAAACACGCGGAAATAGCCAGGAAAAGACTTAAAAATGCTGCCCGACTAACTCTAAATACGCCCAGTTCCGTTCAAAGTGGAAACCTGGCAATAATTAATGCAAAGGTAACCAATATAGGAGCGGGTCATAATCTCCCTACCAGTCTCACAGAAGTAAGACAGATGTGGCTAGAGTTATTGGTAACGGATGCCAAAGGTACCATTATCTATCACTCGGGCAAGTTGGACAAAGAGGGAAATATTGACCCTCAGGCAAAAATCTTCAATGCCAAATCACTAGATGCAAATGGTAAACACACCTACAAACCCTGGGAGATAAACCGTTTTGAATACAACAACACTATTCCACCAAAGGGTTCTTCCACAACGGGATATACTTTTCTGGTGCCCAAGGATACAAAGGGACCTTTATTAGTAAAGGCAACTCTGCGTTATCGTTCATATCCTCAGTCATTGGCTAATCTCCTGCTAGGCAAAGATGCCATAACTTTGCCTATTGTGGATATGGCTCAAAAGGAAGCTACACTACTGCTAAACAAATAAATTTGCTTTGATAGAAAGCAGATAGATTAATCACATTTTAAAAAAGTTAGAGATCCGTTCAACATATAAGATATGGAGACAGTTATGAAAAAATTATTAGTATCAACAGTATGTACATTGTTTTTGCTTTCTATGGTAGTAATGCTATCTGGCACTTCAGCTCAAACAGAAGAAGAACATTCTAAAGATAACCCTCATAAAAAGCTATTTGAAACCAAATGCCAGCAATGTCACTCGCTGCAAAAAATAAAGGATGCACATCTAACCAAAGAAAAAGCAAAGGAAACAATAGAAAGAATGAGCAACAAGCAAGGCGCAAATATATCAAAAGATGAAGCAGGTAATATTTATGATTATTTAGGAGAATACTATCTTATACCACCATCTCCACCAACTGCACCAGCACCTATAAGATAATGAAAGGAGGAAATAGATTATGGAATTAAAAGGAAGTAAAACTGAAAAGAATCTTTTGGCTTCATTTGCAGGGGAATCTCAAGCCAGGAACCGCTATACCTATTTTGCCAGTGTAGCGAGGAAAGCAGGTTTCGAGCAAATATCTGCTATATTCTTAGAAACTGCTGACAACGAGAAAGAGCATGCCAAGAAGTTTTTCAAGTTCTTAAAAGGTGGCGAAGTAGAGATCACCGCAAGTTACCCGGCAGGAGTTATAGGAGACACAGCAGCAAATCTGGAATCTGCAGCAGCTGGGGAAAACCTTGAATGGACAAAACTTTATCCTGAAGCAGAAAAGGTTGCACGTGAAGAGGGGTTCAGCGAAATAGCAGATATCTTTAAGGAAATAGCAGAAGTGGAAGAACAGCATGAAAAACGATACAGAAAATTGCTCAAAAATATAAAAGAGGACAAAGCATTCAAGAAAGATACCGTGGTTAAATGGAAATGTCGTAATTGTGGTTATATCCACGAAGGGAAAGAAGCACCCACAAAGTGCCCAGCCTGTGCACATCCACAAAGCTATTTTGAGTTGTTCTGCGAAAACTATTAAGATTTAAGGGAATAAATGAAATGCGTAATGCCTGGCGCTTGGGCAAGATTTTTGGCATAGAAATATATATCGATTCCAGCTGGCTCATTATTTTCGCACTTGTCACCTGGACACTTGCTGGACAGTACTTTCCTTCTCAAAATCCAAACTGGCCTTTACTGCTCAATTGGTTTTTGGGAATCACTGCCAGCATTTTCTTCTTCGCCTCAGTCTTAGCCCATGAACTCTCTCACTCTCTTGTGGCTATTCATCAAGGTGGAAAGGTAAGGAATATCACCTTATTTATCTTTGGTGGAGTAGCTCAAATTGGTGAAGAACCAGACAAGCCTCTCAAAGAATTTCTAATTGCATTTGCAGGACCTCTGGCCAGTATTGCAATCGGTATCATTTCAGGTGCTTTCTGGTGGTTCATCCATGAAGTAAGCCTACCCCTTGCTTCTATCTTTCGCTATCTTGCTATAATCAATATTGCTCTCGCTGTCTTTAATTTGATTCCTGGATTTCCATTAGATGGTGGTCGAATTTTGAGGGCTGCAATCTGGGGATTTACTAAAAATTTAAGATTGGCAACCAGGATAGCTTCCATAAGTGGGAAAGTTGTAGCTTTTCTTCTCATATTATGGGGCACCCGATTAATCTTCTCAGGTTTAACCTTAAACGGCATCTGGATGATATTCATCGGTTGGTTTCTTTACAACGCTGCAACGAGCAGCTATCGTCATTTACTGGTCAAAAATGCATTGCGTGAAGTAAGAGTGGAAGATTTAATGATAACTAATTTTGATACCGTTCCTCCAGAATTAAGCATTCAACAGCTCGTGGATGATTATATATTGCGCCATCGAGATCGCGGCTTTTTAGTAATTGAAGGAGGGCTGGTACAGGGTATTGTCTGTCTAGAAGATGTCAAGAAAATGCCTAGAGAACGATGGGAAAATACAACAATCAGGGATATTATGATAACAAAAAACCAGTTGGAAAAGGTTTCTCCAGGAGATGATGCAGGTGTTGCTCTGGCTAAATTGACTTCCAAAAACATACATCAGATTCCCGTAGTGCAAGAAAACAGAGTTAGGGGAATTTTAAGACGTAATGATATTTTAAACTATCTCCAACTTCATACTGATTTAGGAGTTAAAACTAATTAGTGTGAACGATAAAAATAAAATGTCATTGCGAGGAGAGTCAGCGACGAAGCAATCCCATGAGATTGCTTCGCTATCGCTCGCAATGACAGGCTATTGAATGTCAACTTATTTAAGTCGTTCACTATAGTATCCAAATCCGTTACACATTACGAGTTGAAGGTTGAGCATTAACCCGCAACAAGAATCGAACCCGTTATTCCATTATTCGCTCGACTGAGCTCTCGACGAAGTCTAATTGCTTAAGCAAGACTTAAGTTACATTCAAAAGGAGGGATACATTATGACTAAAGTTAATTCCCATGAGATAAATAAAGATATCTTATTAGCAGCAATCAAATTTGAAGAAGATGGAAGAAACCTTTATTTAGAATGCATCAAAAAAACTGAGCATACCTGGGGTAAAAGCCTTTTTCAGTCCTTTGCTGATGATGAATTGAAACACATTGAAAGACTTAAGGAAACCTTTGATAAATTAACTGTCTCTGAAAAATATACAGAAGCTCCTCTGCCTATGGCTTCAGAGAAACAATGGAAAAACATTTTTGAAAAAGCAAAGAGCAAAATTGATACAGTTGTTAAGGCATCTAGCAACGACATAGATGCCTTAAAGTTAGCAATAGATTTTGAAGAAAGAGGTATGAAATACTATAAAAAGCTTTCTGAAGAATCCAATAACCCGTTGGAAAAGAAATTTTATCAAATCCTGGCACAAGAGGAGAATCGACATTTTCTCATTTTAAAGAATTCTCATGAATTGCTTACAGACCCGGCAAGCTGGTATGAAAGAACTGAAAAAATTGGTCTCGATGGAGGTTGACATATAACTAGTGCGGTGTCTCGAAAATTCTGTGTTTGATTTTGGCAATTTAACTTGTTATCAAAAGGGTACAGTCATTGTAGAAAATCCGAAAATCCGAAATACGAAACAAATTCGAATGTCAAATGACAAAATGGCTTAAACTAAGACCTTGGAAATACGAATGTTTTATTCATTGGAACATTCTTGTTTCGATTATTGTTTCGCATTGATCCCTGCGGGAAGCTTCGCACGTGCTTCGGATTTCGAATTTTTGACCGAAAAATGGGGTTTTCGGTCAAGCACTAACATTACTATTATCACCTATTAAAAATCACCTACATATCACTATTAACAACCATAACAAAAGGAGAAAATGATGAAGAAATGGAGATGTACAGTTTGTGGATACGTTCACGCAGGAGAAAACCCACCTGAAAAATGCCCGGTCTGCGGAGCTGGTAAGGACAAATTCAAATTAATGGAATAGAGAAAATAGCTCAATGAAGATACTCGGCATACATGGAAGTCCAAGAAAGGAAGGAAATACTTCGCACCTTTTAAGAGAATTCTTAAAAGGTGCGAAAAACAATGGAGGGAAAACAACAGAAATCTATCTTTGTGATAAGCACATCCTTCCCTGCGTAGCAGATTATAGCTGCGCTAAGACAGGCAAGTGCTTTTTAAAAGATGATATGAGTGAACTATATATGCAATTGATCGAACATGATTGCATAGTAGTAGCTGCACCTATTTTCTTTTACAGTGTTAACGCCCAGACGAAAGTATTAATTGACCGCTGCCAGGCATTATGGGCAAGAAAATACATATTGAAACAACCCATTGCAGGTGGTGAGGTAAAGAGAAGAGGTATTTTTATTTCTACAGGGGCAACAAAAGGATCAAAATTATTTGAAGGAACCTTGCTCACCATGAAGTATTTCTTTGATGTTTTGGACGCAGAGTTTTTCAAAAGCCTTCTTTATAAAAACATTGATGCAGAAGGAGACATCATCAAACACCCAACTGCACTAAAAGAAGCTTATGAATCAGGTCAGTCATTGCCTACTCTATAAATAATCATACAAAGGAATCTATAGGGAGGGAGTTGTATGGGAAATTCACACTCTAAAATAGAAGCAATTAAAATAGCCATGGATGCAGAAATGGAAGCTCACAACTATTATAGTCAATCCGCTCAAAAAACTGCTAATCCTAAAGGCAAAGATATGTTTAACCAACTGGCTGCTTTTGAATTAAGCCATTATAACAATTTGAAATCTCTTCTCGATTCTCTTAACGAAGGCACTGGTTGGATACAATATGCCGGAACTCAATTTTCAGACAGCTCCAAGTCTATGGAAGGGGAAAATTCCTCAGCAAAAGAAGAGCTAAAAGATGATGAGTTATCCATTTTGAGCAAAGCCATTGAAGACGAAAAAAAAGCTTCTGGATATTATAACAAACTAGCTGACGAAACAGACGACCCTTCCGGGAAAGCGATGTTTAAAAAACTTTCGGAAGAAGAAAATATACATACAAAAATTTTAAACGATCAGTGGTACAGCTTAAATAATAAGGGTATTTGGGTATGGGGAGATTAATAATAGTTTCTGCAATATCCAGCAACCCCCATTAAACCAACTTTGCGTTTTTTAAGGAGGCAATATTATGGGAACGATAGAGTTAAAGAAAGGCATCTATTGGGTAGGAGCAATCGATTGGAATATCAGAAATTTTCACGGGTACAATACACCACGAGGTTCTACCTATAATGCTTACTTGATTGTAGATGACAAAGTTGCCCTTATTGATACGGTAAAGGCTCCTTTTTTTGATGAAATGCTGGAAAGAATACAGGAAATTATTTCACCTGATAAGATCGACTATCTCATTTCAAATCATGTTGAGATGGACCATTCCGGTTCCCTGCCGCGAATAAAGGAGCTGGCAAAAAACGCGACCATCATAGCTACGAAAATGGGGCAAAAAGGGCTTACACGATATTACAAAAAAGATTGGCCATTTCAGATAGTTAAAACAGGGGACACCCTTGATTTGGGCAAGAGAAAGGTAGCCTTTGTTGAAGTTCCCATGGTTCACTGGCCAGATTCAATGGTAACCTACTCACCAAGCGACAAAATTCTCTTTTCGAATGATGCCTTTGGTCAACATATAGCAACATCGAAGAGATTCGATGATGAAGTAGGCTGGGATATCATCTACCCAGAGGCTGTTACTTACTTTGCCAATATCGTTATGCATCTGTCAGGACCCGTTCTAAAAGCACTGGATGCTGCAAAGGGATTAGAACTTGATATGATTGCACCCTGCCATGGAGTAATCTGGCGGAAAAACATAGAGAACATCGTAAAGGCATACTATTCCTGGGCAACGTTTGAAGCAAAGGAAAAAGCTCTGATCATTTATGATACTATGTGGGGAAGTACAGAGAAGATGGGTAAAGCCATTCTTGAAGGTCTGGTAGAAGAAGGGATCGAAGCAAAATTGATGAACATTACCCAAACAGGTAGAACAGAGATTATGAAAGAGGTGATCGATGCCAAAGCAGTGCTGGTTGGCTCACCTACCCTAAATAACGGCATGTTTCCAACAGTTGCTGACTTCCTCTGCTACTTTAAAGGTCTAAGGCCTCAAGGAAAAATCGGTATTGCTTTTGGCTCATATGGATGGGCAGGTGGAGCAACCAAAGCAATCACTGAAGAGCTCAAAGCAACCGGTGTAGAGTTAATTGAACCTGAGGTAAAGTATCAATTTCTTCCTGACAAAGAAGAACTGGAAAAATGCAAAGAACTGGGCAAAAGAATAGCATCCCAGATAAAGAAGTAGAATAGAAAAACAGGGGTTCGGGTACAAGGAATAGTTGTCAGAAGGTAACTGTCAACCGACAATTTACAACTAAAAAGAAAGGAGAATAATTATGGCAACACAAGTTGGAGAAGTGTATATTTGTGAAGTTTGCGGCCATAAAGTAAAAGTTCTGGAAGCCGGTGCAGGAGACCTTGTCTGCTGTGAAGAAGAAATGATAAAGGCTGATGGGTAAAAAGTAGAGGACAATGCTCTCGTAAGAAGTCAAAAACCGAGTCACTCCCGCGGAACCTGTCCTCGCCCTGATCGGGGAGCGGGAGTCCACAACAACCGGGAATCACTGGATTCCTGCTGGAGTTCACTACCCTACTTGATATGGGGCAGGAATGACAAATAAGGGGAAAATTTGATTTCTTGCGAAGCTGTCAAAGGATGGCTTGCAATTAATTAAGATGGACATAGTATTTACCAAATAGGAGGTTAGAATGAATACATTAAGTAGTGCGTTAACTATAATTTATTTACTCTTCTCCATTACGCCCGTAATGGCTCAGACATTACATCCTGAAAATTGGGCACCAACCTGGATTAACCCTTCATGGGAAAGGCCTGCAAACATGATTCCAGATATCCCAATAAGCCTCCCGGGAGATCTCAACACCAGTCAGCTTGATCAACCTGCTATCTGTAGCGGATGCCACGCTGAAATTTTTAACCAGTGGAAAGGCGGTGTACATGCAAATGCCCTTAAGGATCCTATCTTCCAAAAGGCAACAAAACT
>RCNB010002434.1_pt1 | contig 11421 bp, 7 predicted proteins | sample 2041321 | NCBI WGS metagenome assembly RCNB01 (sample SAMN09708232, study PRJNA481090) | Marine sediment metagenome, whole genome shotgun sequencing project.
GAACTGGTAGACGCGCTGGATTCAAAATCCAGTTCTTCGGAGTGCGGGTTCGATTCCCGCCTCGAGTACGATTAACAGATTAAATTAAACCAAAACCCTGTAAACTATATGTTTTACAGGGTTTTTTCTTTTCTACGATATCATTTAGAACCATTTAAAACCATCTGATAGGTGTCTAATTCGGGCGCACTAGAGAGATAGCATTTACTGCGCCCGAATTGATTTTAATTATCTTATTTTCAGTAGCTTACAGGGTTTGCTTTCGTATTTTATTTTCTATATTTAAGTATTATAAGTTAGAAAATTATGCAGAATTCATTGTCTGTTTTGTTTTATGTTAGGAAAAAGGGTGCAGGTGACCTATCTATGGCCACTATTTATCTGCGAATAACGGTCAACGGGAAAAGAGCAGAAGTAAGCACTATGCGAAAAATAGCCTTGTCTAAATGGAATGCTAAAGCAAATAAAGTAATCGGTTATTCCATAGAAGCAAGACAAACGAATCGACAGCTAGATATAATCAAAAACAGGATTTATGAGATTTACCAGAATCTGTTAAACGACGATATCGAGTTTGTAACGGCAAAAGGGATAAGAGATGAATACATCGGGGTAAATAAAAATCGTAAGTTCATTTTAGAAATGTTTGAAGAACACAATCTAAGAATGGAAAGGTTGGTAGGGAAAGAATTTTCTTTTAGAACGTTGCAAAGGTACAAGACTACCAAAAAACACCTTTCTAAATATATCAAATCCAGCTATAATCTAGAGGATTATCCGTTGAAGGGCATAGATGTAAAATATATAAATGGATTTATTTATTTCTTGAAAACAACACAAAATCTCTCGCATAATTCAGCTTTAAAGTATGTCGCTTACTTTAAAAAAATTATTAGAGTAGCTTATGCAAATGGATGGTTGGAGAAGGATCCTTTTTATAATTTTAAGCTTCGACCAAAGACCATCGATAAAGAATTTTTAAGTAATAATGAAATTGTTAAACTGATTCAAGCTGATTTTTCTATTGCTAGATTGGCACAGGTGAGGGATGTTTTCATCTTTAGTTGTTACACAGGTCTTGCCTATGTTGATGTTGCAAAACTTAAAGAAGATGATATTGTAATTGGAATGGATGGCGGACGATGGATAAAATTGAAAAGAACTAAAACTAAAACATTAAGTAGTATTCCAATTTTACCCATTGCCGAGCAAATTATATCTAAATATGCTAGCTTACCAAAACATGAAAATAAATTGTTGCCGGTGTACAGTAATCAAAAAACAAACGGGTATCTTAAAGAGATAGCGGACCTTAGCGGAATAACAAAGAAGTTGACCTTTCACATGGCAAGACATACTTTCGCCACGACAGTAACTTTATCCAATGGAGTTCCTATAGAATCGGTCAGTAAAATGTTAGGCCACAAATCAATGAAAACAACTCAACATTATGCAAAAATTTTGGACATAAAACTTTCTGAGGATATGAAAAACCTTAGAACACGATTTGAGAATGAAAGCAAAATATGCTAGTGTTTGCCTTTGCAGAAATAGCTAAAAATTATGACCAAAAGTTCAGATAAAGGCCAAAATGTAAACTAATTAATTGATACGGTACTTTAAACTTTCTATTCCTAATGAATACATATTATCTAGAAAGTCTAAATAAACGACACTATAATTATACTTTAATATAAGTTTATTGAGATACCAATACCGAAGATTTAAAGTTTCTATTTTTTCTTTGTGTCACAACATAAAATTATAAAAAACAAATAAGCTCTCTTTTCTACCCATTAAAAGCTTAAGGTTAGACAAACTATATAGATAAAGTTGTTCAAAATTATCTTAAACACAAAGAATTTTTTTTTTCATATAAATGACCTTATAATATACTATTTCACAACTCCTTCATAAAAATGAACCAAATCAAATTATTGGTCAATAAAATATTTTACATCCTACTTCTTTGTAGTAAATTACGGTCAATATGAAGAAGTTTCCTTTTTTTAAACAAGCCGACCAAAAAGACTGTGGTCCTACCTGTATAAAAATTGTTGCACAGTATTACGGCAAATCATTTGCGATACAAAATCTTCGAAATTCTGCGGAAACAACTCGGGAAGGTAGTAGTCTCTTAGGTTTAAGCGAGGCTGCCGAAAAAATAGGTTTTCACAGCATTGGACTTCAACTCAGTTTAGAAAAATTAGGAGAGGTCCCTTTACCTTGTATTCTGCATTGGAACAAAGAGCACTTTGTAGTACTTTACAAAATCAAAAAGAATAAGGTTTATATCTCAGATCCAGCACATGGCCTTATTACTTATAACACTGAAGAATTTATAAAATTCTGGATAGGCAATAATGCTGACGTAACTACCAAGGAAGGTATAGCACTTGCTTTAGAGCCTACTCCGAAATTTTATACCAAAACACCAGACCATCAAGAGACTGAAAAGTTCGATTTTTATTTTGTATCTAAATATCTTTTAAAATACAAAGCTTTTATTCTACAGCTTGTAGTTGGACTTTTGGCAGGGAGCTTGCTACAGCTTTTTGTGCCTTTTTTGACGCAAAGTATAGTAGATGTAGGAATTAAGAATCAGGATATTAATTTTATATATCTCATCCTAATAGCCCAGTTATTCTTGTTCTTGGGACGCACGGCTTTGGAGGTTGTTCGTAGTTGGATTTTATTGCACCTTAGTACACGTATAAATATATCTTTAATTTCCGATTTTTTTATCAAATTGATGAACCTCCCAATTTCGTTTTTCGATTCAAAAATGACCGGAGATTTGTTACAGCGCATCAACGATCACCAGCGCATAGAAAAAATACTAACGGTATCCTCGTTAAGTGTTCTTTTTTCAATGGTTAATTTTTTGATATTCGGGATTATCCTTGCCTACTATAGCCTTCAGATTTTTGGTATTTTCCTAGTAGGTAGTATTCTTTATTTTATTTGGATACTTTTTTTCTTCAAAAGGCGTAAAGAACTTGATTATAAACGGTTTTCAGAAGTGAGTCAAGAACAGAGCAAGGTAATTGAACTCATAAATGGGATGCAGGAAATAAAACTACACAACGCCGAACGAAGAATGCGGTGGAATTGGGAATACGTTCAAGCTCGGTTGTTCAAGGTTGAAATGAAAAGCTTGGTTTTAGAACAAACACAGTCCGTGGGATCCTCATTCATCAACGAGCTAAAAAATATTCTTATTACTGTTCTATCTGCAAAATTGGTAATTGATGGAGAAATCACACTGGGAATGATGGTTGCCATTTCATATATAGTAGGGCAGTTAAACGCTCCTGTTGCGCAACTCATTAACTTTTTAAGGGAGGTTCAGGATGCTAAGATTTCGCTGGAACGTTTAGGAGAAATCCATAATTTGGATGATGAAGAGACGTTTAACGAGAATACCATACACCAAGTTGACGGCAACTTGAACTTTAAACTTAAAGACGTGTCGTTTAAGTATACTGGGGGTATTGATTATGTGATAAAGAATTTAGATCTAGTAATTCCTGCAAATAAGGTTACTGCTATAGTAGGGGTTAGTGGTAGCGGAAAAACAACGCTAATGAAATTATTGCTTCGTTTTTATAACTTAGATAAGGGCGAAATCCAAATTGGAAATCACTCCTTATCTAATATTTCCCAAAGTGCATGGCGAGCAAGGTGTGGAGCAGTTATGCAGGAAGGATATATTTTTAATGATACCATTGCTATGAATATAGCCGTTGGCTCTGACTCTGTGGATGAAAAAAAGTTAATGCACGCCGTAGAGATTGCCAACATAAAGGAATTTATAAATAATTTACCTCTTGGTTTCAATACTAAAATAGGGTTAGAAGGTTCAGGGCTTAGCACTGGTCAAAAACAAAGACTTTTGATAGCTCGTGCTGTCTATAAGAATCCACAGTTCTTGTTTTTTGATGAGGCCACCTCTGCGTTGGACGCTAACAATGAAAAAGTAATCATGGAAAATCTTGATAAATTTTTTACTGGTAGAACCGTAGTTATTATTGCACATCGGCTTAGCACCGTGAAGAATGCCCATAATATTGTGGTATTGGATAAAGGTAAAATAGTTGAGTACGGGAATCATAAAACCCTCACAAAACTGAAAGGATATTATTATAACCTTGTAAAGAACCAATTGGAACTAGGTAATTAATCTATGGACGAAAATAAAAAAATAGAGCGTGAAATCGTTTCGATAAGAAGCGAAGTGGTTCAAGAAATAATGAGCAGTGTTCCCCATGTTCTTATTCGATGGGGAAATACTATAATACTCTTTTTATCCTTTGGAGTTTTAGCCTTTTCTTATTTTATTCACTATCCAGTTGTTTTACGTGGTCAAGCGGAGATGAAGGCTGGAAAAGAATCGATTGAGATTTATGCACCTATAGCAGGGATGTTGTCAAGATTAACTTTTGAAAATGCTGAGTTGGTTGAAAAGGATATTGTTATAGCCCAAGTAAATTCCGCCAATGGTAGTAGAAGAGAAATAATATCCCCAAAGTCTGGAAGATTGTATGCGACTTCTTTTTTCGTAGGCGACGATATTGTACAAAAAGGAGATTTATTGTTTAGACTCCTCTCAAAGGATTCATTAGATTATCAAGCAATTGTTAAGATACCTTCCAGTGCTCTTAATAGAATAAGTTTAGGTCAAGAGGTGCGCCTAAGGTTTTCTAATAACGAAACCCAGCAAAATATTATTAATGGAAATATAGCAGAAGTTTCGCAAGTAGCAGATGAAGATGGATTAGTGGCGATTCAAGTATTATTCTCGACTAGAAAATCCATTGGTAGCGATAATGATTTTTTATACCTCCCTGGAATGAAAGGTGTTGCCGAAATTATAGTGGAAAACCCTAGACTTATTGACCATCTTTTCCTTCAATTAAGGAATATTTTAAATTCATAATTTTTACTAAACTAGTTTATTTCATATCGAAAGTGAATTGAACGCTCATTCTAGTTTTATATGTTTTACCCCACACCAAATTCACAACTCTATTATTATTGGATTTAACCTTTGTTTTTAAGTCGTCTTTTATAGTTATAAGATTCTAGAGTATTAAACTAAGTCAGGAGGTATCTATATTACTTATGCTTTACAAACACTACTAATATATAATACTAAAATTTACGGCTAATACTTTCTGTGTCTTGCCTTTATAATATATCACAGCAATTATTAAAAAGATTTGAATATAAGTACTCTACTACAATTTTAAACCAATTGTTGTTGTTTTTCGTTCTGTTCAAATTCTAATATTTCGCTTATAAAGTATTGAAGGTCTTCGTAAGAATAATTTTTTGGATAAACCGTTTTATTTAATACGGTAGCAGGGGTATAAGTTAGATTATTTTTCTTACCCCAATCCTCTTGATTTTTTAGAATATTTAAAATAGCATTTTGGTACTCCGGCTCTCCGTAACGTTTAAGCCAAGAAATTATATCTCGATTTTCAAACCAATCGGTGTAAATTTTGGCGAAGGTGTCTTTCCCTTTTTCGTGATACAATTCAATTAGGCGTGCACTTATTTTTGTAGAAGGATTGTCTAAATTTTCGATACCTCCATTAAAACGTAAGATTATTTTGATATCATCTGAGTGGGACTGTATGATTTTTAGATAACTTTTGAACGCATCTTTACAAAACCCACAAAAAGGGTTGGTTAAAACGGTGATTTGATATGGGGCATTTAGGTTGCCCAAAATAATTTCCCCTGGTATTAGTACCGAACTATTTATAGTGTCGGATTGTTCAAAAAAATGGTTGAAGATTTCGGGGTTCCTTTTAAAACGGATTAGGGAAATATTTTCTTCTAATAATTTTTTTCTTTGGGTATATTGACTTTTCCCAAAAAAGAAAGCAAAAGCTATCATTGTGGTAATGAGTATAAATTGAAGAAAATCAATTATCATCAAATTAAATGTAAAATTTAGCACAGATATTAGCGTAAGTGTAATTAATACTCCGCTAACACCTAAACATAAAATACACCATTTTTTGAGATTTACAGCTTGATAATAGATGGAGTAGAATAAGACAGGCAAAGACGAAATTAAAATAAGTGTCATAATGGTATCCCAACCAAAAAAAACCTGATATGTAAGTATACTCCCGAAAAAAATAAAACTAGCATCGGCCATATCTAAAATATTAAAAAGCTTTGCTCCTTCTGAATTAATTACATCGTTACAATTTGTATTGGGAGAAACATTACAAACTTTGGATACAGTTGCAGAATATTCCCCTATTTTCTCTTTAACTAACAGAATACCTAAAGAAAGACCCAGGCCAGAAAAAAGAAATAGAAGATATTCTATAAAAGAAATACCTTGAACAGTCAATAATGTAACTAACAAGATGGTAAGTACAACTGCCCCAATAATTCTAATTGGTAGTCTTACAGATGTTTTTTCAACAGGCTCTACTGCTATAATATAATTTTCCCAAACTTTGAGAAACTCATCTTCGTTCCATGTCTTTTTAACATTACTGTTATTCCTTGTTTGTAGATTATGTTCTTTTTTAGAAACAAGAACCAATTCGGATGAACCACTTTCACTTATAGAACTTAGAAAATTAGAAGGTAATTCGGATAGCGCATCGACAGGAACTTTAGCAGCTAGGTTATCGATACCAAAATAACTAAGCGTATCGGTTATCGACAAAAAAGTAGGATAATTTGGATGAGTCATCAACTGAAGGAAAATATCTTTCTTACTGAAATTAAAGTAGTTATTTTTTATCAGAAGTTGCTCGATTAAACTGTCCATATATTTAGTATCTGTGTTTGTTTTAGTTGAAAGAAATGTTATAAAATAGTTTAATTTTCGCCAATTAATCACTGAGTTTTCTACCTGACCGAGGATGTATAATTATACATTCTTTTCTCTTGTTTCTCAAAACTCAATTTTACTTAGTGTTACTTTTTCCTTTAAGCGATACAAGTTTAATACTTTGACTTGTTTAACTTCGTCAGGTCTACCATAATTACTGTAAATAGTATATTTAAGGTAGGATGGCTTGCTTCCCATATTTTCAATATTTACTAGCCATTGCCCTTTGGCTGGATTTTCCATGGTGAATTCTTTTGTACTATAACCATATTCTATTTCACGTAGCAGGCGTTGCTCGTCACCAATATTTGTATGTGCCCAAATTGTGTATTTGTTACTCGGATTCACGAACTGTACTTCAAATAACGCACCTGAATAGTTATAATCGAAAACAATCCTTGTATCAAGATGAAATGCTTTTTCGTAAAAAGACTGGGGTAATTGTTTGTATGGTACCTTTGCTTTATGTTTTGTGACAAGGTGTCGCAATTCTGTGTTTACAATTTTAATTATTTCATCATTAAATGTGGCTCCAATTATACGGCCAGTCAAGATTAATTTGTAAAGTCCGAAAGCACTATTGTACTCACCAACATTAACCAATGCCCGTGCTAAATCTAGATGACACTGAGCACGATGTGGCTCTAAGTGAACAATTTGTTTATAAATAGTTAAAGCTTGATTGTAACTCTTCTTCTCATCATGTATGTAAGCAATTGTACGTAGGATTTGTGGATTTTGATTTGCAATATTTGTAATAGTATCAAGTATGTCGCTGGCATAAATTTTGTCTTTTGATACAAAAAAATTATATGCCTCTTCATACAACCTAAAATCATTTTGATTTTTAATTGTAAGTTGCTCATAGATTTCCTTAGCAGATTTCAAAGAATTTGATGAATACAATAGCTCAAAATATTTGCCATTTGTATTCATTAGTTCCAAAAGCTTAGAACTTTCTGTATAATCATTGCCAGTTACAAGTGCTGATGCTATTTTTTTCTCAGCAGTACGGTCGTTCAAAGCCATATTAGTAGTAATGATTATTACTCCGTTACGAGCCAAAGTACCATATAGGATGTTTCCTGCTAATCCAGGAACTACTGTAACGTTGGTTATTGTATTAACATCAAGAAAATCTGGTAGTGATGTCGAAGGTGCATTGTCCACGACGAACAAAGGACCATTTGATAGAGTAATTGAGTTGCTACCCCTCATCTGGAAACTGTTAGTGATTGGATTCACGGTCAAGCCCGGAAACTGTCCAACTAACAATTGTCCCAAACTGGCTGCATATTTAGGCAGTTCATCTCTATCTTTTGAATATGCTGCATATCCTATGCTTCTTCTTTTTTTAGCACCAGTGGGTGTCATAATTTCATTTTCACCATAATCTTCCATTTTATCAGCAGTAACAATTGCTTCATCCAGTTCTGTATATTTAGCTTCCAAATTTACATCCATGATAATAGAATCTACGATAAGGACACTTTTTGGTTTAGTTGTCATAAACTCAAACTGTAATACATCATCTCTAAATGCATGGATAAAGTAATTTCCTTTAGAATCGGTAGTAGTTTCCTTCAAAGTTCCTTTAACTCTTACGGTGCAACCTTGAATTGGCCTTTCCGATGTAGTGACATTTCCGGTAATATAGGAATCACTTCCTTTTATTATGTCAAATTGTTGCTTCGTGCCTTGTAAGCTTTTGTTAAATGTGTTTGTACTCACCTCCAAACCATATGCCATTGCAGTTACTAAGTGCTTTTCCCATGAAGCCTGGCTAGAATGCCTCATAAAACTAATGCCACGCCGTTTAGCCGCTGCTATTTCAACTTGAACTGAATCGCCAAATACTTCTAAAATTTCAAGACCTATAAAAATATCATTGTCAACTATAATATTTTCATTTGTAAGGTCAACAGTTTGTTTTCCTGTCTTGCTTTGTATAACCTGTAATATTTTAGAATTAATTAATTTCTCGCCGATTTGGTTGTTATTGGCTGCATAAATGTTTATTCCTACCTTGATGCTGTCAGTAATGTTGTTAATATAAAATTGAAACTTTTTTAATCTAGTTTTTTGAGGAAATACGGGAATTAATGTAACTAACTCACCGCCTAAATCTAATAAGTCGGTAATTGATGCTGACAGCATGGGATTAGGACTTTGATGTCCAAGAAAACTATCATTCCATATTTCTTTATCCGTTAATGTTGTTGTTTTTTCAAGCATCTTAGGGTTAAGGAAGATAATCTGGCGTTTGTCTAATAAACTTTTTAATTTTGAAACTGGTATGGGAAAATCATAATATCCTGTAGCTGAAACCTTTAATGTATCTAGGTCATTTATTAGATTGGTCTTATAACCAATATTGAAGTACCCGTCATTATCACTTAGCGTGCCTAAATTCTTATTTAAAAATCCGACATTAGCAAATTCAATAGGGTTTTTAGTTGTTGCATCATATACTGCAGCACTTATGGTTACATTTGATTGCGGAAATGAAAAATTACAAAAAAATACTGAGATTAAAAAAGTGTATAAAATATTATCCATTCGGATTGTTATGTTAAGTCCTTCTAATTTTAGTAATTTTATATTTAATCTGGGCATGACTATATAGTCATGCCCAAATTAGTGAAAAATGTTAATTTTCATGCTCAATACATGTCCATGTGTAACAACAGCTTTGTAATCCGCCAGGTGCTCTTAACAACTGACATTGTCCATTACAGCCTTGCTCGCAATGGTGTTGCAGACCGCAAACGGTGTCGCAGCCACTATTACCAGGTCCTCCGCCAGAGATTTGTAATTTTTGATGTTTGGTTAACATTTGAACCCCATTTAGATTTTTCAACTTATTAAGCATAATAAAATTTTTCAACTTATTAAGCATAATAAAATTTTTAGAGTCCTGCATCGTTTAACAGATATCAGGATGATTTAGGAAATAAATTTAGTAATATTAATCTTACAAAAATAAAAATTTCAATTTATATATTTTATGTTTTGTATTAAGCAAATTTATGCATACTAGGTGTTTGGCGATAAGCTGGGCATATTATGTCTACTTTTCTGTTTTATACAAATCGAGATCCATTAATCTATATTTTGTATTTATAACAGTAAAATTATTGTATTTAGCACTGGACTTTAAACCAATTCAACTTAAAAATATTAAAAAGTAATTTGTTTACTAGGCTAGTCCTTGAACTATCGTACAGCGCTATTATTTATTAGAACCTAAGATCTATAGAATAGATTTTCTTTATTTATACTACTTTCAAAACTGGATTTTACTTAAAGTTGAGCTTTCTCTTAACCTAATTAAGTTGATTACCTTAAGTTTATAAGGTTTTCTAACATTGATATAAAGGCTGTATTTAAAGTAGGCCGTTTTAGTAAATCTATTTTCGATGTTGATGGTTTATTGTACATTCTTGTTATTCAATAGTATATTTTCCGCGCCTTAACCATCCAGTCGTGTAAGGCTAAATAACTTACTACAATCATCTAAAATTTTTATTGGTCATGACTCTTTTCCAAATCTTACTTTAAAAGGTTTTCAGAGAAAAACCAATTTAGGTTTACTTAAATAGTTGCATAAAATTTTTGTTTAATAGAACTTACTGTATTTTACTTCTAATATAAATTTCTTATTTAAACGCTCTTAAAAAGTTACAAGAAAGCATCAATCCAAAATAAGTAAGCGTATCGGTAATTGCCAAAAAGGTTGGATAATTTGGATGATTCATCAGCTGAAAGGAAATATCTTTTTTACTGAAATTAAAATAGTTGTTTTGTATCAGTAATTGCTCGATTAAATCATGCATAATTTATAAGGTTCCTTCTAGTAGTAATTTAAATTTTATCAAAATTTCATTAATTAATGTAGCTCCTACTGTCTTAAGTTTTGTCGAATTTGGTCATAATAACGAATCAAATACACAAAAATTTCTAAAAGCCACAGATATATCGATATATAACTGAATATTTTCATATGCTAAATCAAAGATTATTTTTAAAGTGAGTCTTAAGTAAAACCCTAGCTATTCTATGATTTGCTATAGTGTAGAATCTTAGTCTTACTTCAATTTTGATTGTCGTAATTCCAAGTTATGTAAAAATATTTAAACTCTATTAGCTCTACTCTTTGAGGGTAAAGAATTTAAAATATGAATTTATATTTCTCAAGTAATTCTCTGAACTTTCAAGCTAGAATATGTCAGCAAGTATAATCTGTAGTGGTAATCTAATTACTATAGCTCACTTATAATATACCTTAAAAAACAATTTAACCTTCATAATCTAAAACTAATTTCCTAATTAAAATACAGGTATTTCCTTTAAGTAAGACAATAACAAATGTTAGCGAAATATATTGAGTATGTTGATTCTAGAATCCGATTGGCAGAACGTTCTCCTCGGAACAATATTGTATTATAAAATATACTAAAAATTAAGTTATAGTTTAGCCTAATTATAAGCAATTCCCATTCAGGAAATAAGTTAATAATAAAAGGCATGACTTTTAAAAGTCATGCCTTTTA
>RCNB010002435.1_pt1 | contig 11421 bp, 7 predicted proteins | sample 2041321 | NCBI WGS metagenome assembly RCNB01 (sample SAMN09708232, study PRJNA481090) | Marine sediment metagenome, whole genome shotgun sequencing project.
AATACCTTTTACGGTTTCAGGTTACGCCTCTTTAAATGAATCCTATCAGATAAAAGAACTTTTAAGGCTATTTCGCCTGATGAGAGATATAGAAAATCAGGTGCTTATTGCCGCTGTCTTGCGGGGAATATTCTTTGGATTTTCCGATGATGATTTATACCAATTTAAAAGAGCAGGCGGAGAATTTGATTTTTACGGAAAAATACCGGAAAAATTAAACCTTAAATTAAGGGAAAATTTTGAAAGGGCTTTTTGCCGGTTAAGAGAATTCCATCTGTGGACTCAAAAACTGCCACCGGTTACGGCAATGGAAAAGATTATTATTGATTCGGGATTATTGTCCCATTCCTCTTTAGAGGGCTATAGTCTAAATAAATGCGGGGAACTTTATTTCATTCTGGAGAAATTAAGGAAAGCAGAGGCGGGGGAAGTTATAGGGTTTGCTTCGATGGTAGACCAATTAGAAAAAATGCTGGAAGCCGGAGTCGAAGAGGAGCTGGATATACTGACCGAAGAAAATACGGTTCGGATTATGAATTTACATAAAGTTAAAGGACTGGAATCTCCGGTAGTATTTTTAGCCATTCCTTATAATCCCACTACCCATGAACCAACTTATTATATTGAAAGGACAAGGCAGGAGCCGTTTGGTCATTTTTTAGTCTACCGTTCTAATGCTTACAACAAAGGAAAAGGAAAGCAGCTGGCTCAACCCAAAAATTGGGAGAATTATTGCCGGCTTGAGGCATCTTACAATGAAGCGGAAGATATCCGTCTGCTCTATGTAGCGGCAACCCGGGCCAAGAATCTTCTGGTTATCAGCAGTTTAAAGCACAAAAGCAATAAGAGTAATCCCTGGTTACCTCTATTGAAAAATATTACAGAGGAAATGAATATTTCCGTTCCGGAAGCAGGATTACCCGGGGCAAAAGAAAAAGAAAATGAAGAGAAATCTTTGCTTGATGATTACAAGGAGATTCAAAAAGAATGCGGGCAGTGGATGAAAGATTTATCAAGAAGCAGTTATTGTGAAAAAAAACCGACTGATTTTAAAGATGAAGATAAGCACCGAAAGATTGCCACTATTGATGTTGGCGGAACAACCTGGGGAAGTGCCGTTCATAGAATCTTTGATTATTTAATTAAAGAGAACCCTGATGAGCAGTTATTGTCTTTGCAGATAGAAAGTGCATTGGAAAAACAGGGGATATCTCCAAAGAGAAAAGAGGAACTGGCGGGGATTATCCAAAAATTTAAAGAAAGCGATTTATATCAGCGCCTGAAAAAAGCAGAACTTAAATATAGTGAAGTCCCCTTTACGATAAATATTGAGCCCGCTCATCCCCTTTATGCTGAATTAGCCGGGCAGGATTCCCGCCCGGTGATTCTTTCCGGGACTATTGACCTGGTCTTTAAGGAAGCCGATGGCTGGGTGGTAGTGGATTATAAGACTGACCGACCGAAAAATGAGAAGGATTATCCAGAATTAGTCGAGGTCTATCAAAAACAGATTGATATTTACAGTCAGGTATGGCAGGAAATAGCTAGAGAAAAGGTTAAGCAAAGCAGCATATATTTTGTTAGTTAATTAACACAGGGGACGGTTCTCTGTATTAAAAGATAAAGAAATATTAATATGATATAATATTAAATATAAAACCAATTAAAGGTAAAACGAAAATTATTATGCCAAGAAAAGCTCGAAAATTAAGTTCAACAAATATTTATCATGTAATGATTCGCGGCAATCGAAAACAAGATATATTTTTAGAAGATGAGGACAGATTTAGATTTACAAAAATATTAAAAAAAGTGAAACAAAAAGGAGAATATGAGCTTTTTGCATATTGTTTAATGAATAATCATGTCCATCTGTTAATTAAAGAAAAAGATGAACAACTTTCCCAGACAATGAAAAGAATAAATGTAAGCTATGTAAACTACTTTAATCAGAAATATCAGCAGATTGGTCACCTCTTTCAAGGTCGTTTTAAAAGCGAACCTATTGAAGATGAGACTTATTTATTGGCGGTGCTGAGTTACATTCATAATAATCCTTTAAATGCTTTTATTGTTAAAAATTTAGAAGAATATACTTGGAGCAGTTATTGTTCATATATTAAAGAATTACCGCAGAAAAATTTTTTAATTGAGCGTGAAAATATTTTATCTTTGTTTTCTCCTGATAAAGACAGAGCGATTGATTTATTTATTCGATACCATCGTCAGAATAGACTAGAAAAAAGCAATATAATCGAATTACCAGAAGAAGACGAGAAACATGGTCATAGTTTGATTAATGAGAAAGAAGCAAAACAATATTTACAAAATTATTTTGAAGAATATCGTTTTGATTTATCTAATTTAAAAGAAAGAAAGTATCGATCTCATAGAAACAAACTGATTAGTTATTTAAAATTAAATTCTACTTTATCTATTCGAGGAATAGCGAATATTTTGGAAATTAGCACAGTAACAGTTCAAAGAATAAAATAATAAAATGATACAGAGAACCGTCCCCTGTATCACATTGAGAAGGAGTGAAAATGCTTTAAAATGAAAATTCAAATAAAATATTTAAATGGTACTCGATTTAAACGTTTTATTATAAATTCTGCTCAACGAATAAACCAGATGGAACAGTATCTGAATGATATTAATGTTTTTCCGGTAGCCGATGGGGACACAGGTACTAATATGGTAGCTACTATGAATAGCATTGTAAAAGAGATCAAAAAATGTAAAGAATCTTCTTTTACCAGTATTAGTAGTGTTATTGCCGATTCGGCTTTAACCGGAGCACGCGGTAACTCCGGAGCTATCTTAGCTCAATTTTTTCAAGGCCTGGCAGAAGCAACCAAAGGTAAAGTACGTCTCAGCACAGAAGCCTTTGCCCAAGCTGCCACTAAGGCAGCAGAACAAGCAAGAAATGCTATTTCTCATCCTCAAGAAGGCACCATCATTACAGTAATGAAAGATTGGGCAAACCATCTTGCTGAAAATGCTCACCATACTCCTGATTTTGTCGAACTTTTTAATAAATCATTATCTAAGGCGAAGGATTCCCTGGCTAAAACACCCGATAAATTACTGATATTGAAAAAGGCAGGCGTAGTCGATGCGGGGGCACAGGGATTTGTTAATATATTAGAGGGGATAGTTAATTTTATTGAATATGGCAAAATTAAATCATTAAAAGTAATTGCTTCTACTACCGATAGAATGAGAAGTTTTAATTTAGGTAAAGTTGATTCCGGTATTAATTTTCAGTTCTGTGCTGAATGCTTACTTGAAGGCAATGGCTTAGACCTGGAAACCATCAAACAAAAAGTTACTTTTTTGGGGGACTCACTGATTGTTGCCGGTTCTGAAAACAAAGCCCATATCCATATTCATACTGATAAACCAGAAGGTGTTTTTGCTGAATTGTCTGAATTCGGAACTATAGTGAAAACTAAAGTTGATGATATGCAAAAACAGCATACTAAGATTAAACTTGGTACTCAAACAAAAAGTATCGGGTTGGTAACTGATTCAACCTGTGATTTACCGCCAGAGATAATTAAAAAGTATAATATTCAGATTGTGCCTGTAGTGATTCAAGTTGGGGAAAGGAGCTATTTAGACCAGGTAGATATTGAACCAAAGGATTTTATTCAAATTTTAGAGACCTCCAATGAAAAGCTATCCACTTCTCAGCCCTCTCCGGCCCTTTTTAAAAAAGTCTATGATAAAGTTACGCAAAGATACAAATCAATAATTTCTTTACATATTTCGGAAAAATTAAGCGGAACTATTCAGGGTGCGCGTATGGGTTGTAAGGATATGGAGTACAGAAATAAAATTCACATTGTAGATAGCAAAACAAGTTCGGTTGCTTTAGGATTGTTAGTTGCTGAGGCGGCTCAATTAATTCAAGAAGGGTTTAACCTTGAAGAAATCATTAACCGACTAAAAATTGCTGCTGACAATGTTAAAATCTTTATTAGTATACCTACCTTAAAATATCTGATACGTAGCGGGCGCCTGAGTAAAACCAAAGGACTTTTAGGTACACTCCTTAACTTGAAGCCCATTTTGACTGTAAATTCTGATGGCAATATTGTAGAAGCAGCTAAAGTGATTGGGCAAAAAAGAGTAGTGCATAAAACTTTAGATTTGGCTATTAAATTTGCTAAAAGCGTTAAAAATCCTCGTTTTGGCATTACTCATGTATCTGCACCGGAGTTGGCTCAATGGTATGGTTATAAAATTCGCAATGTCTTTAATTCTTCAAAAGTAATAATTACTGAAGCGTCCCCCGCTTTAAGTGTACATATTGGTATTGGCGGAGCTGCTATCGCAGTCTTGGGGGATTCTTAAAAAATAACAGAGAACAACCGTCCCCTGCCTTTTTTAGAAAAAAGAATTTTTTAATATAGTTGTAGTAGTATTTACACTATATATATTAATAATTAATAGGTGGTGATTAGATGAAAGAGATATTAAAAAATATTTTAGATTGGTTAGAACCAAAAGTAAATTATGCTGATTTAAGGTTTGTTCAAACTGAAAAGGAGAACATCGAAGTAGAAAATGGTATCTTATCTTCCTATAATGTTTCAACTAATAGAGGAGTAGGGATACGAGTATTGGTAGATGGTGCCTGGGGGTTTGCTGCCTCTAATAATTTAGACAAAATATCTTTACAGAAAACAGCTGCAAAAGCTTTGGATATTGCTCGAGCCTCTGCCCTTACTAAAAAAGAAGATGTCAAACTTGCTCATGAAGATAAACATATCGATACTTACATTACTCCGATAAGTAAAAATCCCTTACAGATAGATCCTGCAGAAAAGATAGACCTTTTGGTAAAAGCTACCAGGATGATGCTGAAAGATAAAGTAAAGAAAAGCGAAGGTTCGTTTATTTTTTATAAGACCAATAAATTATTTGTATCTACCGAAGGTTCTGAACTCGAACAGACTATATTTGAATCAGGTGGTGGAATTACAGCTTATGCTATAGGTGAAGGAGATTTTCAAAAACGTTCCTATCCTTCCAGTTTTGGAGGGGATTATGCTACCCGAGGTTATGAATTTATCGAAGAGATGAAATTATTAGAAAATGCAGAGAGAGTTGCAGAAGAGGCTAATCAATTATTAGTTGCTCCTTCCGCCCCGGAAAGAATGACGGATATTGTATTAGGAGGGTCTCAACTTGCGCTTCAGGTTCATGAATCCTGTGGGCATCCGGTAGAATTGGACAGGGTTTTGGGAAAGGAAATTAGCTATGCCGGAGGAAGTTTTCTGAGTTTGGATAAATTAAATAATTTTACCTATGGAAGCCCAAAAGTGACTATAGTAGCTGATGCAACTGTTTCGGGAGGGTTAGGCACTTTTGGTTATGATGACGAAGGTGTCCCCGCCTCTAAAAGTTTTCTGGTAAATAAAGGAAAATTCGTAGGTTATTTAATGTCCAGAGAAGATGCCTTTAGATTAGGACTACCGAGTAACGGTGCCGGCCGGGCAGAAAATTGGAATAGGATACCTCTGGTGAGAATGACTAATATCAACTTATTGCCGGGAAATTTAGAACTGGATGAGCTTATAGGAGATATAAAGGAAGGTTTATATTTAGATTATAATAAGAGTTGGAGTATAGATGACAAGAGATTGAACTTCCAATTTGGTACGGAGATTGCCCGGGAAATAAAAAATGGAAAATTAGGAAAAATTTATAAAAACGCAGTCTATCAAGGTATAACTCCGGATTTTTGGAAATCTTGTGATGGGATAAGCTCTGAAAAATATTGGCATATCTGGGGAGTGCCAAATTGTGGCAAAGGACAGCCGGGGCAAGCAATGCATGTGGCACATGGCACATCCCCTGCGAGATTCAGAAAGGTAAAGGTAGGTGCTTCCAAATGAAAGATATAAATTCAGGGAAAGAACTTGTTAATAAGGTCAAAAATATTCTTAAAAATTACGATTTTGAAATAATTGCCTCAGGGGGGAAAAGTGAGCTTACCAGATTTGCAGAATCTTACATCCACCAAAATGTGGCAGAAACCGATCTAAATTTAACCGTAAAGATAATAAATGAAAATAGAATCGGTGCGGTACAGATGAACAGCATTGATGAGCCCACTATATCAAAAAATATAGAAAAGGCAATTGAAGTAACCAAGATTACCCCTAAATTAGATTACCATTATCGTTTACTGACACCTCAATCATACAAAATAAAAAGCAAATATTCCAAAGATACTGCTAACTTTACCCCTTTAAATCGAGCCCAATTGGTAAAACAGCTAATAAAAGAAGTAAATCAAGGAGGGTATGAGGCGGCGGGAGCCTTTAAAACAGAAGAATCTACCCTTCTGGTGGCTAATTCAGAAGGAGTTTTTGCCTTTGACCGGGGGACTAAAGTAGATTTTAATTGTGTTATCACCCGAGATAATTCTACTGCCCACACCTCGTTTATAGACAGCGATATCAATAATTTTAATATAAAAAAAGTAACCGATGAGTTGTTAGAGACTGCTTTAAAAAATGTAGAACAGATAGAAATTGACCCGGGGGTTTATACGGTTATCCTTTCTCCGGAAGCAGTTTCAGAAATCTTAAACTATGCCGGCTATACTACTTTTAATGGTAAAACGATTATGGAGGGTAAGAGTTTTATCTGTCACAATCAGGGCAAAAAGATTTTCCCGGAGACTATAACTGTTTCTGATGATCCTTTTGATGAACTTACTATGCCACTACCTTTTGATTTAGTTGGATATCCTCGGGAAAAAATATATCTTATTAAAGATGGGGTAGTTAAAGATGGAGTATATGACCATCTTACTGCTCTAAAATATAATAAAAAATGTACCGGGAATACTTTATCACCGGAACAAGCTTCCTTCGGAGCCCTTCCCTTTAATCTGGTAATGAGAGAAGGAGATAGGACTATTGATGAAATGATCTCTTGCACCAAAAAAGGTATCTATATTTCCCGATTTCACTATGTCAATATACTAAATCCCATGAGCGTTCAACTAACCGGGATGACCAGAAATGGTACTTTCTTAATAGAAGATGGAAAACTGGGAAGGGCAATTAAGAATATGAGATTTAATACCAGTGTAGTAGATATATTAAAGGCAGTTGATATGATATCCAAAGAAAGACAGACAAAGGAAGGATTTGTTGGCCCAACCGTCGCCCCCTATCTCAGAACCAATAATTTCACTTTTTCCAGCAAAACAAGTTTTTAAAATTAATACAGGGGATAATACAGGGGACGGTTCTCTGTGTTAATAATGATTTTAAATTTTAAGCCAAATTAATACAGAAAACCGTCCCCTGTATCATTTTATTTTACTGAGGCGATAAAAATATCTCCAATGGTCAAGAGATCTTCTTTTTTTGGCTTTTTTCCCTGGGATACATTTTCAAAGATAGCTCTTCCTAAGGCAGCAATCATAGAGTATAAAAATAGATCCCCGCTTACTTTTTTACCTGAACATAAAATAACCTCCCCAAACAAGTCTCCTGCTTCCTTCTGTTTTTTTCTTAATTTTTCGAAGAGTTCATTTATCTTTTTCTTGCTGTCTTCCTTTTGCATAAAATCATAGCCAATTCTTTGCATAATAATAAAGATTTTAGAATTTTCTTCCAGAAGATTTATATAAAAGTCTACTATCATTTTTATACGTTGTTTAACATTACCTGTTGTAGAAATTATTTCGCTAATCTTTTCAAAAATCTTTTTTACGTTTACTTCCAAAAGTTGTGAAGCTAAATCTATTTTGGAAGGGAAATAATAATAAATGGTAGGTTTTTTTACCCCGGAAAGCAAAGCAATATCATCCATGGTTGCTTCGTAAAAACTCTTTTTAAAAAAGATATCACGGGCAGCTTTCAAAATCTTTTCTTTTTTATTAATATTTTCCATATCCATTAGAAAGACCACTCTCCCATCAGGTATAGTCCCTCTGCACTTTCCATCTGTCCCAGCTTTGAGGTTTGGTCGCCTAAAACAGAAACATAAGAAAAAGTAATTGAAAAATCATCGGTAAAATCGTAACTGGCGCCAACAGAATTTACCATACTTCCATCCCGAAGGCTGATTATGCCTAAATAGCTAGGGGTAAGTTTACTATCTTCTAATTCTTTTCTGGCATTTAATGAAATATAGGGGGAACATTGGTTTCCTTCTTCAAAGGCGAATCCCCACATGAAACCTGCATTTAAATAAAGGTCAAAAGATGTAGTATAATCTGCACCGATTACTGCTTTTATGTAGGGGTCTTTTAATATATCTTCACCTTGAATCTGCCAGGGTTGGGGAACTATATAAGCTAAATCACCCCTTAGAGTTGCTCCATCAATACCGGGAAAATCTCCCTGAAATTCAAGACCAAAAACACTTTTTTTAGGATACCCTAATCCTAAATTTAAAGCCATTACGGAATCCCCTGGAACAGGTTCCACAGTTTCAGGATAACCATTAAAATAATATCCGTTATAATAACTAATTGCTGCATCAAAAGAGGTAAAACTTCTTCCCAATTTTATTCCCCAAACCGGTTTTTCCGGAAAGGTATGGGTTATATTAACAGAGGTTATTTCTATTCCTTGAGCCAGGAATTGGGGGGCAAACATAGAAAGGTAGATTTGTTCTTCGTATTTTTCCGGCATATAAGAAGGAACGAAAGAAGGTAGGACTATTGCCTGTAAATAAGTAATATCATTAAAATAATAAGTTGCATCAGCGGCTAATACTGCGTTTTTCTGGGTCATAGATGTAAAAGACATTCCAGGCGGCAGGGGATTAAAATTATCCAGGGGGCTAAACATATCCGCTGAACCCCAACTTATAATAAGCCTACCTGCTCTTAAATCTAAATTAGGAATAAGGTCATATGTGCCAATATAAATTTCTTTAGGTATGATCATAATAGGGCTGGAGGATGATTTATCAGAATATCTAATGATTAAGTCTCCTTCCGCAAAGATTTCATCAGTAAAACTATGAATATAGTTAAGGTCTAAATTTAAAGTATTGCTTAAATTTTGTTCGCTTAAATTATACTGCCCTGAATAAGTTAAATTTCCCGAAAAATCTCCGGCGAAAACAGAAACTGAAGATACTAAAATTATAAAAATTATTAAAATAACATCTTTTTTAAAAATCATATTATTGTTCCTCCATTATTAATCGTATTGCGTATTGCGTATTGCGTCAAGATTTAGTATAATTTCCACAAAACTGTCATTGCGAGCTCCGATTTATCGGAGCGCGGCAATCCCGTATTAATGAAATTGCTTTGTTGTTTTGCAATGATAAAAATGTATTTTCTTATGTAGGGGGCGGATTCATCCGCCCCGGTTTATCTTGGTAATTTCTCTAGCGGGTTCGATGAATCGAACCCCTACCTCTGGCTCTTGGCTCCTGAATCCTATCCTATTTACTTATCACTTATTACGCATTACTTTATATTTTTTTACTATTCGTTATCCGCTCCACGCTATTTGGGCGTATGCAATATGCCCCTACTTGCAACTCATTACTAATTACTCATCACTCATTACTTATTCTAAAGAGTCGGTTTCGATAATGTCCTGATGCTAAAGAAACTGGATGATAATTCTATATCATATTCTGTTTCTTTCATTACGATCTTAGTTTTTTGATTCTCCGCTATATCAGTAAATTCTATTTCCATGGGTGTAACCTTACCATTATCGTCAAGTTCTATTTTATTAATGGTTAAAGTTTTGGTCAATTCATTAATAGTTTCGTAAAATTCTACTTTTTTGGCATAAAATTTTTCTTTATCTATATGAAGAATAATTTTTTCATAGGAGACATCTTCTTCAGTCGGTAAAACCTCTACAATATATTCACTGTCTGTTTCTTCCAAAAGTTTTTTTTCATAATCTTTATCTTTGTAATCCATGCTCATATCTTCATAAGAAAGACCCGTTCCCATAAATTCATCACCCTTCGAAGAACTGGCGATTCTCCTAGGTTTGTTATAGGCAGGCATATATAGATATATCTTTTCTCCATCATCAATATTTAGAAGAGTTACCCCTTTTACCGATTTAGGAGAGAGGAATCTCATAAGAGTACTAGTTTGGTCATCTTCCCCTTTCTGAGAGAACATCATCATCTCTCTTATTTCTTCATTTCCTTCCTCATCTATTAAAATCATTTCAGAAATAGTTTTCTGAGTGGTAAAATCAGGTGCTGTCTCTTCCATTTTATCCATTATTTCATCCACGGTAAGTGTCTCGGCACCGGCATATACTATTCCACAGAGAAAGAGTAAACAGATAATTAAAATACTAACTAAAAATTCTTTTTTTCTCATTATTTTGACTCCTTTTTAGTTTTAAAATCGACTTTATCTAATAGTATTGGAAGAAGTAATAAAGTATATATCACACTTACAATCATTACACTTCCAATTAATTGTCCAAAAGCCCCCATCATCCTAATACTGGATAGGCTGAGTACAAAAGTTCCTGTAGCAATAGATATAGAATTAAAGACTATTGCTCTCCCGGTTCCGGTAAGAGTTGCTTTTAGGGCGTTTTTCTTGTTTTTGGTTTTTAATTCGCTTTTGTAACGGGATATATAGTGAATGGTATAATCTATCCCGGCCCCTATAGCAATACTTGCTACCATCATGGTAGATACATTTAAAGGTATACGGAAAAGACCCATAGCCCCGATAGCAGTAATTATAGTTAGAAAAAGGGGAATTATAGAAAATAATCCTATTTTAATAGATTTGAATTGGAATACCAGCATCGTGAATACCGCAAGGAAAGCCAGGATCATGCTTCTTATCTGTCCTCTGAATAGACTACTGTTTATCCGGTCAGTAATTACCGGGACTCCGCTAAGCCGGAAAGAGACTTCGATACCTTCATTGTCATCAGGTATAAAAACAATAGTATCGTTTAAATACCATAAGATGTCATTTTCCTCATCGGTTAATTTGTCATCTAAAAATTTTTCTGACATTAATTGTGCGACTTTTATCTTTTCTCTTTCCCGGGCCATATTGCGGGAAACTTCCAATACTTCCTGTAAATAGAAGGCATCATCTTCTGATAAATCTACTTTGTTTATCAGTTCATCTATAAAGAAATCTGCTGATCGGTTATTTTGGATATAAGATGTAAGCAAAGGATAAATTTCCTCTTTGGTTAATCCTAAATCTTCGATTTCGAGAGAAGAGAGTGATAAAATTTCATTAATAAATACCTGGTCACCTCTTTCAAATTCAGAATTGGGTTGAGCAGCCAATAGAATAAGTTCTTTCTTGAAGCCGTCTATATTTTTTATCTCTATGCCTTTAGCTTGAAGGGAAGAAATAATTTCATCAGCCAGATAAGGATAATAACTTAAACGTTCTTCTTTTTCTAATTGTAG
>RCNB010002436.1_pt1 | contig 11419 bp, 8 predicted proteins | sample 2041321 | NCBI WGS metagenome assembly RCNB01 (sample SAMN09708232, study PRJNA481090) | Marine sediment metagenome, whole genome shotgun sequencing project.
TTTATGACTTAATATTTAAATATGAAAAAAATATACATTTGCTTTAGTTTTTTATTTCTAAGTTTTCAATTTCAGGCACAAATTTTAGATAAAAAAGACCTCAAATCTTATGAGGGTTATTTTGATTTTTATTATGAAGAATCTACAGACAAAATCTACCTAAAAGTTGAAAAGCTAAATGATGAATTTCTTTATGTTAATTCTTTAGCTTCTGGTATTGGAAGTAACGACATAGGCTTAGACAGAGGACAATTGGGTAGTGAACGTTTAGTTTATTTCCGAAAGGCTGGCAACAAGTTATTACTGATTCAGCCAAATTTAAGATATAGAGCAAATACAGATAATGCTTTAGAAAAAAAGAGTATTGAGCAAGCTTTCGCGAAGTCTGTTATATTTGGCTTTAAAATATTGTCTGAAAAAGAAGGAGATTATATCATCGATTTTACACCATTTTTACTTGAAGATGCCCATGGTGTTACAAATCGCTTAAAACGGGGCAAAGAAGGAATCTATAAAATGGATGCCTCTAAAAGTGCATTAGCTTTAGAGCGTACTAAGAGTTTTCCTGAAAATGTAGAGTTCGAAGCTTTACTAACTTTTAAAGGTCAACCTTCTGGCAAAAATTTGCGAAGTGTCACTCCAACGGCTTCATTAGTAAGTGTTGTTCAACATCATTCATTTATTAAGTTACCAGATAATAACTATAAACCAAGAGTCTTCGATACACGCAGTGGCGCGATATCTATGTCTTATATGGATTATGCCACTCCGATTCAAGAGGATATAAAAAAACGATTTATAATTCGTCATCGCTTAGAAAAGAAGAACCCAGAGGCTGAATCTAGCGAAGCCGTCGAACCAATTATTTATTATTTAGATCCTGGTACACCAGAACCAGTGCGTTCTGCATTATTAGAAGGAGCACGTTGGTGGAACCAGGCTTATGAAGCTATTGGGTTTAAAGATGCTTTTCAAGTAAAATTATTACCAGAAGATGCGGATCCTATGGATTGCAGATATAATGTCATTCAATGGGTGCATCGCAGTACACGAGGTTGGAGCTATGGGGCTAGTGTTGTTGATCCAAGAACTGGAGAAATAATAAAGGGCCATGTCAGTTTAGGAAGTTTACGTATTCGTCAAGATTTTTTGATTGCTCAAGCATTAATGAATCAACCTTTTGCCGAGAGCGATGATAATTTCCAACCGATGTTAGACATGGCACTGGCTAGAATTAGACAATTAAGTGCTCACGAAGTTGGTCATACAATTGGGTTTACCCACAATTTTGCAGCAAGTACTAATAATAGAGCATCAGTTATGGATTATCCGCATCCACAACTTAAAATGACCAAAGGAAATTTAGATATTAGTGACGCCTATGCTAAAGGAATTGGGGTATGGGATAAAGTGACAGTGGCTTATAGTTATTCTGAATTTGATAAGAAAACTACCGAAAAAGATGCCTTAAATAAAATTTTAAAAAAAGCACAAGATGATGGGTTGCGCTTCATCACAGATTCTGATGCTAGAGCTGCAGGTGGTGCACATGCTTTAGCCCACTTATGGGATAATGGAAAAACACCCGCAGAAGAATTAAACGCTGTATTAGAATTGCGCCAACAAGCAATAGCAAACTTTTCAAAAGATAACATAAAGAGCTATGAACCTTACTCCGTTTTAGAAGATGTCTTTGTGCCTTTATATTTTTACCATCGCTTTCAGGTTGAAGGGGCAACAAAGGTTATTGGTGGATTAGATTATAATTATGCTGTAAAAGGTGATGGGCAAATGACAACAAAATCTATTGATTATAAAACACAAATAGAAACCTTAGAATCCATCACTAAAACGCTTAATGCTGTAGCTTTAGCTATTCCGAGAGATAAATTGAGTTTATTTCCGCCACGTGCTTTTGGTTATAATCGTACGCGTGAATCCTTTAAAGGTAGGACAGGTGTTGCCTTTGATCCTTTAAGTGCCGCTAATACGGCTAGTGATATAGCTTTAAAATTTTTACTGCACCCACAACGTGCTAATCGTTTAGTAATGCAAAAGAGTTTAGATGATAAACAGTTAGGTTTAGAGAACGTCTTTGATGTTTTAATAAAAGCGACTTTTGGTAAGACCTATTATAATGACAATTACTTAAATGAGATACAGCAACAAATCAATGTAAATGTTTTAAAATACTTGATGAGTTTAGCGGTTAATGATTCAAGTTATTTTCAAGTTAAAGCAATAGCCAATAAGGCAATTGTTGATATTAGCAATCAATATCTAGCTCCAAAGAAAAATATGAGTGCATACGATTTACAATATTTAAGAGTAGTTAAAGAATTTAATGAGCATCCAGAAAAATTCAAACTAGAAAATTCACCAAAAATACCAGATGGCTCGCCTATAGGAAGTGATATCTGCAATTACAATTCAAATTAAAATATGATTATAGATTTAAGGAGTGATACCGTTACAAAACCAACAAAAGGAATGCTGAATGCAATGCTAACAGCTGAAGTTGGTGATGATGTATATAAAGAAGATCCTTCTGTTAATGCTTTAGAAAAGCGATTAGCTGATATGTTTGGTATGGATGAGGCCTTATTTTTTCCGACAGGCAGCATGGCGAATCAAACGGCTTTAAAATTGCATACTAATCCAGGCGAACAAGTTATATGCGATAAATATGCTCATATTTATAATTATGAAGGTGGCGGAGCCTCCTTTAATAGTGGTATATCTTGTAAATTAATTGATGGCCATCGCGGCATGTTTACGTCTGAACACGCTGAAGCAGCAATTAATCCACCAGACTTTTATCACAGTCCTTTAACGTCCTTAATAGAAGTGGAAAACACAACAAATAAAGGAGGAGGGGCCTGTTGGGATTTTGAAGAGTTAAAGAAAATCAGACAAGTAGCTAAAAAGCATAACTTAGGATATCATTTAGATGGGGCAAGACTTTGGAATGCTCTTATTGCGTCAGGGGAAAGCCCTAAACAGTATGGAGAATTGTTTGATACTATTTCTGTTTGCTTAAGTAAAGGTTTAGGTTGCCCTATGGGTTCTGTTTTAATTGGTAATAGTAACTTAATGAAAGGAGCTATTCGTGTACGAAAAGTTCTAGGTGGAGGTATGAGACAAGTAGGATTCGCTGCTGCTGCTGGACTTTATGCTTTAGATCATCATTTCGAACGCCTTGCAGAGGATCATTCGAAAGCGAAAGAAATAGGGGGGGTGCTTTCTCAATTAGCATCAATTAAAAAAGTAGAGCCCATTGAAACTAATATTATCATCTTTGAATTGAATGACGGTATTGATGAAACTAAATTCTTAAATAGTTTAGAAGAAAAGGATATCTATATTATTGGTATGGGAAGTAATAAGTTACGAATGGTAACTCATTTAGATTATACAGACGCTATGCATGTGAAGTTATTATCCTCATTAAATGGCATTTAGTATTTACAGTTAGTATCGAGTATATTTAAATTTAAATTAGATTTCTTTGTGGGCATATCGTTAAAAATAACAGAATGATTCTCAGTATTTTAATACCAATGTACAATGCTGAAAGATTTATTGGCAATTGTTTAGATTCGGTATTGCAACAAAATATTCCTAAAAATGGATATGAAATTTTGGTCATGGATGATGGATCTACTGATGGCTGTGCGAAAATTGCTCAGGACTATGCAACTAACAACCGTACTATAAAATTATTTGTAAAGGCTAACGAAGGTGCCTATGCAACTCGTACTAAACTTTTAGAGTTTGCTCAAGGTGATTATGTCTATTATTTAGATGCAGATGATTATATAGTTTGTAATGCATTACACCAATTACTTACAATTGCCCAAAAGTATGACTTAGAATGTATTGCATTTGATACTCTTGAAACTACAGAACTCGATAATTTCAATTTACCCAATGAAGATTTCAAAAGAAACGTAACTATTGAAACAGGTAAAGAATTTATTGAAAAGCAAACGTATTATCGGCAAGAAATTTGGTGGTATTTAATCAAGAAAAGTTTTCTCAAAAAACATAATTTAGTTTTTGCCAATTATGAGTACAATGCAGATGTAGTTTTTACACTTCATATTTTATTAAAGTGCGTAAGGTTTGTTTATTTACCAATTAAAATTCATAGGTATGTTCAAACTGAAGATTCACTAATGCGAAGTAAAAATTTGAGAGTGACCGTAAATCGAATTAATCATCTTCACATAATGGTTTTAGATAAAACCAGCCTTATTAAAACTATTGATAAGAATAATAATAAGAGGCTTGTCAGTAACTTAAATCATAGACGTGATGTTTTTGCTTTTTTTAATATTATAAATATAATAAGGCTCCAATTTCCTTTGTCTTATTTACAACAAAATATAAAGGAATTAAAAAACGAAAATATTTATCCGTTGAGACAATTTATTGCATCGAAATATGATACATTTCCGTATAAAATTTTAGTAGGTATAATTAATAGTGAAACCCTTCTATACAGTATTGTACGTTTAAAGAATATTGTATTTAAAACTAAAAAATTTAACGAATAGAACATGAAACTTAGTATTATAATACCTGTTTATAATACCGGTAACTATTTAGAGGATTGTCTAAATAGTTTGTTGAATCAGAATATTTCGAAAGATGAATATGAAATAATTATTATTAATGACGGTTCTACAGATAATTCATTAGAAATTGCAGAATTTTATGCTTTTAAGTTTGACAATATTATAATTTATACACAGTTCAATCAAGGGGTTGGTAATGCTAGAAATTCTGGTATAGATTTAGCTGTTGGTGACTATATTTATTTTATAGATCCTGATGATTATCTAATATCAAATACATTGAATGAACTCGTCGATAGAATAGAACTAAATAATTTAGATATTTTAACGTTTACATCGATTCAAGTATTGAAGTCTCAGCCCAATGAATCCAGAAAAGTCAGTAATTCCATAATTTCAAAAATACGAGACGGTAAAGATTATATTGCTAATTATAAATACAAGAATGAAGTTTGGTGGTATCTGATTAAAAGGGATTTTTTGTTAAATTCACATATTAGATTTATAGAGGGTAGATGGATGGAAGACGCCATTTTTACTGCTAAATTATTTTTGCAGGCCAATGCAATGGCTAACTTTCCATTAGATGCGCATAGACATCTTTTAGTAGAAAGCTCTGCTATGATAAGTAAAGAGCCCAAGCACTATCTGAGAGTAATAGATGATAATCGAAATGCGGCAATTGTATTTGAAACTATAATTGCAGAGTTAAATAAGAAAAACATAAACACTAAATGTGTAGGACGCTTAATAGTTAGGCAACAATCTTTTGTTTTTTTTATGATGGTGAGGATGTTAAAATCTACTATTACCATAGAGCAAATAAGGTTAATAATAGATGAATTAAGTAAAACAGGTGCGTATCCTTTAAAGGATTTTTTAGGGCATGATTATAATGGGATCTCCTATAATATCTTATTGAAAATCTTTAATAGGAGACAGTTGTTTTACTTGGTTTTTAAATTATTTAATCCGATCCTCAAATTAAAATACAGGTCTAAATAGTTGAATCTGTATTACAAATAATTTAATGTATAATATACAAATTACTTCTGCTGGTCGAAGCGTATTATTAATCCAAGGTTTTGTGGTGGATATCCATTATTATATTTAGCTGGTGCCAATTACCCTAAATGGATAATTGAAGAATGCTTGTATACTAAAGCTTTATGCTAGTATGGTGCTTGGGAAGATAATTTGTTGATGTTAAGATATAACGAAGAGATACTAATATGCAACTATGAAAACTAAAAAAGTCATTGTATTCGATTTAGATGATACGCTCTACAATGAAATAGATTACTTAAAATCTGCCTATAAAGAAATAGCGAGTATAATTAGTGATGAATTGCTATTGGATTTTTCTACCATATATAAACAAATGCTTGAGTATTATTATGCTAAAAAAAATGTCTTTTCTGAAATACTAAGTCAATACAAGCTCTCCTATAGTCTCCAAGACATATTAAAGTTATACAGAAATCATAAGCCAAATATAAAATTAACATCAGATAGGATAGATGTAATTCGTTGGTTAAAATGTAATGATATTTCTATGGGTATATTAACTGACGGTAGATCATTGACGCAGCGCAATAAAATAGAAGCTTTAGGATTAAATATGTACATTTCCGAAATTGTGATTTCAGAGGAGTTTGGTAGTGAAAAACCAAATATTAATAACTACAAACATTTTGAAACTATCTTTGGTAAATCCGAATATTACTACATAGGCGATAACATAAAAAAAGATTTTGTCACCCCTAACGCCTGTGATTGGATAACTATTAGAGTTTTAGATAATGGTTTGAATATTCATAAAACTAACACTATTAGCGTAAGTGAAAATTGCTTAGCGCAAAAAACGATAAAAAACTTTGAAGAGTTAAAGTCTTTAATTATTATATGAAAATTTGATTATATTGGATTATAAAAAAAAGGAGACACTTTGTGTCTCCTTTTTTTAGTATTTATTTTATGTTTTGCAAATAATTACGCGCGGTAATAACAGCAGTTATGGTTGTAATAGCAGTCCAATGTCTTTAAGAACGTCTGTCTGGTGTAAACATATTCACAACCTTCAGAGCTTTGACCGCTAACTATCTCAAAGCCCTCTTTTGTGATGCCAGGTCCAATATTTAGGTGACAATTAGTTTGATTTTTACACAATAGCAAGTATTGTTATAAATGCAAGCTGATTTATCAATTGTACCATTTTTATTCGCTCTATTGAAAGTAAAGTCTTCTCCATTTGTAATACACCATCAGAATTTTTCGTTGCTTATAATGTGTTTTAGTAACTCTGGTAAAATCTTACTGTGTTATTGTTGTGTCAATCATGGTTTAATGTTAAGTCAGTAACTCTAATAATACAATCATCATATTTTCCTATTTAAACATATCCATACCAGGAATATTTGGTATGCCTTCTTTAGCAACTGCTGCAATTTCAGTTTCATTAATATTAGTTGCTTTTTCTATAGCTTTGTTAAGTGTTAGGATGAGGTAATCCTCGAGCATATCCTTGTCTTGAAGTAATGCGTCGTCTATAATAATAGACTTAATCGTTCTATTGGCAGTAATAGTCACTTTAATCTTATTATCTGTGCTAGTTTCATCAATTAAAACCGTGTGCAAACGTGCTTTGGTTTCTTCAACTTTCTTTTGAGCTTCTTTTAATTTGCCCATCATTCCCATCATATCTCCAAACATAATCTTGTCTTTTAAATTAATACGATGCAAAATTAGTAAATTGCGTCACTTTTTAGATTAAATCTTTCTTAAAACAAATGACTAAACAAACTGAGTTAAATCCGCCCGCTGCTAAGAAGATTCCACATGAATTAGAAAAACATGGTGATGTTCGTGTTGATAATTATTTTTGGATGAAAGATAGAGAACATCCAGAAGTCATCGATTATCTCAATGATGAAAATGACTATTGCGATTCGCAGATGACGCACACAAAAGACTTTCAGAACGATTTGTTTGAAGAAATGAAAGCTAGAATCAAAGAAGATGATTCTTCTGTGCCCTATAAGTACAATGGCTACTGGTACATTTCCAAATTCGAAAAAGGTAAAGACTATCCAATTTACACTCGAAAAAAAGATACTCTAAAGAATCCTGAAGAATTGCTGTTCGATTGTAATGAAATGGCAAAAGGGGAAAGCTATTTTAAATTAGCAGGTATTAGTATTAGTCCAAATAATAAATTAGTATCATTTTCAGTAGACAAGACAGGAAGACGAAATTATACCATTCATGTAAAGAATTTAGAAACTCATGAAGTTGCTTCAGATAGAATAGAAAGCACTACAGGTTCTTCAAGTTGGGCTAATGACAATAAAACGTTATTCTACACCAAAAAAGATGAGGTCACACTTAGAGCTTATCAGATATATAAGCATCGCTTAGGTGAAACTAAAGATACTCTTGTTTTTGAAGAAAGTGATGATACATTTGGAGTAGCCGTTTATAAATCTAAATCTCGAAAGTTTATAATTATTGCTTGTTATAGCACTTTGACAAATGAGTATCATATTTTGAATGCAGATAATGCTGAAGAGGATTTTATACCATTTCAAGATCGTATTAGAGGATTAGAGTACAGCATTTCTCATTATAACAATGAGTTTTATATTCTCACAAATAAAGACAAGGCGACCAATTTTAAATTGATGATGACTCCTGAAACAAATACAAGAGTTGAAAATTGGTCAGAGGTAATTCCTCATAGAAAAGATGTTCTTCTCGAAAATATCGATATTTTTAAAGCATATCTAGTGATTAGTGAACGAAGCAATGGTCTCAATCAGATAAGAGTTAAACGATGGGATGGAAGTACGGATTATTATCTACCCTTTGATAACGAAACTTACACCTGTTATACAGGAACCAATGTAGACTTTGACACAGAAATTCTAAGATATGGATATAATGCATTAACGACTCCTGCTTCCGTTATAGATTTTAATATGAATACAAAGACTAAGACTGTCTTAAAAGAGCAAGAGGTTTTAGGAGGGGAATTCGATAAAAATAATTACGTATCCGAACGTATTTGGGCAACTGCAGAAGATGGTACGAGAATTCCAATGTCGGTTGTATACCGAAAAGACGTCAAAAAAAATGGCACTAATCCGCTGTTGCAATATGCGTATGGAAGTTATGGTTCTACGGTAGATCCTTATTTCTCTACAATTAGATTGAGTCTATTAGATCGTGGTTTTATTTATGTTATTACTCATATTCGTGGAGGTGAATATCTTGGACGTCAATGGTATGAGGATGGTAAGCTATTACATAAGAAGAATACATTTACAGATTTTACAGCTTGTTCTAGACATTTAATTAAAGAACGCTACACGTCTTCAGAACATTTATATGCAATGGGAGGTAGTGCAGGTGGATTACTAATGGGGGCTATAATCAATGAAGCGTCAGAACTCTATAATGGGGTTATTGCAGCAGTTCCTTTTGTTGATGTTATTACAACAATGTTAGACGATTCAATTCCTCTAACCACGGGAGAATATGACGAATGGGGAAATCCTAATGATAAATCGTACTATGATTATATGAAATCATATTCACCTTATGATAATATAGAAGCTAAGGATTATCCGAATATGCTAGTTACAGCAGGACTTAACGATTCACAGGTTCAATATTGGGAACCAGCCAAATGGGTCGCAAAGTTGCGTGACATGAAGACAAATGATAAGAAACTCTATTTAAAAACTAATATGGATGCTGGCCATGGAGGCGCATCTGGTCGTTTTGAGAGCTTAAAAGAAGATGCTGAAGAGTATGCGTTTTTATTTGATCTAGAAGGTATAATTAGCTAAGTCAAAAAAATATATTACTTTTGCAAGGTTTTGGTTGTCAAATAATTAATTGGTTACCGATAAATAGCTTTTATGAACAACAAGAAAAAAAATGTATTTGATAATGTACTTCAGCTTATAGGAAGTACACCTCTTATTAAGTTGAATAGAATGACAGCCGACTTTGACGGTGATTTTTATGCTAAAGTAGAAGCATTTAATCCAGGTCATTCTTCTAAGGATAGAATTGCATTACATATTATTGAAGAAGCAGAGCGTAAAGGTATTTTAACTCCTGGTGATACGATTATTGAAACCACTTCTGGTAATACTGGTTTTAGTATTGCTATGGTAAGTATCGTTAAAGGTTACGAATGTATTTTGGCTGTAAGTTCTAAGTCTTCTGCAGATAAAATAGATATGCTAAAGTCCATGGGGGCTAAAGTTTACGTTTGTCCTGCCCATGTTAAGGCAGATGACCCACGTTCTTACTATGAAGTAGCAAAACGCTTACACGAAGAGAATAAAGGTTCTATTTATATTAATCAATATTTTAATGAATTAAATATTGATGCACATTATAATTCTACAGGTCCAGAAATTTGGGATCAAACCGAGGGACAAATCACACATTTAATAGCTTGTAGCGGAACTGGGGGAACAATTTCAGGGATTTCTAAGTATTTGAAAGAACAGAACCCTAATGTAAAAGTCATTGGTGTGGATGCATTTGGTTCTGTTCTAAAGAAATATCACGAAACTCGTGAGTTCGATGATAAAGAGATATATCCATATAGAATTGAAGGTTTAGGAAAAAACTTAATTCCTTCGGCTACGGACTTTGATTTAATAGACAAGTTCGTGAAAGTGACAGATGAAGAAAGTGCACATACGGCTAGAGAAATATCTACTACAGAAGGCCTTTTTGTAGGTTATACAAGCGGTGCAGCTATGCAAGCCATAAAGCAACTTAATGCTGCAGGAGAATTTAAACCTACAGATAAGATTGTTGTTGTATTTCCAGATCATGGTTCACGCTACATGAGTAAAGTATATAGTGATAAGTGGATGAGTGATCAAGGATTTTTTGATAGCAAGCGTGTTACACCTGCAACAATCGAATATATCAAATAAAATAAGTTTAAATATTTAGACCTATCATGGTTAACTGTGATAGGTTTTTTTATGTTTAAAACTTAGTGAATAGTTAAATTAAATAAATTATGCAGTCATAATATTATTAATTAATTTTGCACTCACTAAGAAAATTAAATTAACTAAACCTTAATGGTGTTTATATGCTTGCTTAAAAAGTATATGGACAGCGATTAATAGCAAACTTAACGCATGAAGGATTTATTTGAAAAGATTTACAGGGATAAAGGACCACTAGGTAAGTGGGCGGCTCAGGCTGAAGGATACTTCGTGTTTCCTAAACTCGAAGGTCAGATTTCTAATAGGATGAAATTTCAAGGTAAAGATGTTATCACTTGGAGTATCAATGATTATTTAGGTTTAGCAAATCACCCTGAAGTCAGAAAAGCAGATGCCGAAGCAGCTGCAGAATACGGATCAGCATACCCAATGGGTGCACGTATGATGTCTGGTCATACAGATTTACATGAGCAATTGCAGAATGAACTAGCTGAATTTGTTAGTAAGGAAGCTGCTTATCTTTTAAACTTTGGTTACCAGGGAATTATGTCTACTATAGATGCTTTGGTAGGTAAAGATGATATCATCGTTTATGATGTAGACGCACATGCCTGCATTATTGACGGTGTACGTCTGCATATGGGTAAACGATTTACTTATAAACATAATGATGTAGTCAGCTTAGAAAAGAATTTAGAACGTGCTACTAAAATGGCAGAGCATACTGGAGGTGGAATCTTAGTTATTTCTGAAGGTGTTTTTGGAATGCGAGGTGAGCAAGGACGTTTAAAAGAAATTGTTGAGCTAAAGAAGAAATTTAATTTTAGATTCTTAGTAGATGATGCGCATGGTTTC
>RCNB010002437.1_pt1 | contig 11413 bp, 14 predicted proteins | sample 2041321 | NCBI WGS metagenome assembly RCNB01 (sample SAMN09708232, study PRJNA481090) | Marine sediment metagenome, whole genome shotgun sequencing project.
AAAGGCAATTAGCATTCCGCGTGACCATGCCTTGATTCTGGATTTTTAGCGTTGCCAGATGATACGTCTAATTTATAGAAGTGCCCTATAGCAAAATGGATTTCTATCATTGCTTACTATTCACAAGTACACCCTCCTGTTTTTTGCCTTCTTATACGCAATGCCTTTCCTGCAATCAACTTTTAAAAAGTTGTTGTCTGATTAAATTCGCCTAATAAGTTGATGCGACGTTGTTTGTTGCAACTACTATTGCTTTTGAGAGCGTGCCGTTGCCAGAATTACGCAGTTTTAGTGTTAGTATATTTACGCCAACAAAGATTTCGCCCATCAAAAAGCTGGGACATGCCCAGCTTTTTGATTATCTTTGAAATAAAACAAGAGGTTTAAAAACGCGGACCTGCTGTTTTTGCCAGTGCAGCCTGTTTAAGCCCTGCTTTTCCTTGCTGTACTACCTTGTTTGCAATTTTAATGGCTTTGTCTGCTTTGCCATCTTTTGCAGCAGCTTCGGCTTTTTTAATCATCTTGCCCATATCACGCCACTCAAACCCAGCCGCACCTGCTTCTTTTTGAGCAGCTTTGGCTGCTTTGATAGCATCTTCTGCACCACCAGCCATTACCACGGAACTCAAAGAAAGCGCTAATGTCACTAATAAAAACTTAAATTTCATTGTTCAACTCCAAATTAACTGTGTTAAAAATTACTTACGCGCGCCTGGGCCATTTAACTCCATACCATTCGACATAACTGCCTGGAAGTATTCCAGAGCCTTGTACTCATCACTCTGGGCTTTGAAAGGCTTTGCTCTAACCTGCTTATTGCAACCACCGTAACGACGATGCAAGGTACCAAGATTACCCCACTTTGAACGGAATACCGGGAAGTGAGAAGGATGACCCAGTGCAGGACTGAGCAAATCACCACGAATCTTCTTGTTGAAGCTGTAAACATGACAATCAGCACACGCCAAGTTCAACTGACCACGCTTTGCATAAAAGAAGTTTTTCCCCTTGTTATACCAGGCAACTGCCTTAGGCGTCTTAGGCTGAGCGTTGATCTTGCCACCACGTCCCGCAAACGCTATGTGTGCAGAAACAGCTGCGATGTTTCCTTTCTTCCATTTGTAAGGCTTTTCACCGTTATCTTTCAGGCATTTGTTGATGTCACCTTCTAACGTTACGATGGTGTCTTTGGCTTCGTCATGGTACGGGTATTTTGCGCGCGTGCCGCTAATATCATTACCAAAACAGCTGCTGAAAGATTTGCCGTTCTTGAATTTCTTCGCCCAAAGTTCTGCGCCTTTGTCTAACTCAATCTCATAAGGAGGGAATTCTTCAATTTCCTCCCACTGGCTGCGTGCATCGGCATCCAGCGTGTATACACCATTGATGAAATCATCAAGATTGGCATCCGTTAGGTTCTTTTTGAAATAGTTTCTAAACGCGGCTGTATCTTCTGCTGGCGTTGATGCCTGTGCAGTAACAAATGGGGTTAATACGATTGCCAATAAAGCGACTGATGTAATCAGTTTTCTCATTTCCTTCTCCTCCTAGCTTATTACTTAACTTAACTTACCTGAACTTAAGGGTGCCTCTTTAATCAGAGACTCCCCTAAGCCCAGCTAATGTTTTTTACTGATGGGAACTTACTTAACAGTTGTTTCCAAAGAATCACTCTTACCGGTATTGTCTTTCCAGCTAAGGTTGACTTTATCGCCCTTGGCGCCTGCATAACTAAACGAAATGAATGGATTTTTAGAAACAGACCCTGTCCAGTCAGCCGTCATCAGCGTTTTCCCATTGGCTGTAACTATCACTTCAGTGATGTAATGCGCAGGGATTTTTTTGCCGGTTTTTTTATCTTTACGAAGACCGGTTTCCATTGGATGTGTAATCAAGGCTTTAACTACTATTTTTCCGCCTTTCTCTTTGGTACGTAATTTGATCGTTGATTTTGCCATGATATTAGCCTCCGCAGCCGCCTTTGGTTACTTTAACATTGGTTTTTGCCGTGTAGTATTTGCCGTCTGCTTTGACAACAGCAATCACGTCGGTAGTCTTGCCCATCTTAAAACGTGACTTTACCGCAGCGGTAGCGCCTTCGCCAATGGTGTACTTGGCCGCAAATGGTGTTGGGTTAGCCGCTGTTATTGAGATGATTTCTGTAGTACCGGCAAGCTCAGAGGTTATGCCTACCGGGACAACTGCGCCATTCTCGGCAATCTCTGGGGCTTTGATTTTGATCTTGTCTGATTCTGCAGCGCCTTCGGCACCCAGTAACTTCAGCACTTCATCCACTGACTTGGCTGCGGCAAGGTCACTGCCATGAGCAGCTGCGAAAGCCAGATTAGGGCTTAGAATGCCCGCTGTAACGGCAGCACCGGCGGCGCTGGCAACTAGCGTGCTTTTTAAAAAGCTTCTACGTTTCATTGTATTTCCTCTTAAAGGGTTGAGTATTTTGTAAAGTTTGGCTTATAAGGCATGGATAAAGTCTGTGACTATATCGATTTCTTTAGCCGACATAACACCATGGGGTCCAAACGGAGGCATGATGCTATTGGGGTTCTTCGCACGCGAATCTGTAATTTGTGCTTTTAACACAGCCTTATCAGGAAAACGTGCTTTCATTGCGATGAGTGGGGGACCGATATTGCCAGCCTGATCGCCACCTGCGATTTGATGACAGGCTAGACAGTTGCCTTTCTTTTTATTAAAAGCCAGTTTCTTGCCTTCTTCCATTGCAACTTTCTTGTCTGCTGCAATCGTGGCTGAACAACCGATGACTCCTATTAATGTCATTGCTGATACTGCAATTGACATTACCCGAAAACTTTTTCGCATGTTGACCTCCTGGTAACAATTATTAGTAACCCATGAAACTAATGCTTACGATAATTTGTAAAGGGTGTAGTTTCTGGACGGATGTAGAATGAAACATTTTGTTACAATTTAATATTGTGTAAAGTCACAGAAGACATTGGGGTTTTCCCCAATACGCCTAAATAGCAAAACACATGAGTGTTATCACAAGGATAGACCAATTAAAAATAAAAACTATTTTTTATAAGAAATAAAAAAGCCTGCAACAAAATTGCAGGCTTTTTAAATTTGGCTCCTCGACCTGGACTCGAACCAGGGACCAATAGATTAACAGTCTACTGCTCTACCAACTGAGCTATCGAGGATCTGATGGAGGCGGGAATTCTACTGTTTGCATGGTTTAGGGTCAACTACTAATTGATCAAACACACTTGCTTTTATAATCAGCTCAAGAAAGCTGCTGCTTTTTCGATTACTTCGATGCCCGCACCTTCTTTATGCGCGTTTTCACTGATGTATCTGCGCCACGCTTTAGCGCCATTTTGACCAGAAAATAATCCTAACAAATGACGACTCATTTGTTTTAAATACACACCTCGAGACATCTGACGCTGCATATATTCCATATAAGCTTCGAGTACTTCCATACGCGTGAGATGATTTTCTACTGGATCCCCATAGATGCGCTGGTCAACTTCAATCATCATGTAGGGATTATGGTAGGCTTCACGACCGATCATTACGCCATCAACTTGAGTTAAATGCTGCTCACTTTCTTCTAATGTCTTTATGCCTCCATTGATAATGATTTCCAGATGCGGAAACTCGCGCTTCATTTGATACACCAGTTCATAATTAAGTGGTGGCACATCGCGATTCTGTTTCGGACTCAAACCTTTTAACCATGCCTTGCGCGCATGTACGATAAAGGTTTCACAACCTGCTTCGGATACAATCGATAAAAATCGTGGCAAACTTTGATACTCATCCATCTCATCAATGGCAATGCGGTTTTTAACCGTGACGGGTATATCAACCGCATTTTTCATAGCCGCGACATTTTCAGCAACCAATTCTGGCTCAGCCATTAAACAGGCACCAAAAGCACCATTTTGCACACGGTCACTGGGACAGCCGACATTGATATTGACCTCATCATAGCCTTCGTCTTCTGCCATTTTTGCGCATTCGGCCATTGCTTTGGGATCACTGCCACCCAGCTGCAAAGCAACCGGATGTTCTTCATCGTTGAAGTGTAAATGACGTCTTGCGTCACCATGAATGAGCGCACCAGTGGTGACCATTTCGGTGTAAAGCATGGTGTGTCTGGATAAGATTCGCAGAAATCTACGCTCATGATGATCAGTCCAATCAAGCATTGGTGCAACACAAAAACGGCGGTTGATTTTAGACAAGCTTTTCCCCAGCGAAAAAATGAAAGATTATGATATGCTTGCCTACCATTGTAAATCACGTCAGATCATCGCGACAATAACAGGTTCGAAAAATATGGATGTAGGGGAATCAATCCAGGCAGGTAACTGGATAGCGCTTTTTACCTATATGGGGTTTAGTTTTTTTGCGGGCTATGTGATCGGCTACGCGACTCGCACATTTTTAAAATTTGTATTCTTTATTTCAGGTACGGTTCTGATATTACTTTTTGCTTTGCAATACGCTGAATTGATCCATGTGAAATGGGAGGCATTTGAGAATATCTACAATAGCTTGATAGCCTGGATATCGCCACACCTTGGGGGCTTAAAAGGATTTATTACAGCAAACCTTTCTTCCGCTGCAATGGCCAGTTTAGGTTTATTCTGGGGCTTTAGAAGAAAGAACTGATTCGAAAAGCACCAAAAAGGTGGGGGTGGCCTTAATTAGCATCATCCCTTGTTTCGACCAGCAATCGACATTTCCTCACGGAAACAACGATAGACTTTCTTGGCTCTTGGGGAGCCTAAGAAAGCCACCCCCCACCTTTTAGCACTTATTCTGTTAACGCTGGCATTTACCACAATAAAACGTTGAGCGCTGCCCCTGCGTGATCTGTTTAATTTCAGAGTTGCATTGCATACAGGACTCGCCCTTTCTGCCATAAACATTTAATTGCTGTGCGAAATAACCCGGCGAACCACCAACCTGTAAAAAATCACGCAGTGTCGTACCTCCCTGCTCTATCGCATTCGCCAGCACTATCTTGATTTCCTCAACCAGTTTTACATAACGTGCTTTGGAAACTTTGCCCGCTGACCATTTCGGCGAAATGCCCGACTTGAACAAGGACTCACAGGCATAGATATTGCCCACACCGACGACCACGCGCCCAGTCATAATAAATTGTTTGATACTCATACTGCGACCGCGTGAACACTGATAGAGATAGTCTGCATTGAAATCAGCTGTAAGTGGTTCTGGGCCCAGTGAGCGAATCAATTTATGCTTGAGTGGGTTTTGTGTGGTCCATAAAAGTGCACCAAAACGTCGCGGGTCGCGCATTCTGACTGCCTTTCCACTGGCTAATACAATATCAACATGGTCGTGTTTTTCGCATTCTGTACCTGCATCGACAACGCGTAAACTGCCCGACATTCCCAAATGTATCAAAGCAGTACCTGCACTAGTTTCCAATAAAATGTATTTGCCGCGACGTGTTACTGACTCTACTTGCTGCCCTTCCATTTGTTTGATTTCTACAGGTACAGGCCAGCGCAGTTGGAATTGACGAACGATGACTTCAGTCACCATCTGCTGATCAATATAGGGCTTGATTCCACGTCGGGTAGTTTCTACTTCGGGAAGTTCAGGCATTGCTAGTTGTTATTTTCTATTGCTTTTATGGTTGTAGCATCGCTTGCATTAACATCGCTTACTTTAAATGCATTAGCACCTGATTCCAATAATCCAGAGACCGTCTCAGAAATTAAGTACATTTTTTTATCTTTTAAAATATAACGTTGTTGCGAGATTTCATTGAGTTTACCGAAGGTCAATTTCACCCCATTAAAACTCACACTGAGCCGCTCTTGTTCAAGCCCATATAGTGCAAGGTCTTTGCCCTCGACGTCATAGCTCGTGTCAGCATTTTCTGATAATAAGGTGAACAGGTGACGCACCTTATCTTCATCCGCAATAAATTGCGTCGGTTTTAGCACTTTCCAAACGCCGTCTTCATTCTTTAGCAGCGTATCCTCTTTGCCATCTGCATGAATGTATATTTCGCTTGCTTCTTCACCTATATTTTGATCATAAAGGGTTTTGTGCAACTCGGTGGTTGGTGGTTTGCGGTATATAACAAAAACCACAAGCGCTGTTACCAGCGCCAGTAAACCCAGGTTTAGTAATAGACGTTTTTTACTGGGGCTTGGCATTTTTATCTGTCTTGGCATCTTTGGAAACGGGTTCTTGCACCCCGTAAGCCATTCGCATTTCATCTTTTCTTGCCGGACCTTGCAGAGTAAAAGATAAATGTTTTAGTAACACTCCGTCATCGTCGTAAAGATAAACCTTATTGCCAATTTTGGTGTAGACGCAGTCACGCATTTCATGGGCATCTACTGGACTCAAGTATTTATAGTTACATTCCCCACTGAGATCAAATCCGAATTCCATACGAAAGCGGCTTGGTGGAAATGCACGGCTGCCCTTGGGGCGGAAGATATTAGGTATTTTCTGCCCATTTTGTTCTTCGTATGAATGTACCCAATGTTGGTAAAAATTGGTATTAGCTGTTGCCTTGGAACCAAGCTCTCCCGAATCAAAACCACTACCTGCGCAAGCTGACAAAAGTACCGTCAAAAATGATGCAGCAAAAATCATTATATTCGTTTTCATTATCGTCCCCTTTTTCTATTAATTCAAATCGCCGTTGATGCCGCTAGCGATTTCTGCGTCTCATCCAGCGGAATACGCCCAGCACCAATAACATAAGTGGCAATCCCAACCATAAACTTGCCAATGCTACTCGCCCTGCATTGGATAATGACAAGCTATTCCCCGGCGAAATGCTTGCCTTGATTGAGAGCAAATCATCATCTGTGCTTAGCCAGTTGAAAATATTACTGGCAAAATCGAGATTACTGCCTTGACCGATATAAGAATTCCGCATGAAGTCACTATCGCCCAGCACCACGACGCGTTGTTCAGTATTTTTCTTCTCGGGTTTATCTACAGAGTTGTTTTCAGTAGCATCCGATTCCGGTATTTCCCGCGTAACTATCATGCCAATATCCAAGGGTCCGGGTTTATCAGCATCATCATCAAATTTCACATTGCCCTGAATGTCGCCTGACTCTAACCAGCTTGTTACTAAGGTACTCAGGATTGGCTGATATTTCCAGCCAGAATCTTTTATCTCCTGGTCTTTATTGATTGATGTCGCAAATGGAAATAAAGTATGCGCACTTAAATCTTTGGTAAGTTCTGATTGCCCGTAATCAATCACGGCTATCGCAGCGGGATGTTTAATCCCCAGCATTTCTTGCAGAGCCTGATTGGCATCTAGCAAAGTACCTTGCTGCAATTCAACGCCGAGCTGTTGTTCAATATCATCCAGGCCATGTAAATCAACTGGTTCATGCAACCATAGTAAATTTCCTCCGCGCTTTAGATAATCAGAAATTATCTTAACTTCGGCTTCCAGAAAATCTTTTTTCGGCGCAGCAATAATCACAAAGCTCGCACTCTCAGGAATACTCTGAGTACGTAGAATATTATGTGGCTGCAGTAAAAAACCTTTTTTCTCTAGCACTGTTGCCAGTTTTGAGATGCCATTCGATTTTTCCTCCAACGGTGAAGCTTCATTGTGACCTTCTAAAAAGATCACCAAGCGAGCTTCTTCACGTGATAGCCGTTGCAAGACATTAATCATAGTTTGCTCATCAACCGAACTTACTGCTTCGCTTTTATCACCCAGCTTAATCAGCAGTTGACCGCTGTATTCAATACCATCCTGTTTCGCTCTGATCGGATCGAGATCAGGGTTTACAAACTCCAGCTGAATAGCTTTATTGTGCTTGCGGTATTTCTCAATTAATTCTTTTAGACTGGAATGTACTACCGCATCATCTGGCACATACGCAATTAACTTGATCGGTTTTGTTATTTTTTTTAGTAAGTCCTGGGTTGTTTGATGCAATGAATTCCGTTGGTTTTGGGTTATATCGAAACTCTTGTGATAGGTTTTACTGAGATACCCCAATAAGCCAATAATCACCACAAACAGAATATAGAAAATACTGTTTTGGATGCGTAAGGCCAGATGATTTGGTTTTTTCATCAGCCTAACCTAACAATCTATCATTATCGAGTTTTCGCACCGACAAGATCAGAAAACCAAAGATAAAGAGCAAGTAGTAAACTAAATCACTGCTATCAATCACACCCCGAACAAAGGCTTCAAAATGACTAAAATGGGATAAATAAATAAATAACTCACTACTATTACTTTGGGAATCACCAGAAAGGTACAACACCACTAAAAACATCAATAAACCAAAACTACTCACCGCGGCGATTACAGGCTGACTGGTTAGACTGGAAAGAAACAATCCAGCTGCAGCGAAAGAAGCGAGCAATAAAAATAAACCTAGGGATGATGACATAATCATGCCCCAATCAATCTCTGTAGCAAAAGACAATGCAATCGGCATCAGGCTCAACATAGCAATAAACAGCATCACAAAAAACAGTACACCCAGATATTTCCCCCAGACTATTTGCATGGATGAAAGCGGTGAAGAACTTAATAAAGTGAGCGTTTTATTCATGCGTTCTTCGGCAAAAGAACGCATGGTTAATATAGGCATAACAGCAAGCATAATGATTCCTGCCCACAAATAAATTGGAGATATTATGAAAAATGTCGCCCCAGGAGCATTTTCAGCCGTCGCTATCTGTTGTTGGTAGACTGTCATGAATTCATCAACACGCGTTAGAAATATCATCGCTAAAATAAACTGCAAGATTGCCAAAACACTCCAGGCAAACGGAGAATTAAACATGCGTTTGAAATCGGTAATCGCGATGGTAAGAATATTATTCATCACTGCTACCACTTGATTCGACACCGCTATCGGAATGTATCAACTTCATAAAGATCTGTTCCAGTGTTTCACTTTGTGGACACAATTCATTTATCACCCAGCCATTTTTTACCGCGAGCTGGAAAATATCAGAACCATCGTGTTGATTTTTGTAGCTTAAGCGAAAACGGGTATCCTTATTATTAGAGGATAAAGTTTCAACGGTATCAACACAGGCGAGTGTTTCAAGCGTTTCCTTATCACCACCTTGAGTAAAACTCACCAAAACCTGTTTCGCTATTTGACGCCCGGAAAGTTCTTTAAAGCTATCCGCGAATACGGTTTTACCCTGATGGATAATTTGTACCCTATCACACACTTCTTGCACTTCTGGCAGAATATGTGTGGAAAGAATCACTGCGTGATCCTCACCTAATTGACGAATTAATTGACGTATTTGTGTTATTTGAATCGGGTCAAGCCCCACTGTCGGCTCATCAAGAATCACCACATCGGGCTTATGCAAGATTGCCTGGGCAATGCCTACGCGTTGCTGAAAGCCTTTGGATAGATTCCCAATTAATTTATTCGGCACTTCCTTCAAACCACAACGTTCGAGTGCTTCAGCTACAAATAATTTTCTTTGTGATTTGGGAATACTATGCAAAGCGGCACAGTAGTTTAAAAATTCTGTTGTCGTCATATCCCTGTATACAGGCGGCTGCTCAGGCAAATAACCGATGGAGCCTTTGGCTTGCTCTGGTTGTTCGATGAGGTTAATACCGTTGATAAAAACATCACCCGAGGAAGGTGAAATATTACCCGTGAGCATTTGCATGGTGCTAGATTTGCCCGCTCCATTTGGGCCGAGCAGGCCTAATACCTCACCCTTATTTAGCGTAAGGTTAAAATCAATAACAGCATGATAATCGCCGTAGTAGCGATTTAAAGCCGTAGTATGAATGAGAGCTTGAGTGCTCATTGAATCCCCATATGTATAAGACTCTGCCCAAGAGAAGTTATATTATTATTATCAGGCACAAATTATATCAAGCTAATGTTTAAATGACACCCCCCTACTTTTGAGTGATTTTTATGCGACTACGCCTTCCCTACGGGCCAGCTTGACAACAAAGCTATTGTCCCACTGCATTCTGCTGATACTTTTCAACTCAAGGGCACCTCTATTAACTAGAAGTTTCATCTGCGAACTTTCAAGCACTCATCTTCGTTGTCATGTCTCTTGCGAAGGCAATAAGCATTCCGCGTGACCATGCATTGATTCTGGGTTTTTAGCGTTGCCAGATGATACGTCTAAATTATAGAGGTGCCCTCAATATATAACAGGCTCATCATTATTTATACCAATGTTATCCTCATGAGGATCCAGATTACTTTGAAAAGATTCATATGCAGATTCTGCCTCACCAAGCTCATCAAAACGCGCTATGTGAAAGATAGCTTCACCTTCGTGAACTAATGGCAAAGTTGTTCTTCCTATTACCATACCGCTTACGGGCGCTATGACCTCAAACTCCGTTTCACCAAATGGATCAGATACAAATCCCAGCAAATCTCCTTTTTTTATCCTGTGCCCCATAGGATTTGTAGCGCGCAAAATTCCGCTCTGTGGAGCCCTTACCCATTTACTTGAGTGCGCTATTGCTGGCTCCATCTTTACACGTTTACGCGAGGCTGAAAGCATCCCAATTTTCCTCATAATATTGGTAATCCCATTGACACCTGCGCGTATCGAGATTTCGTCAAAGCGCAATGCTTCACCCGCCTCGTAGAGTAATATTCTGGTGTCGTGACCTGATGATGCATCACGTAAAGTCCCTTCACGAAGAGGAGCATCTAAAACCACTGGTGCGCCAAATGCCAATGCCAGCTCTTTTATTTCATCATTGTCTAAAACCGCCCTTATCTGTGGGAGATTATCGCGCGAGATCGCCGCCGTATGCAGATCAATTCCGTAATCACAATGTCGTGCGATCTTATCCAGAAAAAGATGAGCCAGTTTTGAGGCCATAGATCCTTTTTCTGAACCAGGAAAAGATCTATTCAAGTCTCGCCGATCGGGTAGATAGCGAGATTTGTTGATGAAGCCATACACATTGACAACCGGCACTGCAATCAATGTTCCCTTATGGCGTTTCATCCAGGGTGAGTTGATTATTCGCCTAATAATTTCGACACCATTGATCTCATCGCCATGAACTGCAGCACTAATAAATAGAACAGGGCCGGCATCTTTTCCGCAGCTTACATGCACTGGCATGTGAATATTTGTATGGGTGTATAGACCCGGTAATGGCAACTCAATAAAGCTACTCTCACCTGGTTTAACGGTAATTCCGCCAAGTACAAAGGCTTTGTTAGTAGGCTTTCTTGCCATATCCTAACCCTTACCTCGTGTTTTGGTGTTACCAACCTTAGCGTTTTTTTCTATAAATTGGATGATCAATCCTGCGACATCCTTGCCGCTTGCTCCCTCGATACCTTCTAGTCCTGGAGAAGAGTTAACCTCCATAATGACAGGGCCATCATTAGAACGTAGCAAATCTACACCA
>RCNB010002438.1_pt1 | contig 11404 bp, 12 predicted proteins | sample 2041321 | NCBI WGS metagenome assembly RCNB01 (sample SAMN09708232, study PRJNA481090) | Marine sediment metagenome, whole genome shotgun sequencing project.
ACAGCTACTCGCATTCCAGCTTGTAAAAAGTCAGATTCTGCTCTCGTGATGCTATAGGTAAATAGCTTTTCAAGAGGAATAGGAAGAATAATGTCTATAAAATATTGCATTGTGTAAAAGTGTAATTTCTAACACTTCTTTTTTAATTGATTTATGGATGCGTTCAGTTCAAAACCCAATAACAAAATATTGGAGTTAAGCCAAATGTAAAGTAACAAAATCAAAAGTGCTCCAATAGAACCGTACAACTCATTGTATTGAGAAAAGTTTTCGATATAAACACCAAATAAATATGAGGTTAACATAATGAGTAAAGTTGTAAAAATCGCACCAACTGAAAAGAACTTGAGTTGCCTTCCTTCCTTCGTTCCAAAAAAATACAATATAGATGTGGCTAAATAAATCATGATGACAAAAAACATATATTTTGCCAATTTGACTCCAAATTGCCCTTGGGCTTGTTCTATATAACCATGATCCTCAAGGTTTTCAATTACATAAATCTCAAAATAACCCAAAACAACAACAGTTACTACCAATAGCAATGCCAACAATATTGCAATTCCTAGAGCATAGAAGTATTGGTAAACAAAATTCCTGTTTATTTGAGAATGATATGAATTCTCAAATCCGGAGAACACTGCATTCACCCCATTTGCCATTAAAAATATTGACAGCAGAAAAACGGATGATAACAATCCACCTCGATTTGTATTTTCAATATCCTCAAAAATATTCGTAAAGAAAAAATCTGAAGTATTTGGAGGCAGAAATGACTCCAGAAATACCATGAATTCAATTCTAAAATCTTCAAACGGAATATAGGGTATCAAAATTAGGATAAAGATCAAAAAAGGAAATATAGCTGTAAAGAAACTAAAGGCTATTGAACTTCCTCTTGTTGTAATAGCACCTTTTGCTATACCAATCACATACATTTCGAGTAACTGGTATAAGGACATACCTTTTAAGCCTGGAAGCTTAATTTTTTGTAATAATCTGGCTATCAGGTTAACTACTGGAATTTTGCTAATTGCTTCTTCTGAAGTTTTGGTCATTTTTTAAACCGCTTTCAAACTTAGATCCAAATTGTAAACGGAATGTGTTAAGGCACCACTAGAAATATAATCAACTCCACATAAGGCGTAATCTCGTATTGTTTTTTCACTTATGCCACCAGAGCTTTCGGTTAAACATTTACCATTTATTAATTTTACGGCTTTTTTGGTGTCTTCAAAGTTAAAATTATCTATTAGAATTCGGTAAATACCGTCGCTTTTTAAAATTTCTTCTACTTCACTTAAATTTCTAGCCTCCACAACAATTTTCAAATCTCTTTTGGTTTCTTTCAAATACCGTTTTGTTTTATCAATAGCTTTTGTAATTCCACCAGCAAAATCAATATGATTGTCTTTAAGCATTATCATATCATATAAGGCAAATCTATGATTTTCACCTCCACCAATTCTAACGGCCCACTTTTCAAGAGCTCGAATTCCAGGAGTCGTTTTTCTTGTATCAATAATTTTTGTACCAGTACCTTCAATTAACTCTGCAAAAAGTTTAGTTTTTGTTGCAATGGCGCTCATTCGTTGCATGGCATTTAATACTAAACGTTCAGTTTTTAATATAGATTGTGAAGCACCTTCAACATAAAACACGATATCTCCATACTTAACCTTAGATCCATCCTCAATAAGCGTTTCAACCGTCATGTTTCTATCTATATAACTAAAAACCTGCTTTGCAAATTCCACACCTGCAATAATTCCTTCGTCTTTGACCAATAATTTTGCTTTCCCATGCGCTGTTACCGGAATGCACGCTAAAGAGCTATGGTCTCCATCACCAACATCTTCTCTTATAGCATTGGCAATTATTAGGTCTATTTCGTGCTGGAATTTGGCTTGACTGATCATTGACTTTTTGTTTACAGCTAAAGTAATAATTGATTATTAAAAAATTCCAAAAATGAAACTTCAAATTCTAAAAAAATGTAAATTTGAAAAATGACCATTAAACTCCTTACCATAGGCAAAACAGATAATAAGCAATTACAGCTTTTAATTGATGATTACCAAAAGCGTCTCGGGTTTTATATAAAATTTGAATTCGAGGTGATTCCAGATTTAAAAAAAGTAAAAAACCTTACTGAAGATCAACAAAAACAGAAAGAAAGTGAGCTTATTTTAAATCGATTAAAATCGTCAGATGTATTGATTCTGCTGGATGAAAATGGAATACAAATGGATTCCATTCGATTTTCTCTTTACCTTCAAAAACATATGAATTCTGGTATAAAACGATTGGTGTTTGTTATTGGTGGACCTTATGGTTTCTCTAAAGAAGTCCATAAGAAAACTCAAGGAAAACTCTCATTATCTAAAATGACCTTTTCTCACCAAATGGTTCGTTTGTTTTTTATTGAGCAATTATACAGAGGCTTCACTATTCTAAAAAACGAGCCTTATCACCACAGGTAAAAGAATCATTCAGATTAATTTTAGTTGTTTATTGGAATTATATTTAGTTTAATACTAACTGTTCCTTAATCTGTTTACCTACTTGACCATGTCCATAACAGGACCAATGACCGTCATGCTTGCCTAGTCCCCAATCTTTATCACCTTCAGAATCCAATTCAATTGTTATTATGCCATATTCCTTAGCCAACAAAACGATATTTTGATCTATATTAGGATGAAATACAAAAATTATTGTGTCGAGATCATAATTTTTTTTACAGTATGAAAACAATTGTTTAAATGTAGTTTCATCAAAAGCTAAATCTTTAATAGGTCCATCGTGTTCCGTTGCTTTATTTTGTGCATCAACAAAAATTGGAAATCTTAAATACATGTAGTACAACAATTTAAAATTATATAGTATTTTTTTAAGTTTAGGTGATTTTAACTGACCTCTTTTTATAGTATTTGTCTCAAGATTTATCTGCAATCTATCTGCATAAGATGTGAAATTTTCTATAGATTCGTAAAAATCAGATTCATTTAAATACAATAAATGATAATTGGAAGATACTTCCTTTGCTAATATCTTCGTTATTTCCATTGCTTCAATAAAGGTTACACCTGATCTACCAGCTTCAAAAAATGAATAATTAGGAAAATATGATTTTAAAATACTTCCCTGATTGCATTCAATGGGACTCATCAAATTTTCGATATAAGAATCACCTATCACTGAAATTACCGTATCATTTTCAATTTTAGAAGTACCAACCCAACCATATTCATTTACATGCCATTTAGTTTTTGCACCTTTAAATTTTCCAGATTGACCAGGTTTATATCTTTGCACGCCATAATCATCAACAAAGCGTTCCGGAATATCAGACACTAAGTTGAATAACCTGATAACTACTTCACCGGTTAAGCATAGAAAAAATATAAATATTATGAGTTGGAATATAAATTTTTTCATAACAATTAAAATTGAAAATAGATAAATTGTTGTTCCTTACCTCCAAACCAAAATATTAAGATAATAATTGCATAATACATCGTAAATCTTACTGGTTTTTTCCATTGCAAACCTAAGTTTTCAATAGCATATTCTTGTTCTCTACCCAACCATTCTACAATTAAAAATATAGCAACAAGAGACAGGGTTATCAACGCATGATCCATTCCCGCAAAGGATGGTTTTGTGAATAGAGATGATGAAAATATTTCAATTAAATAACTAATGGCATGAGAAACATCATTAGCCCTAAAAAACACCCATGCAAGCATAGTCAGGATAAAAGTTATAAGCATGAACGAAAACTCCTTAATACTTGGTATTAGTTTTCCCTTTGCTATTACATCAAGATTGTTCCTATTCATATTGGTTAGCAACAGGGGTAAAAAATAAATAGCATTTAAAGCACCCCAAATAATGAATGTCCAATTAGCTCCGTGCCAAAAACCACTTACAATAAATATTATAAACGTATTCCTTATTTTTATATTTGTTCCGCCTCTACTTCCTCCCAATGGAATGTATAAATAATCTCTAAACCAGGTTGATAAAGAAATATGCCAACGTCTCCAAAATTCCGCAATATCTCTTGAAAAATAAGGAAATGAAAAGTTTCGCATCAAATTGAAACCAAAAAGCCTTGAAGTACCTATGGCAATATCTGAATACCCTGAAAAATCACCATAGATCTGGAATGTGAAAAATAACACTCCTAAAACAAGTGTGCTACCAGAATAATCACCAGAATTGTTAAATATTAAATTAGCATATTCGGCACAATTATCGGCTATAACAATTTTTTTAAATAAGCCCCATAGCACTTGCCGCAATCCGTCGACTGCTTTATTATAATCGAAGGTTCTTTTCTTATAAAATTGTGGCAGTAAATTAGTTGCTCTTTCTATTGGACCAGCTACTAATTGAGGAAAGAAACTTACAAAAGCTGCAAAGGCAATAGCATTTTTAGTTGGTTCAAGTTTACGCTTATAAACATCTATTGTATAGCTTAATGTTTGAAATGTATAAAAACTAATCCCAACGGGTAAAATTATATTCAGTGAATTTGCTGCTATTTCTGATCCGAAGAAAGAAAAGGCCGTAACGAAGTTGTCTAGAAAAAAATTATAATATTTAAAAAATCCGAGAAATCCTAAGTTCACCAAAATACTCGTCCAAAGCAACATTTTCCTCTTCGTTTTATTTTCTTCCTTTTTTAATTGCAATCCAACTGTGTAATCCACAATGGTACTAAATAAAATAAGTGATAAAAATCTCCAGTCCCACCAGCCATAGAAAAAATAACTTGAAATAACTATAAGGAAGTTCTGAAGCTTTAAATTCTTATTAGTTACAAACCAATATAAAATGAATACTATTGGTAGGAATATTGCAAAATCAATTGAATTGAATAACATAGAATCAATTTAGTGATCAAAGCTTCAAATATAATATCTTTATTGGGTTTGACACAAAAACATCACTAAAACGAAATACATAATCGATAAACTTCACTATTGAAGGATTAATAGGATGAAAATACTGGTGTTTTAAGTCTGATACATTCCATATTTAAAAAATGAGCCTTATCATCATAGATAACAAAGCTCAATCTCAAGTATCATAATTAAAATTAATTCAATGGTGAATGATGCTCGTGTACCATTTTCCAGCCGTTGTTTGTGTTAACAAATAGTAAAGTAATTAGATTATTGATTATATGTAGCTCTCCGTTAATCATTAAATGAAAATCTGAGATAAAGGTTAAATTAGCTACATTTCCATATACAGCAATTTTCAAAGTTCCATCCACAGGGGCAAATTGTACAACTCCTCCTGGGTCTACTGTTTCACCAAAAAATGTACGTTCATTTGCTTCATTACCAGCACTACCAAATGCTTGACCTTCATTGAATTCAGTAAACTTAGGTCCATACGCATGAAAAGAGATAAGTTGGTCCATATAATTGCCATCGGCTCCATTTCCGGCTCCAGCCGTTATACTTTGTGCAATTGCTCCAAAGGTTTCCATGACCTCTTGTTGTTCTTCAGGAAAAGTAGGATTAATTAAATCCGAAATTTGCTCTATTTGAACACTATCGTCGTCGTTTGAACACCCAGTAAAAATTAATAAGGATGTAAGAATTACTGTAAATACTAGTTTTGTTTTCATAATTTTATATTTAATTGGTTAATAGTATTATTTATCCATTACTGCGTCCTTCATTGAATACAATATATAGAGCATATCTTTTTTTGTTTCTTCATCAATAAGATGATTATCTAAAGCCATTAAAACATCATCAGTAGTGCTTAAAAATTCCTTTCCGGTAATTTTAAATCCAGTGTGAGCTGCTACCATGTCTTTTCCACTATATTTTGCTGTTCCACCAGTTCCTGCGGCTAAAAATTCTCTTACATGAGCTTTAAACATCTCATATGATTCTGTTCCTGGTTTAAGGTGAGCAAACTTTTTGTTAATAACTGGGTTCTTTAAATGATTATCAGTAATGTTATCTACTATAGAAGATATGCCTTCTGTACCTCCAAGACGATCAAATAGACTTATCACTTCAGGTTGTTCCTTAACAGTTTCAATTGCTTTATCAGCGACCGCTAATTCTTTCTTGTTACTTTCTTTGTTTCCGCAATTAATAAAAAGTAAAACAATGCATAATAGTACTAGTGTTTGTAAATGTTTCATTTTTTTAGTTTTTTGTTTTTAGTTGATAGTTGTTTATGTCATTTATTAATAATACTATTTTTTCAATGGTGAATGATGCTCGTGTACCATTTTCCAGCCGTTTTCTGTGTTAACGAATAATAAAGTAATTTGGTCATTTACTACAACAAGATCTTCACCGAATTTTAACTGAAAATCGGAGTGAAAGGTTAAATTGGCTACATCACCATATACAGCAATTTGCAAATCTTTTGCATCAAATTTCACTACTTCCGTTACCGCACCAAAAACATTGCGTTCATGAGTTTCATTGGCTTCACTTCCATTACGAGGTTCACCGTTTTTGAATTCCGTAAACTTTGGGCTATAGGCATGAAAAGAGATTAATTTATCTAAATCTCCGTCTTTAATACTTTGCGCAATCGCACCAAAAGTATTCATCACTTCTTGTTTTTCTTCAGGATATTCAGTGTTTACTAAATCTTTATTCGCTTTACAGTTAGTAAATAAAAATCCCAAAATCATAATTAATAATAATGGTTTTAAATGTTTCATTTTTTTAGTTTTTAGTTGGTTAATATTATTTATTTGGTTTGATATTCTGATTGACACTAAAGAAGTTACTTGCATCATATTTAGCTTTAATTTTTGCTAAACGATCGTAGTTGTGCTTATAACTCGCCTTTACTCGTTCCTGACCTTCATCCATCATAAAGTTTGAATAAGCGCCTCCTGATGAGTAAGGATGCAAGGCTTCCCAATACTCTTTACACCATTCGGTTATTTTATCTGCATTTTTCGGATCTGGGTCTACTCCACAAATAACGCCTGCGTATTTTGCATCGCGATAAGCCCAAGGTGTTTCTTCAGGACCTACTCGACTTGCTGCTCCACTAATTGGATACATATGCATTTGAGATAAAAGTGATGGGATTTTTGAACCAAATTTTAAGTGTTGCTTTCTTAACTCTGCTCCTATTTCATTAAAAAAGTCTGCTCTCCAATACCATTGGAATCCATGTGGCAATAAACCATCAAATAATGATTGTATCGCTGGATAAGGCATTTCACCTACATGCGCAAACACAGGATTTTTTGCCAAGACAGGTTTGAAAGCTTCTTCTGCTTTGTCCATATCGCCTGAATAGCACCAGACAATTGCACAGAATTGTTTTTTATGTAAATGCTCTGGAAAAGGAGGTCCAGGAATCACCATAGTAGCTATAAAACCATTTAATTCATCTGGTGCATTATTTATAAACTCATGATACCATTCCATGATCTCTTCGGTTTTTTCAATTGGCCATAAGGTTGGTCCACCAAAAACATTTTTAACAGGATGTGCTTGAAATTTAAAGGATGTTACAACCCCAAAGTTTCCGCCTCCACCACGAATGGCCCAGAACAAATCTGAATTTTGATCTTTATTAACTGTAACAAATGAACCATCTGCTAAAACCATGTCTGCTTCCAACAGATTATCTATTGTTAACCCGTGTTTTCTAGATAAATGTCCTACTCCACCACCTAATGTTAATCCGCCAACTCCTGTTGTAGAAATTATTCCAGCTGGTACAGCCAATCCAAAAGGATGTGTGGCATGATCAACTTCTCCCCAAAGGTTTCCTCCACCTACTCTTACTGTGTTATTAGATGTATCTACACGAACAAATTTTAGTCCTGACAGATCGATGACCAATCCATCATTACAAAGTCCTAATCCACCTCCATTGTGTCCTCCTCCTCTAACCGCAACTAACAAATTATTGTCTCTTCCAAAATTTACTGATGCCATAACATCTGCAACATCTACACACATCGCAAATAATCCCGGACGCTTGTCTATCATTCCGTTGTATACTTTGCGTGTTTCGTTATAATCTGAATCACTTGGTTTAACGATGTCTCCTCTTAATTGTGAAGCAAATTCTTCAATTAAGGAAGAATCCAAACTGTTTACTGAATTTTTCATGTTCTGTTGATTTTTAGTTGGTTAATAACTGCTAAATCTTTGATAGCAAAGACTCAACATTACAAATTTGATATATAAAATCCTGAATCAATGTTAGTATTGATTCAAAAAATTATACAAATGGTTCGTTTGGAATTTTTTGAGAAAGAAGAAAATTAAAAGAAATACTACTATCTAAACACTCTGTTTTAAATAAGCTGAAGGTAGAATTCCATAGGTTTCCTGAAAGCATTTAGAGAAATACGCAGGGCTATTAAATCCTGTTTTAAAAGCTACTTCAGAAATATTATCTACATTTTTATTTAAAAGGTTTAGCGCCTTATTTAATCGATATTCTTTTATAAAGGTATTAGGAGACGTTCCAGTGTTAGCAATCATTTTTCTGTACAACTGCGATTTACTGAATCCTAAATGTTTACCTAAACCATCTGCACTTAAGGTTGGATTGTACCACTCTTTTTCAGTGTAATCCATCAACATATTAAGAAATTTCTCGTTATTGGTATTGAGGACTTTTACAACTTTATCATCAATAGACAATTTTAAATTTTCATTTTCAAACAGATCTTTAACTTCAGATGTTATAGCAATCTGACCTTTAACATTATCGCATAAACGTTCTGCCATTCTAATGGTATCTTCAAAAATGCCATCTTTATCAGTTACAGGAAGTCCAGCACTTAAACCAATATTTAAATTTAAATTAGAACTCTGTTTCTTATTTTGATTAGCGTCTTTTTGAATTTCTAAAGCACACAACACAGCATTGCTAACATCTTTAAAAGAGCATAGAAAATAATCAGATTTTTGCTTAACAATGCGACCTCTAAACTTTTCCAATGATTTAAGAATCGTTTTAGTATAATTAATGGTTTCAGAAATTAATTCTTGGGATATCGAATTCTTTAGGGACGTTTTTTTAATACTTATAACCATGATGATTCTAAATGCAGGATCATCAATAATATTCAATTTTGTTTCTTTAGATACTTCAGGGTCTGCAATTCTACCCAAAAAGGATTCTACAATAGCATCATCTACTTCTATAATACTATTTGGAAACTCGCCATGAGCATGATTATGCATCTCTTGGATAGCCTTCTTATTAGGTGCCTCGATCAAACAAAAAGCAGTATGTCTCTTCTCATCACACCAATAGGTCATTCCTTTGCAATCAAATAGGTGTTCTATCTTCATGTCTTCTTTGTGCATTTGAGCCACGTGCTCTGCAGATATCTCTTTAGGTATTTCGTGGCGATCCATGTAAATTGGCATAATTTTAATTTTAATGATTAGTTAATTAAAGGACGAGGTATCCATTTTACATTTTTTAAATGCTATTTAGTGATTCAAACTGAACCAATTTTAGGGGAGTGATTCTAAAAAATGATATGGTAATATACTATTTTTTTTCTACATAGTTCGTAAGGATTTATCTACTACATCTAAAAGCCAAACTTTACCAATTTTTAAAAGTGGTTTATACCTGTCTGATTATCAGTATTTTATTTTTTGTATATTTAAGTTCAACTAACCAACTTCTTTAAGGGAGTAAAATACTAATTACAATGAAAAATAAAATTATTGCTGTTCTTGGCGGAACAGTTGTCCTGTTTGGACTTGGATTTCTTATTTATGTAGTTTTATTTGGCGATGCCGAATTTCAAATGACTGAAGGCGCTAAACTCGTTGCCAGAGACGAACCACAATTTCCTTTGATCATTTTAATGGAACTTTTGTATGCCACTTTAATGACTATCATCTTTAGCAGATGGGCACAAATTAAAACCTTTTCAACAGGTGCGAAAGCTGGATTGGTCATTGGTTTATTTATTGGTGTGTGCTTTGGTTTAAACCTATTAGCAACCACAACTTTGGTGACATTAACAGGTGTTATATTTTGGGCAGTTACCTACGCAATACGTTATGCAATTGCAGGAGGCGTTATTGGATGGCTTTTAGGCAGAGACTAACTATATAAAGTATTAAGAAAAAGGAGCTAAATAGCTCCTTTTTTTGTTTTCAATCGTCTGATTACTTTTCCATAAACCGTTCTTAAAAAGGAAATTACACCAATATTTCTTTAAACTTTATTCCCAGTTCTTTTTGGATCTCGTTTACTCGCTGAATTTCATTTGGAAGGATTAAAGCAATCGACTTTCCCGTTTTTCCAGCTCTTGCAGTTCTACCACTTCTGTGCGTATAATACTCCAAATGTTCTGGTAACTGATGATGAATAATAAATGCCAGATCACTTACATCTATTCCTCTGGCAGAAACGTCTGTAGAAACCAATATTTGAAGGCTTTCGTTTTTAAAAGCACGCATGACCTTATCGCGATCCCTTTGTTGCATATCGCCTTCTAAAGCACCAACCGAATATCCTTCATGTTTCAATGCTGTTGTTAAACTTTGCGTTCCTGCTTTGGTTCTGCAAAAAATAATGCCTCGTTCATCTGGTCTGGAGTCTAAAAGCTTGTATAAGGTCAATGGTTTATCTACTATCGATGTTGTTATGTATTCATGTGAAATATTTGCATTCACCAAAGCATCTTTATTCACTTCAATTTTATGAGCATTTTCATCCATGTAAGATTTAATAATACGCAACACACCTTCTGGCATGGTTGCAGAAAACAACCACGTATGTCGTGTCCCTGTTGTATAACTTAAAATTTTATTTAGATCTTCTTTAAAACCCATGCTTAACATTTCATCGGCTTCATCAAGTACAAGCGTTTTTATGTTTTTTATATCAACTGAACCTTTTTCGATCAGATCTAATAAGCGTCCTGGAGTAGCTACCACAACATGCGTAGTGCGTTTTAAATTTCGCATTTGTATGTCAATTTTTTCACCACCAAAAACGGCTTCAACAAATATTTTGGAATTGGTATATTTTGTGAATCTAAAGAGCTGCTTTTTAATTTGCTGAACCAATTCTCTTGTTGGCGCCAAAATTAAAGCTTGTACTTCGTCTTTTTTATCATCAATTTGATGTAAAATTGGCAAGCCAAAAGCCGCAGTTTTTCCTGTTCCTGTTTGCGCCAATCCAATAAAATCTTTTGGAGATTTTAATAAAACAGGAATAGCTTTTTCCTGAATTTCTGTTGGAACCTTTATGTTTAACTCCTTTAAGGCTTTTATATAATCCTTTTTTACTCCTAGTTCTATAAATGTAGACATGCTCATTTTTATTGAACGGCAAAGGTAGATGATTAATTCAATTATTATTAATCATTGGTTTAGTTTAAGACTATCTTTGAATTTTT
>RCNB010002439.1_pt1 | contig 11400 bp, 11 predicted proteins | sample 2041321 | NCBI WGS metagenome assembly RCNB01 (sample SAMN09708232, study PRJNA481090) | Marine sediment metagenome, whole genome shotgun sequencing project.
ATAACAGCTATTTAAAGAGGATTTAGTTGATATCAAAACCGGAAATTATTGCGTTGCCGAAAACCGGAAGTTTTTGCGTTGCCTTGACACCTTTTTTGCTAGCTTTGACATCAAATCATCGCTATGTTATAAGTTTTTCACCTCCAAACATTCTATCCAGAGGGAGGCTACACATGATAAAAAAAATCAGTCACCTTGGGATGGCTGTGAAGAATCTTGAAGAGGCACGGGAATTTTACCGTTCGGTTCTCAAACTGGAATCGTCCGATCCTATCATAGGTGGAGATGGGACGTTGAGGGTGAGCATGGTCAAGGTCGACGAGGTTCTGATCGAACTCATCGAGCCCATAGGGAACGATGGAGTCATGACCAAATTCCTGGAAAAGAACGGGGAGGGTTTTCACCATATCTGCTATGATGTGCACGACATCGACGCAGCGGTTGCATCGCTCAAAGAGTCGGGAATGGATGTCCTCGGAGAACCGAAGCCTGGAGCCGAAGGCAAAAGTGTGTTCCTACATCCTCGAGGAACTTTTGGCGTTCTGGTTGAGTTAGTCGAAAAAGAGGAGTGAGGTAAAAATGGATTTTGAATTGACAGAAGAACAGAAAATGTTTCAAGACATGTCCCGCAAATTTGCCGAACAAGAAATTTTACCATCGCTGAAGGAAAACGAACGCGAGGAGAAATTCGATCCCAGCATCATAAAAAAGCTCGCTGCTCAAGGTCTCTTAGCTCCACATATTCCTCAAGAATACGGAGGATTGGGACTGGACTACGTGACTTCGGCCATCATCTGGGAATCACTCTGTATGGCCAGTTTATCCGTTACCCAAGCAGCAGTAAGTGGTCCCATCCAACCCGTCTCCAATCTTCTGGACGCCGGAACCGACGAGCAGAAACAACAATACATCCCACCTGTTTGCAAGGGTGAGTCGATCATGTGTGGGGCTGTGGTCGAACCCAATGCGGGCAGTGATTCTTCGATGATCGAAACCTCGGCTGTCCGCAGCGGCGATCGATGGATCATAAACGGAACCAAAATATTTATCACCAATGGCGAAATAGCGGATGTGGTCTTATTCATAGCCCAGACAGATAAAAGCAAAGGACTAAAGGGCTTAGCCACTTTTATCGTCGAGAAGGATGTCCCAGGACTATCCAGCACCTCTCAGAAGGGAAAAATCAGCTGGCGCGGGGGGAGCGAAGGCACTTTAAGATTCACAGATATGGAATTACCCTTGGAGAACCAGATCGGAGAGACAGGTCGCGCACTGAGGAATGCTTTGCGAGGCATCGATACGGCTCGGTTGTTTCTTGCCGCAGGTTCTGTAGGGCTTGCTCAGAGTTGTCTCGAAGCCAGCATCGATTACGCCAAGCAGCGGGAACAGTTCGGAAAGCCCATCGGAGGCCATCAGCTGATTCAAGAGATCATCGCGGATATGGCCACCAGGATCGAGGCGGCCAGGTGGCTGACATATCGGGCGGCCGATCTCAAGAGCCGTGGCATCCGCCACATAAAGGAAATGTCCTATGCTAAGTATTTCGCGACAGAAACCGCTCTTTGGGTGGCATCACAGGCTGTTAAAATTCATGGTTCTTTCGGCACCATCGACGATTATCCCGTAGGTCACCATTATCAAGATGCCATCACAGCCACCATACTCGGCGGTACAGCCCAGATGCACCAGTTGACTATCGGGCAGCAACTCTTGGAGATTGCAGCTTTTAGGTGATAGATTAAGGCAGAAGCTTTGAACCAAAAATTTGATGCCATAGTTGTCGGAGCCGGACCGGCCGGTTGTGCCTGCGGACTCACCCTGGCAAAGGCCGGATTGGAAACATTGATCGTCGAAAGGGGAAAATTTGCCGGAGCCAAGAATATGTGGGGCGGGGCTTTTTACGGGCCATCTTTATACGAACTCTTCCCAGATTTTTGGGAAGAAGCTCCAGTCGAAAGATACATCCTTCGTCACAAATATTCTTTGCTCACACAGGACGCCTCTTTTTCTGTTGACTTCACATCCAAAAAATACGGCAAACCCCCTTATAACGGCTTTTCTGTGTTGCGCTCCAAGTTCGACCGATGGTTTGCTGCCAAGGCAGAACAAGCAGGAGCCGTGGTTGCCACAGGCCTCGAAGCTGAAGACCTGTTGTGGGAGGGAAACGCTGTTGTGGGCATAAAAGCCGGTGGAGACAAACTTCCTGCAAACGTAGTAATCGCCTGTGACGGGGTGAATTCTTTCCTGGCGGAAAAAGCCGGGCTAAGAGGAAAACTTTCCCCCCAGGATATCAAGCAAGGGGTAAAAGAGGTTATTCAACTCCCCCGTCAACTTATAGAGCAACGTTTTAACTTGCGCGGAGAGGAAGGAATAGCCTGGGAGTTCATCGGATCGTTTTCGAGAGGGATACCCGGTGGCGCTTTCATCTACACCAACAAAGAATGTCTGTCTGTAGGGGTTGTCGTCCAATTGAGCACTTTATCCGAGAAGGAGATTTCCGCTAATGACCTGTTGGAGGATTTCAAGCGACATCCCGAAGTGGAAAACCTGCTTGCGGATGGTCAATTGGTGGAATATTCTGCACACCTGGTCCCTGTTGGAGGAAAAGCGAAAATGCCGACTCTGCATACAGACGGCATGCTTGTGGCGGGCGATGCTGCGGGTTTGACTTTGACGACAGGATTGGTCCTCGAGGGGGCAAATTTTGCTATCGCTTCAGGAAAAGCAGCTGCTGAAACCGTTATCCGTGCCAAAAAAACAGGAAATTTTTCTAAACAATCTTTGGCTCATTATCCTGAACTTTTAAAACAGAGCTTTGTCCTGAAAGACCTCAAGACCTTTAAAAGAGCTCCTCTCTTGCTGGAAAATCCTCGATTCTACCGCCAGTATCCTGAGCTGGCCTGTGAATTGGCTGAAAAGATATTCACCAACGAAGGCAAACAGAGGAAGAAATTTTGGAAAATGTTCCGGGAATCACAGAGAGGAAGGATATCCCTTTGGCAGATGCTCCGTGATCTTTTCCGGATAAAAAGGGCGATATGAAACCATCAAGCATCGAGGATAAATTAGCCGTCAATAAATACGACATCGACAAAGAACGGCATATCCAGATACAAGAAGATATCTGCGCAACATGTGAAGCCCACCCGTGCCTGTATGCCTGCCCTGCAGACTGCTTCAAACTCAGGGAAGAGCACATAACCTTTTCCTACGAGGGCTGCCTGGAATGCGGCAGTTGCCGGATCGTTTGTGATAAGGAAGCGGTGGAATGGGCTTTGCCTCGAGCCGGTTTTGGCATATGCTACCTTTTCGGATAGATCCAAAACAAAATGAACATCATCGTCTGTGTCAAACAAATCCAAGACCCCGAGATCCCGGCTTCAAAGTTTCGATTGGATAAAGACGGCAAAAAAGTCGTCCCTCCTGAAGGAATACCACCGGTGATAAACCCGTACGATGAACAGGCGGTAGAACTCGCCCTCAGGATCAAGGAAAAACACGGGGGGCAGATAACCATCTTGACCATCGGGGGTGACAGTGCATCTCGTGTGGTGAAACATTCACTAGCCATGGGGGCCGATGAGGGTATTATCCTTCATGATCAGACATTCGAGGGCTCAGACAGTTTTTCGACGGCTTATATCCTGAGTCAAGCAATACAAAAGATCAAAAAATACGATCTCATCCTATGTGGGAGGCAAGCAGCTGATTGGGACGAGGGATTGGTCGGCTCGATAATGGCCGAAAATCTCGATTTACCTTTGATCACACTGGCTGAATCGGTCGATTTCATCGAAGGTCGATTGCAAGTGAAGCGTGTGATTATCGACGGCTACCAGGTCTTTGCCGTTCCCCCTCCAGCCGTATTAACCGTGAGCCATGAATTAGGCCCACCCCGATTGCCTTCAGGATGGGGGATCATAACAGCTTCAAAGAAGGAAATCCCTGTCTGGGACGCAAAACATATCGATGCCGATGCCTCCCAAACCGGAGCTGATGCTTCCCGGAAAAATCTGGTAAAACTTTTCATCCCTGCAAGAGAAAGAAAATGTGAAAAAATCCAAGAAAAAAAACCAGAAGAAACTGCAGGTAAACTTGCAGAAAAACTGAGAGCGGTAGGAGTCCTATGAAAGGGATCTTGATCTGCGGCGAGCTGAAGGAAAAGAAGATCACATCCGTCTCAAAAGAACTCATAACCACTGGGAAGAGACTCAGCAGCGTCCTCAATCAGCCCCTCGACCTTCTGCTCATCGGAGAGAATCTTCAAAATGTCGCGGAGAAAGTCGCTAATCTTGGTGTAGATAGAGTCTTGACAGTCCAAGGCCCGGAGTATTCGGACTTGCACCCGGAACGCCTGGTTGCCATCCTTTCCAATGTTTGTGAACGAATAAGCCCTATGATCCTCCTCTTCGGTCAGACCGATATGGGACGTGACGTCGCTCCCAGATTGGCCGCAAAGTTGAGAGCGAGTGTTTGTATGGACTGTTTGGATCTGGCATTCGATGAGACAAGCAAAACGCTTTTACAAACCAAGCCAGTCTACGGAGGTAATGCCTTAGCCCAGTGGGCTTCGACAAATCATCGGCCTCATGTGGTGACAATGCGTCCCCGATCAGAAAAGCCGGCAGAACCAGATCCCTCCAACAAAGGAAAGATTGAACCCATCCCGGTTGAAATCGACGAGGCACAGATGATTAGTCAACTGATGGAGACCACCCATCAAGAGGACAAGGGGATAAAGCTTGAGGAAGCGAAGGTCATCGTGTCTGGAGGAGGAGGAATCGGCGGGAGAGAAGGCTTTGATTTAATCCAAGAGCTGGCAAATGTCCTCGGCGCAGCAGTCGGCATAACCAGAGTGCCTTCAGATGAAAATTGGATGCCCAAAAGTCTCGAGATAGGGCAAACAGGCCATATGGTGAGTCCAAGCCTGTATATCGCAATAGGCATTTCTGGAGCACCCCAGCATCTAGCCGGATGCTCCACTTCAAAGCTGATTGTTGCCATAAACAAAGATCCACTGGCCCCTATCTTTGACATGGCAGATATCGGAATCGTTGGGGATTACAGGGAAGTTTTGCCTGCTCTCATCGAAAGATTAAAGGATTTAAGAGAATAATTCAGGCTAGAAAGTTACAAATTTTTTAAATTCTGAATAACGCTTCTTTATCTCTGGGAGTGTCAAAGATTTGAACCGTTCGATCCCAAAGTCCTCGATGGAAAAGGAGGCCATCACGCTCCCGTAAACAGCTGCTTGGCGTAATTCTTTCTCGTTTACCGAACTCAAAGAGTCTAAATAGCCCAGGAATCCCCCTGCAAAACTGTCTCCTGCTCCTGTGGGATCGACAACCTCCTCACAGGGATGAGCCAAAACACCAAAAACAAAATCCTTCCCAAGCATCAAGGCCCCATGTTCTCCTTTTTTTATGACAACATAGGCCGGCCCCAACTCCAAAATCTTCTTCCCGGCTTTCAGGAGGTTTATTTCATCGGTAAGAAGTTTTATCTCTTCATCATTACAGAAAAAAATATGGCATTTTTTGAGCACGCGCAAAAGAGTGACTCTGTTTTTTTCGATCCAGTGAGTGATCGTGTCCATCGCTATCCATTTTGGATTTTTGAATTGAACGCGGATATCTTCTTGTAACTTGGGGTGGATATTGGCCAAAAAGACAAACTCTGCCCCTTGAAAAGAAGGAGGTAGTTGAGGCTTGAAGTCTGCAAAAACATTCAGTTCCAGTTTCACGGTAGTTCTCTGATTGGGATCATGACCGTAGAGTCCTTCCCAGTGAAAGGTCTTTCCTTTGGCAAACTCCAGTCCCTGCATATCGATTTTTCTTTTTTTGAAAAGATCGATCGTCTCTTGGGGAAAATCCTCGCCTACGACCCCGACAATCTTTGGGGTGGTAAAATAGCTGGCAGCAAGGGAACAATACGTGCAGGATCCCCCGACGATCTTTTCCTTGCGCTCCTCAGGGGTTTCGATGGTATCGAAGGCCAAAGACCCGACAATCACAAGACTCATGAGATATACTCTCCGATGATGAGTTGCAATTTCTGTTTTATTTCCTGAGGGATGAGTTCAGGGGAAGTGACAATGCAATCTTTAATCGCTCGAGAACATTCACAGGCCTCTCCCCTATCAGCAGGAAGTCTCGCAAGGGCCCCTTTAATGATGCTCTTGGCATTGTGGATATTGTAACGCATGTTTTCAAGGATCAATTCCACAGAGACTGACTCCTCCTCTTCATGCCAGACATCGTAGTCGGTGACAAGGCTCATCGTAGCATAACAAATTTCGGCTTCCCGGCATAACCTCGCCTCTGTAACACTGGTCATCCCGATGACATCGCAATCCCAGGATCGGTAGACTCCGGACTCCGCCTTGGTGGAAAAAGCCGGTCCCTCGATGCATATATTTGTGCCCTTCGGATGAACCCTCACCCCTAGATTCTTTCCAATCTCGAACAGAAGTCGGGATAACTCCGGGCAGACCGGATGTGCAAAGCTGACATGAACAGCGATCCCTTCCCCAAAAAATGTGTTCTTTCTCCGGGTTCTGTCATAAAATTGGTCGGAAAACACAATATCTCTAGGTCTGATTTCCTGTTTTAGGGAACCGACAGAGTTCACGGAAATGATTCTTGTCACTCCTAACATTTTGAAACCGTAGACATTGGCTCGATAGTTGATTTCCGACGGAAGAATGCGGTGTCCTCGGCCGTGTCGAGCAAGAAAGGCCACCTTTTTCCCCTCGAGATTTCCGATCATATAGGAGTCTGAAGGCTTTCCAAAGGGAGTGTCGAAGGCTCTCTCATCCAAATTCTCGATTCCATCGATCTCATACAGCCCGGTTCCTCCGAGAATGCCGATTTCTGCCTGGGGATTTTTTCCACCTTTTTCCGTTGTCATTTCGCCTCCTCGCCAGTCCTTTCACGACCGAGTCCTCTCAAGCTGCGCTGGAGCTTCAGATGAATTTGCGATATTGATATATAATTTATCTCTGAACAAGTCAAGCCAAGCAAGGAAGCATCTTTTTTTCCGTGATAGATAAGGCTTTTGGGGATGGTTGAAGCGACCATTGAAGATTAGCCTTCACGAACTGTTCTTCGAGGGTAACCATAAGGGGACGTTCCACAGGGGGGACAATCTATAATCTTTTTATATTTGGAAACCTGTTTGCTAATATGGGGTGTCCCCAGATGAGACGTCCCCAAATGGACGGCGATGTTGTATTGAGCACGACTTTGCCAAGGGATTAGGGATGCGGGCAAGCACGGGAGCAAAACCATTCCTAAAAGCCTATATGAAGCCTTTTGATATCACGGAAATAGAGATGCTTACCAAACAAATAAGCAAGGATTTGAGTTTTGACCCGCATTCCGGTATCCTTAGGACCAGAGGTAACAAGAAAGATGGATGTCCAATCAGAGCTTGGGCCTGTTTGTGATATCTTATTGGCTGCAAAAAGTGTCTGTTTGCTTACGGGAGCTGGGATTTCTGCGGAATCAGGTATCCCGACATTCCGAGGAGAAGAAGGCTTGTGGAAAACATACAGAGCCGAACAGCTCGCAACATTCCAGGCATTCATCCAAGATCCCAGATTGGTCTGGGAATGGTATGACTGGAGAAGAGGAATAATTGCTTCCAAAGAACCGAATGCAGGTCACAAGGTGATTACTGAATGGGAAGAGCTTTTTCCCTATTTTAATTTAATCACACAAAACATCGACGGGCTCCACCAACGGGCGGGCTCTAAAAATGTCATAGAGCTCCATGGAAACATCTGGAAACACAGGTGCATAGATGAAAACACCATTTCCGAAAATCATGATGTGCCGCTCAAAGAGATCCCTCCGCGTTGCGACAAATGCGGAGCCCTCCTGAGGCCCCATGTGGTTTGGTTCGGAGAATCTCTCGACGGTTCCATTCTTCACAAATCGTTCCAGCTAAGTTCAGGCTGTGATGTGATGTTTTCGATTGGGACCTCTGCGGTTGTTCAACCCGCAGCTTCCCTTCCTCTGAATGCGGCAGAGGCCGGGGCAAAAGTCATAGAGATAAATCCAGATCCAACGCCTATTACTGGTTCTGCCGACTTTTCCTTCCGGGCAAAATCTGGGGAGTTTTTGCCCATTTTGGACAAAGAACTCAAGAGGCGGACGAAACAGAAAAAGGGATAACGCGCATGAAATATGTCTATTTCGATGCTTCCTCCGGTGTGAGCGGAAACATGATCCTGGGTGCAATTCTGGATCTCGGAGTAGCGCCCTCAGCTTTTCAAAAGAAAATGGCTGAACTGAAACTGCCTGCGGAAATCACGATCAAGGAAGTCAAAAGAGCTTCCCTTCGAGGACTCAAAGTCGATGTTCGGGTAAAATCAAAAAAGAACATCACAAGAAAATGGTCTGACATCCAAAATATTCTTAAGAAAAGCCCTCTCTCGCCTGTCAGCAAAGATAGGGCAGGCAGCATTTTCCACAGGTTATTCGAAGCCGAAGCCCATGTCCATGGCCGGAAATTCGGCGAAACCCATCTCCATGAAGCCGGAGCCGATGATGCGATCATCGATATCGCCGGCAGTTGCTGGCTGATCGAGGAGCTGGGCATCCGGAAGTTTTATGCCTCACCATTGAATCTTGGACGAGGATGGGTAAAGACATCCCACGGCATTCTTCCCGTTCCCCCTCCGGCAGTCGGTGAGCTGTTAAAAAACATCCCGGTCTACTCGGCACATGTGGAAAAAGAGCTCGTCACCCCAACCGGAGCGGCCATCCTCTCCACTCTGGTGACGAAATTTCTCCCTTTCCCCGAGCTATGTTATCAGAAAATCGGATATGGAGCGGGAACAAAGAACTTCCCGGATTTTCCGAATATCCTGCGTATTTTTTATGGGGAAACGGAAGATATCAACACAGATAACAAAATACACATGATCGAGACCAACATCGATGATGAAAATCCTCAAGTTCTGGGCCATTTCCTGGACTTGGCCTTGAAATTGGGAGCTTTAGATGTGTTTTTCACCCCAGTTTTCACGAAAAAGAACAGGCTCGCGACAAAATTGACCATCTTGGCAGAGCTTAGTAAAATAGATGCTCTCATAAGGGCCATTTTTCTCGAAACAAGCACCATCGGAGTCAGATATTTCCCTGTCCATCGGAGAGTTTTGGAGAGAAAAATGCGGAAGGTTCAAGTCCTCGGAACAGAAATTCCGGTAAAGGTGGCTCGGCTGGGGGATGATGAAATCAATATTCAGCCCGAATTTTCCGCTTGTCAGAAGGCTGCCAAAAAAACCAACCGACCATTACGAGAGATCATGCAACTTGCTTTGAAAGAATACGAAAAAGCAAACAAACAAAAAAGGAGTTCCATACAATCCCATGTCGGAAAAGTCCAAAGAAAAAAAAGTTGATCTGAAAAAGATCGAACGCGGCGTAAAGTCAATCCTGGAAGGAATAGGAGAAGACCCCCAACGGCCCGGCCTAAAACAAACACCCATCCGTGTGGCTGCGATGTTTTCAGAGATTTTAGGAGGACTCAGAGAGGATCCCGCCGGTCATCTCCGGGTCACTCTGGGAGACAAGCATGATGAGATGGTCTTGATTAAAAATATTCCCCTCTACTCTATGTGCGAGCATCATCTGCTTCCTTTTGCAGGGGTGGCACACGTGGCTTACATTCCCAAAGAAGGGAGGATAGTGGGCCTGAGCAAAATCGCCCGAGTTGTGGACGTTCTCTCGCGCCGGCTTCAGGTCCAAGAGCGTCTCACCAAGCAGATCGCTGACCTGATCGATGTCCACCTCAAACCCCTCGGAGTGATGGTCGTCATTGAAGCTGAACACATGTGCATGTCCATGAGGGGAGCCAAAAAACCTAAATCTTTAACCGTCACATCGGCCGTCAGAGGATCGTTTAGAACCAGCAACGCAACCCGTTCAGAAGCCATGACCCTGATCAGAGGAGGATTTTCCGGTGGAAGAGAACTCTGAAACATCCTTTTATATCACGACTCCCATCTATTATGTGAATGACGTCCCTCATATCGGCCACGCATACACGACTATCATTGCGGATGCGATCAGCCGGTTCAAAAAACTGGCCGGATATGATGTCTTTTTCCTCACAGGGACTGACGAGCATGGCCAGAAAGTCGAAAAATCCGCCGCAGAAAAGGGGATGACACCCATCCAATTGGCCGACAAAGTCGTGGTCAGGTTTAAAAATCTTTGGGAGGCCTTGGATATTGCGTTTGACTCCTTTATCCGCACCACTCAACCTTCCCATGAACAAGGTGTCCAAAAAATCTTTCAAAAACTGAAGGATAAAGGAGATATCTACAAAGGAATATATGAAGGATGGTACTGTGTATCCGACGAGACGTTCCTCTCTGAAGATGTTTCTTTGGAGGATGGCGGACACAAAATATGTCCCGATTGCAGGCAAAAGGCCAATGTCGTTTCTGAAGAATGTTACTTTTTCAAACTCTCAGCCTATGAGGAACCGCTGATCGATTTTTATCAGAAAAATCCGACTTTTGTCCGGCCACAGAGCCGGATGAACGAAGTGGTCAGTTTTGTCCGCCAGGGATTGAAGGATTTGAGCATAACCCGGACAACGGTCAAATGGGGCATCTCCCTTCCTGACGATTCCTCCCATACGATCTATGTATGGTTTGATGCACTGCACAGCTATCTAACCGGCATAGGATATGATTGGGACTCACAACGCTTAGATAGGTATTGGCCGGCAACCGTTCATCTTATCGGAAAAGATATCCTCCGACATCATGCTGTTTTCTGGCCTGCTTTCCTTATTGCCGCCGGATTCCCTCTCCCAAAAACTATCTATGCCCATGGATGGTGGCTCAAAGATGAGACCAAGATGTCGAAATCCAGAGGCAATGTCCTTGATCCGTGGACCATTCTGAATGCCTTCGGATCAGATCCATTGCGATATTTCTTGCTGCGAGAAATCCCGATCGGTCTTGACGGCAATTTTTCTCACGAGGGTTTCATCCACCGGGTGAATTCTGATCTGGCCAATGACTTGGGGAATCTCGTCCAACGCCTGCTGACTATGATCCATAACTATTTCGACGGACAAATCAATACCCTGGGAGAAGAAACAGACACAGATATAAACCTTCGCCTTGAATTTGACGCCATAAAAGAAAAGGTGAGTCATCACTTCGAAGATTACGCTATCAACAAAGCCTTAGAGGAGATTTGGGTTTTCATCAATTCTGTGAACAAATATCTCGCAGACAACGCGCCCTGGAAATTGGCAAAAGATGATTCCCAAAGAGCAAGGCTGGGGCGCATTTTGTACCAAGCCACATGTGCATTGCGAGGGATCAGCTATTTTGTGTATCCGGTCCTCCCTGAATCATCCCAAAAAATGTGG
>RCNB010008818.1_pt1 | contig 11386 bp, 8 predicted proteins | sample 2041321 | NCBI WGS metagenome assembly RCNB01 (sample SAMN09708232, study PRJNA481090) | Marine sediment metagenome, whole genome shotgun sequencing project.
ACCAAGTCGTCAACAAACGGTTCGCAACTGCCCTCGCTGACATCGCGCCGGAGGGCTCGATCGTGTGGATCCACGACTACCAATTGCAGTTGGTTCCCGGGCTCCTTCGGGCACTGCGTCCCGACCTCACGATCGGCTTCTTCCTCCACATCCCGTTCCCGTCGGTTGACCTGTTCACACGACTGCCGTGGCGCGACGAGATCGTGCAGGGGCTGCTCGGCTGCGACCTCGTCGGCTTCCAACGTCCACGCGATGCGCAGAACTTCATCGCCACGGTCGACCAGCTACTCGACGTAGAGGTCGGCGACGACACGGTGGTCTACAACGGTCGAACTATCGCTGCGGGCGAGTTTCCCATCTCGATCGACGTCGACGAGGTCGAAGAGATCGCTTCCGGACGAGCGACACGACAGCGAACCAGCCAGATCCGAGCTCGGCTCGGCGACCCCGAGGTCATCATGCTCGGCGTCGACCGGTTGGACTACACCAAGGGCATCGGGCTGCGCCTCAGAGCATTCGCCCGACTCCTCGAGGACGGACGCCTCGACCCAACCCGCCACGTGATGGTGCAAGTGGCGACGCCGACACGCGAAGCCGTCGAGCACTATCAGGACGAACGAGCGTCCATCGAACGCCTGGTCGGCGGCGCAACCGAAATTTTCGCTCGTGCCGTAGTCGTTATGGATTGTTACGCAAAAGCGATCACGCATATCGGTCGCGTGGGTAGTGGACAGTTAGCGAAGATGGTTAACCAGATTTGCATCGCGGGCATCGTTCAGGGACTGTCCGAAGGTCTGCATTTCGCAAAGTGTGCCGGTCTTGATCCGGCGATCGTGATCGAGTCAATATCAAAAGGTGCAGCCCAATCGTGGCAAATGGAAAATCGCTGGCAGACTATGGTCTCCGGCGAATTCGAATTTGGTTTCGCCGTTGACTGGATGCGCAAGGATCTCGGCATCACGCTGGATGAAGCTCGGAAAAATGCTGCGCAGCTCGAGCTCACCGAACTTGTGGATCGTTACTACGCCGAAGTACAGGCGATGGGCGGCAATCGCTGGGATACATCGAGCCTGATCGCGCGTCTGAAATAAGGTGCCAGAATAAGGTGCCAGTCACCTTATTTTGATAGAATCCGGTCCCTCACAGGGGTGGCCTGCAAGCCTGAGATCCATACCGGGAACCCTTAGAACCTGATCCGGTTAATGCCGGCGTAGGAAGGGATTCATGAATCAACTGTCTTTCGCGCGAGTTTCTGCCGCGCTTCTTTCCGTTTTTCTCGCAGTCTCGGCAGCCGCCGAAGACGTAATTGACGAGATCGTCGTCACCGCGGATTTTCGCGGCAGGTTGATCAGCGAGTTGCCATCAAGCGTCAGCGTCTTTACCGCCGAGTTCATCGAGCAGGCGGCAGTGCAGCACTTCGAGGAACTCGTCAACATTGTGCCCAACCTCAACTGGTCGGGCGATGGTCATCGGGCAAGGTACTTCCAGATCCGTGGCGTTGGTGAACTCGAGCAATACCAGGGTGCACCCAATCCGTCGGTCGGTTTCCTGATTGACGATATCGATTTCAGTGGCATCGGTACTGTCGCGACACTATTCGATGTCGGTTCCGTCGAAGTTCTGCGCGGTTCGCAGGGCAGCCGTTATGGAGCAAATGCGCTGGGCGGTCTCATCTACATGCGGAGCACGGAGCCATCGGCTGAACGTGACGGTCGTCTGCAGCTCACGGTCGGCGACGATGACGCCGTCACCGTCGGTGCGGCATTCGGTGGGTCATTGAATGATGACGAGACCGTGGTTTTTCGCCTGAGTGCACAAAAGCATGAGAGCAATGGATTTCGTGACAACGCCTACCTCGGACGGCAGGACACAAACGGCCGTGACGAGACCAGCGTACGGCTGGGTCTTGCATTCGAGCCGTCCGATACCGTTGATGGCAGACTGTCGCTGATCTACGGCAAGGTCGACAACGGCTACGATGCGTTTTCGCTCGACAATTCCTACGCGATGCTGTCGGACAAGCCCGGCAGGGACGCACAGGAGAGCGTCGGTGCGTCACTGCGGTTCGACTGGAACGAACTAGGTAAAGGCAGCCTAACGTCGATTACGGCGCTCGCGAGTTCCGACATCGATTTCAGTTTCGACGCTGACTGGGGCAACGATGACAGCTGGGCGCCTGTTTTGTACGACTACATCTCGCTTAGTGATCGACAGCGAGATACGTTCTTTTTCCACGTCCACTTCGGAGACAACCGCCTGAACGATATCGCCCTTGTGGTAGGATTGGATCGCGTCTTCGCCACGTTCGTCCCAGCTCAGATCGCTAAGGTGGACCATGCCGTCGATGTCGCCGTCGAGACCAACAAACAAACCAAACTCGGTGATGTTTTTGACTTCGCCTTCAACTTCTTTGCCCTCAGGGTGCGTTTCTGCAAACACTTCCCATGGGTTACGCATGGTCTGTTTCAAGCCAAGAGATACGCGGCGTTTCGCGCCGTCAATCTCCAGCACCATGACCTCAACCTCTTGAGAGGTAGATACGATCTTGCCCGGGTGAACGTTCTTTTTGGTCCAGGACATTTCTGAGACATGGACCAAGCCTTCAACGCCAGCTTCCAGTTCAACAAATGCGCCGTAATCCGTGATGTTGGTCACGCGACCCATGTGCACAGATTCCAGAGGATATTTGCCAGCAACCAGATCCCAAGGATCGTCCTGCAGCTGCTTCATACCCAAAGAGATGCGATGCGTCTCTTTGTTGATCTTAATAACCTGGACCTTGATGGTTTCGCCAATCGCCAGAATTTCCGACGGATGGTTGACCCGGCGCCATGCCATATCAGTGACGTGCAACAGACCGTCAACGCCGCCCAAGTCAACAAACGCACCGTATTCAGTGATGTTCTTGACGACACCGTCAACTTCCTGACCTTCGGTCAGATTGCCGACAACTTCGGCGCGCTGCTCAGCACGTGATTCTTCAAGGATCGCACGACGTGACACAACGATGTTGCCCCGGCGACGGTCCATTTTCAGAACCTGAAACGGTTGTTTCAAGCCCATCAGTGGTCCGGCGTCGCGCACAGGGCGCACGTCGACTTGCGAGCCTGGAAGGAACGCAACGGCGCCGCCCAGATCCACAGTAAAGCCACCTTTGACACGACCGAAGATTGCGCCTTCGACGCGCTCTTCTTTTTCGTAGGCTTTTTCCAGACGATCCCAGGCTTCTTCGCGGCGGGCCATTTCGCGTGAAATGACAGCTTCACCACGCGAGTTTTCGACCTGACGCAGAAATACTTCTACTTCGTCGCCAACAGCGATTTCAGGAGCTTCTCCGGGATTTGCGAATTCTTTAAGCTCGACACGGCCTTCCATTTTGTAGCCGACGTCGATGATGGCTTGGCCCGCTTCAATTGCGATGACTTTGCCTTTTACGACAGACCCTTCTTCGGGTGTGTCCATTTCGAAGCTTTCGTTCAGGAGGGCTTCGAATTCCTCCATAGATGTTGATTGAGCCATGTGGTCTCTGGTTTCCTAATCTAGCATTTATACGGGCCGCGCGGTTGTCTCCGCCGGTCTTTGGGTTTCAGTTGGTCTGCGCAGCTGGTCCAAATAAACGAAGGGCCGGTGAATTACCCCGACCCTGCTCATATATGTCTGCGATCTGGACCGCCGCTTAGACGAGGCGGGGTATAGGCCAGCGCGGCCTTGGAGGCAAGAGGCAACTCTTGCGGCCCTGGATCTGTCCAGGGCATGATTGCCCCGGACCTGTTTGCCGTCTCACGACGCTTCCTCTTAGTTACCGCTCTTCTCTTTCAAGATGGCGCGGTTCTTTTCACGATGCCTCCAAGAGGACCCCATGCTTTGGCGCAGGCTGTCCGGCAAGGCATCGAGAGGTACCACCAGATCACCTTCAACTGGCCAATCTTCCAGTAGCTCCGGCTTATAGCCTTCTGGATAATAGAGGTCCGGATCGATTTCCTGATCGCGCACAAACGGCTCTTGTATCTCCGCTCGTGACGTTGGCGGATGCGGCACAACCAATTGACCATTAGTGAAATCAAACTGCGGCGCTTTGGAGTTCGGGAAATCCGGCAGAACACCTTGACGAACCCAAATCATGTCTTTGGTCACGTTGGCAACAATTCCGTCAGGCGCACCAAAATGATATGGACCCTTCCAGTGCTCGCGAACTTCAGCCACGGTTTCTTCTATCGAGTACGGGTCGAAGCTCATATGCGTTGTCATCAGGAGACGGGGTTGGATCTCGTTAGCGAGATATCCCGACGCATAAGCAGGTGTGTGATGGGTATCAACCGTATAACGCCCCAGAAACGGCGGTACACCCTGAACCCCAGAACTGATCTCGATGACCTCTTCCTGCAACTCCGTCACATAGACATCACAGCCCTTGGCATATTTTACGTCAAGATTGCTTGGACGACCGTCACCTGTCCAAACAAAGCACAACCCATTCCAATCGAGCCGGTAGCCCGATGCGCCGTCTTTGGCGTGACTGCGTTGCCAATGTTTTACGGTAACCCCATTTTTCTCGTAAATAATGCCGCCATTGTCACGGAAATCAAATTCGTGAACATTGATGTCCCAGCCTTTGCCGACCGGAAACACGCTGAACGCATCACGGTGCCAGCCGGTCATCATCTTCATGCCTTCAACCATCGTGGCGGTACCGTATTCCTCGGTTCTGCCTGACGGGCCATAGACATTTAGATTCTCGTGCCAACCGCCAGCCCAGGTGCCAAACATCCAAAGATAAGGAAGTCCGCCAAAGTGGTCCACGTGCAGGTGGGTGATGAAGACATTGGTGATTTCGTTCAACGCGACTCTGGCCGCGATATAGTTCGCAGGTGAACCTTCGCCAATATCAAAGACAAAGTTGTCACCATTGCCGAGTTCCACATAGATGGACGTGTTCATCTGGCCGGGCCTGATGAACGGTGCAGAACCCATAAAGGTGATGCGCATCTCTTCAGGCTGCACTTCTTCAGTTCCCGGAAACCAGTTAGCCGCGGACTTTAGCCACGGGTGCGGAGCGATACCTTCGAAGGTAAGCCCCTCTTTCCACCGACCGCCCGGTACACCGCCCGACAGAGCGGCCGTTATGTCCTCTTGCGACGACGGTTCCTGAACCGGAACCGCTTCCGCCAATGCGCCAGTTGCTGTCATGGCGACAGCAGCAAGCAGGCTGGGAATTCCAAAATAAGAATTAGATTTAATAGACACAGGCATCCCCTTGTGTTGATCGCAGATGCCATCAAAACATATTATGGACAGTATTATAAGTTGAAAAAAACGCAATAAACTCGGAGGAGAAACTCGGGTTTCATCCGGCAAAGAACACGTGTCAAAGCGCAATTTTCCGACCCTGAGGAAATGTGTTTGTCAGCGAAAAACTGGCGAATGGAATTATTGTCATTGGACGGCGCGCGCAATAGAAAAGAAATTGGCCCGTTGCCCGCGCAATTTCAGCCTTCATCAAGAGGCTGGCTGGATTTATATTTCTTCGCCTTTCTCCAGCAGCCGATCTATCAATTGCCGCTGCAGCGGCGCAGACGCCGCCAAATTGCATCGCACCGCCGGTGTAGAGCGACCCGTAGGTCTGCGCGACATTGACGGTCTGTGCGATGCCGGAAATCAGTTGGTCCTTTTCCAAGGGTGAAAGCGGGTGGATGAACACACTCCACAAACGCCCCTGCGCAACCGCATAGCGAGCATCCAGCGCGCTATCAAAATTCGCCTGCATCAGACGCCGCCATTCTTCAGACTTGATGTCGTCGACCAGCCTGATCGGAACCATCGCGCGCATTCGATCAGCTGTTTCATCGGTGATGATCAGAACAGGCACATCATCTATCGTCAACTCAAAGGCGGATCCGGAGCGGCGGGTTTTGGAATCCAGCGCCAAAAGAATGCCGCCCAATCGGTCCAGCGTCATGCGCGCTTCCGTGGCTTGGATAGCCTCTTGGGCTGACAATGGCAGCGCGGTGCCCAGTGCAAAAACCAAAGCCATCAAAAGCAACCGCATGAAACATCTCCTTACTGTCAATTCTGAAAAAGAGTAGCGGCACGATATCTTCGCAGCCATGCACGCTTTGGTGAGCACCCAGCGCAAAACACATTCACGCGTTAAGGTGCTGGATTACTGGTATTTTTCGAAGTATCGTCCTGCGGAACTGGCCAGGTCTGGCGGCTGACAACAACCGGAATATGGGTACGACAGGTTTGGAACTCACTCTAGAATCAGCGTTTTCTACCGGCGGCATGGTCGGACATCTTTCTTATCTTCTGCTTGTCATCTCGATGCTGATGCGAAGCATGACCGTCCTGCGGATCATTGTGATTGCGTCGTCTCTGGTGGCCATCACCTACGACATTTTCTGGCTCAAGGATCCCGTTGGGGTGTTCTGGGAAACACTGCTTGTCCTCGTCAATGTGGTTCAACTTGCTCTGATATGGAATGCGAACCGGCGATCCAGTTTTACCAATGAAGAGCAATCGTTGATAGATGCACGCCTCGCACGGCTGGATCCCCGGGATGCCAGGCAACTTCTGGACATGGGGTTTTGGGCTGAAGGTGGGCTTGGCACCCAACTTACCCAGCAAGGAAAGCCAGTGCGCTTTCTAATCTATCTCGTGTCCGGAAAGGTCGACATCATCTGTGACGGGCAAAAAGTTGGTTTCTGCGGGCCCGGCAATTTTGTTGGGGAAATGTCCTTACTCGGGGACAGTCTGGCCTCGGCAAATGCGGTTGTGGCAAAACCGTCGCGCTATTGGATGATACAGACCGATAAAATCCGGGGTCTGCGCGACAGCGCGCCGGCTCTGGCGCATGCTATCGAAATGGGCATTGCTCAAGATCTGAGGAGCAAAATCATCGTGTCAAACACATCCAAAAGCACTTAATTTCAAAGCCCTAGAGCGTTCTAGTAGCCGTAACACTGGCAATGGCTGCCGCAACCGCCTGTTCTATGCTCAGTTCAGACGTATCCAGCATGATTGCATCCTCGGCTGGGCGCAACGGTGCCTGGTCTCGTTGCATATCGCGAGCATCTCGTGTCTGAATATCGGCCAGCACCTGATCTGGCGTCACTTTAGTACCTTTGCCAGTCAGTTCCTGAAAACGTCGCGTCGCGCGCACATCAGCGCTGGCTGTTACAAAAAGTTTGACCTGTGCCTCCGGGCAAATCACGGTTCCGATATCGCGCCCGTCCAGCACTGCACCGCCTGCCCGCAGAGCAAATGCCCGCTGGAAATCAAGCAATGCTGCGCGCACTTCTGGAATGACGGCTGCTTTGCTTGCGGCCTGCGCCACAGCAGGTGAGCGCAAGCGCGGATCATCAAGATCATTTCGATCCAGCGCACGGGCGGCTTCGACCGGGTCCACGCCATCAATCAACTTGGCCCCCACGGCGCGGTAGAGTAACCCGGTGTCGAGATGCGCAAATCCGAAATGCGCTGCAACTGCGCGGGAAATTGTTCCCTTCCCGGACGCTGCCGGACCATCAATGGCGACGGTAATCCTCATTTGGTATCTCGCGTTACGTTTGCGCCTAATCCGTCCATTAGCGGCTCGAAAATCGGAAATGACGTCGCAATAGGTGCGCCGTCATCAACGCGGACGGGTTCTTGGGTCGCCATGCCAAGCACCATGAAAGACATCGCAATTCGATGATCCAGATGGCTGGCGCAAGTGGCGCCGCCTTTAACCTTGGGGCCGCCGGTTACCACCCACCAATCCGACCCGTCTTTGACCCCTACTCCACAGGCGCGCAATCCGGTTGCCATCGCCTCGATCCTGTCGCTTTCCTTGACACGCAGCTCTTTGACGCCGTGCATCACTGTGTCGCCAGAGGCGAATGCCGCCACGACGGACAGAACCGGATATTCATCGATCATGCTGGCCGCGCGTTCCGGCGGAACCGTGACACCTTTCATATCAGGCGAGTATCGTACGTGTAGATCCGCAACCGGCTCTCCCCCTTCAAGGCGCTCGTTTTCGTAAACCAAATCAGCGCCCATTTCGCGCAATGTGGTGAACAGACCGGCGCGGGTTGGGTTGAGACCAATCCCTGGCACGAGGACATCAGATCCGGGCACAATCAGCGCCGCACACACGGGAAAAGCGGCACTTGACGGGTCACGCGGCACAGCAATGGTTTGGGGCTGCAATTCAGGGCGACCTGTAAGAGTAATCACGCGGCCTTCGTCTGTCTCTTCCGTGGAGATTATTGCGCCGAACCCCGCAAGCATCCGCTCTGTATGATCCCGCGTCGCTTCTTTTTCGATCACTACGGTCTGGCCCGGAGCATTCAGCCCGGCCAGCAGCACGGCCGATTTCACCTGCGCCGAGGGCATTGGCACGGTATACTGCACTGGCACTGGATCTGCCGCGCCAACAATGGTCATCGGCAAGCGGCCACCCGAGCGGCCCACTGACTGCGCACCAAACAACGCAATCGGGTCCGTCACTCGCGCCATTGGACGTTTGTTGAGGCTCGCGTCACCTGTAAATGTCGCTGTTATGGGTGACGTGGCCATCGCTCCCATGATCAGCCGCACACCTGTGCCCGAGTTGCCGCAGTCGATCACGTTCTCAGGTTCTGCAAATCCACCGACTCCGACTCCGTGAACAGACCAGTTGCCACCGCCGAGATCGGTGACTTCTGCCCCAAAAGCACGCATTGCCCGGGCGGTATCCAAAACATCCTCGCCCTCCAGAAGCCCGGAAATCCGTGTTTCACCAACGGCCATGGCGCCCAGAATGAGCGAGCGGTGCGAGATGGATTTATCGCCCGGCACTTCCGCCACCCCTGTGAGGGGCCCGCTGGCATGGGACGTCATCGGGATAGGAGTGGCATGGCTGGACATATGAGCGGACTTTCTACGGGTCAAAGTTTGTGCGCAGGCTTAGCCAATTGCCCTAAACTGGTCCAGCCCATTCCACAGGACTATCAGGCCTCTCCCAGCCAGCGTCTTGGATTGGTCTCGGCGATTGACCTGAAAACCTCTTCACCCAGAGAATCCCGCAATCGAATTGAAATCGCCTTTTCTGACAAGGACTCTTGCCGTGTCATATAAAAATCCGATCCAAACAATACCCTGTCGCGCATTGCCGGCTGACGCAGATAAAGACGCAAGAGCGGAATGTGGTTATCGAACTTGAAGATTGTATATGACACATCTGTGTACAGGTTTGGATAGTCATCGCTGGCAATCATTTCCGCGATGCACGACACCCAATTCTTTTTGCTCGCATCGGGATCGTCCGGATCACGCCCGTCCCGCAAATGTGATATCCAATCTGCATCGCCGCCAAAGTGGGCCAGGCAGAGGCGCAGATCGGGAAAAGCCTGCAATATCGGAATATAGGCGGCCGGTTCCGTGACAGCATCCTGCTGCTTCTGATCCCAACCTTTGTGATAAACTCCGCCGCGCGAGCAATGAGTCATGACAGGAATGTCCCGCTCGACACAATATGGATAGACTTCGTTCATCAGAACAGGATGGTCCGGAGCATAACCCAGTTTCGTATAAAGCTTGAGGCCCTTGAACCCCAATTCATCAATGCAGCGCTTGAATTCAGCCACGCCGTCGGGGCGTTCGGGGTAGATCGTTGCGAAAGGAATGACCTGTCTGCCATAGTCCGGGTCTGCCGCCAACGCCGCCAGCGAGTCATGCTGTTGGTAAATATCTTCGCGTACCGGGCCGTGCCCAATTAACGCCATATCCATCGGCAACACCACAAAACGTGTGCTGCGTGGGTAGTAATGCAGCACCTCCCGAAAGATATCACGCTGCGTCGCGCGGCTTCCGGTGCGATGGAAATTCTCCATCCGTTTCAAAAAGTCTGTGACTTTGTCCAACCAAAAAAAGCTGAACCCCCATCGCAGGAATCGCACCAAGAAAGGCAGATAGCGGAAGATCGACACAATCGGGTACGGAAAATAGAGAGGGGCATGAGCGGTCGTAAAGGTGTGGACGTGACAATTGACAATGTCAGTGGAGGGAGCCACTTTGGCCTCTGGCTTTTTCATACTGCACCTTTGAAAACGGGATCGCTCAAGAATGCAGCGAGCCTATCACACCTCAGCGCTCGTTAGAATGTTTAGCGGCGGCGGAAGGTCAGGTAGTGCGGTGGGCGCCCTTCCCGCAAAGCCTTTTGCTCATAACGAGTCGAAATCCAATCCTTCCACGGTTCGTGGATATCAGCATCATTCAAACGCTCGAAGCCATGGCGCGGCACCTCTTTTAGCGTCTGGCGCACGTAATCAGATATATCTGTCGCCACGCGAAAAATTCCCCCGGGCTTTAAGACACGGGCCAAAGGTTCCAAATGTTCAGTCGTCACAAAACGGCGACGGTGGTGTCGGGTTTTTGGCCATGGATCAGGGTAGAGCAAAAATGCGCGCTCGATCGACGCGTCGCGCATGACATCAAACATATCTCGTACATCGCCGGGAAAGACACAGAGATTAGACACACCAGCTTTGCGAATCTTGCCCAGCAGCATCGCAACGCCGTTGATGTAAGGCTCGCACCCGATAATGCCTACATCCGGGTTCTGTACCGCCTGATGAACCATATGTTCGCCGCCGCCAAAGCCGATTTCGAGCCACACGGGTTTGCTTCCAAATCTGGCGTCCAGATCAAGCGGAGTGCGATCTGGATTCTGTTCCCAACTGACCGATCCGGGGGACAGATCCTCCAGATCCTGCTCAAGATAAAGCTTTTGACTGTCACGCAAGTTCTGGCCCTTGAGACGGCCATAGAAATTGCGGTGAGGGCGGTTAGGGTGGGCCATGCGCCGGGGTTTACTGGTTGAGGTACCCTGAGGCAACGGGCCGAATGAACCTATCTGTTTCAGATCCCCTGATAATCCTTAGATTGCAATCGAGGGCGCCGGAAAAATAAATCAGCGAATACGAGCTTCTGTTTTGTTGTCAAACAGCATCGCGCGCTCCACCGGGAAATTAATGCCAACCCTGTCACCAACTGCAGACCGCTCATCCCCGCGCTCTTCAACAATGATCTTTTCGCCGGAGTCCGACAAGAGATAGGCATAAGATACTCCGCCCAATGCTTCGGCCAAATCAACCGTATGGGTGTCTCCTTTGCGATCAATTTCAATATGTTCAGGACGAATACCCAAGCTGACCTGAGTGCCGGCCGCAGGAATCGCAACCGGTACTTTGAAACTGCCTTTAAGTGCAGGAACGTCGACGGCATCACCCTGACAGGTGCCCTCCAGAAAATTCATGGCAGGCGACCCTATGAAACCAGCCACAAACCTGTTGTCAGGGTTCCGGTACAGATCCAACGGGGCCCCGACCTGCTCGATATATCCGGCGCGCAAAACCACAATCTT
>RCNB010002442.1_pt1 | contig 11383 bp, 8 predicted proteins | sample 2041321 | NCBI WGS metagenome assembly RCNB01 (sample SAMN09708232, study PRJNA481090) | Marine sediment metagenome, whole genome shotgun sequencing project.
CTGCCGACCAGATCACTGATGAGTCGATTGCGGTCTGCAAACTCATTCTTGAAATCTACCGCGGTTTTGGATTTGAAGACGTACATATCAAGTTCGCCGACCGACCTGAAGTCAGGGTCGGCGAGGATGCCGTCTGGGATCAGGCTGAGCAGGCTCTGCTTAAGGCACTCGAAGTCGGTGGTCTCGAGTACACACACAACCCGGGCGAAGGTGCCTTCTACGGTCCCAAGCTCGAGTTCGTCCTGCGGGACGCCATCGGCCGCGACTGGCAGTGCGGCACGTTACAGGTGGATCTCAACATGCCAGGCCGCCTCGGGGCGACCTATATCGGCGAGGACGGCAACAAGCACGTACCCGTCATGTTGCACCGCGCGATATTCGGTTCGCTCGAGCGCTTCATTGGCATTCTGATCGAGCACCACGCTGGCAACCTGCCCCTGTGGCTCGCACCTGTGCAGGCACGGGTGCTCACTATTACCTCAGAGGCCAATGACTATGCTGAAGAGGTGGCACAGCAACTTCGCAACGCCGGTCTGCGAGCCGAAACCGATACTCGCAACGAGAAAATCTCTTACAAAGTGCGCGAGCACAGCGTGGAGAAAATTCCGGTACTGCTTGCTGTTGGCCAGCGCGAAGTCGATGAGCGCAATGTCGCGATGCGGCGGCTTGGCAGTAAGCAGCAGACCGTTTTATCGCTCGATGACGCCATCGCACAGTTGTCTGAAGAAGTGCGAAATCGCGGTTTGGTGAGCGACGACTGACACTCGTCCCCAGCGCGTCAAGCGCGCGTCCGGAGGCCGAAGTCCTGCCTCCTGCAACTCTCTGAAGCCCAAATGTGATGCGGCCTGCAGTTTGAATGTGCGCCACGTCACAGATTCGAAACCCGAAAGGCCATCACTGCTTTGTACGCCGTTTCTCAGAGATATACTCCTTCGACGCAAGGACCGCTAAAGCTATTAAACATAAAGCACCGGAGGAATACGAGTGTCGCTGGAACAATTCAAAAAGCAGGTGTTGTTACTGCATAGCGAACAAAGCACCCTGGACAATCTGAGTACCGGGTTCAACGATCGTTATACGGTGCACTGTGCGACAAGTGGTAGCGAAGCACTAAACACGCTTGGCGAAACTGAGATCGACGTCATCGTGACAGCCCAGAAACTCCCTGGCATGAGCGGACTGGATGCGCTGCGCGAGGCAAAGAAACGTTCACCGGACACAATCGGTATTCTGCTCGCGGGAAATGAGAATGATGGCCTCGAGGCGATGGTCGGTGACAAGGAAGTGTTTCAAATTGTCCGCGGAGACGTTACTCCAGCTTCCTTGAAGAACCTGATCGACAGTGTGACGCGCCAGGCGCGTCTGCTCACCCTTGCCGAATCCGCAAATGACACCACCGCCAACGTCGATGAACCGTTGGGCGAACACATTGTCATGGAAACCTCCGAGAATGGTTCAACGATCATTTCGGACGGCACTGGTCGCGTACCAATCCTGGATCCGGCAAGAGTGTCTGCATCTGCGGACGTGGGCTCAAGAGCGGTCGACGTTCTCGTTCTGACACAAGACGAGGAATTCTTGACCACGGTCAGGGAATCGGCCCGCGGCCTTCACAACGTCATCTACGCGAATACTCTTGCGCAAGCAGATGAAGCCGTTCGCAAGAATAAAGTTGGCGTCGCCGTTGTTGACGCCGCGATGGTCGGCGCGAACGCCGAAACTTTGACCATGCATTTGCGGGCAGCCGCACCTCGACTCGTCGCTATCGTTGCTGGTCGCCGCGATGACGGCGAAATGCTCATGGACCTGATCAACCGCGGCAAGGTATACCGCTTCCTGCTGAAGCCCGTATCACCGGGTCGTTCACGGCTCGCTATTGAAGCATCAGTGAAGCACCACCTCGAAGCACCGGACTCTGCATTTATCGTCCCCGGAACCGCCGCACCAAAAGCGAAAGCACAAGCTGCGCCAAAACCGCAGCCTAAGGTCCAAGTAAAGAAACCCGCAGCGCAAAGACCCGTGCCGCCAAAACCAGCACCGCCTCCTACGGCAGCCAAACCGCAAAAACTGAAGGCCGTTAAGTCGTCTCCGGCACCTAAACCCGCGGCCGCTATTATCCCCAACAAGGAAGAGGCGTTTTCACCGGTCGAAGCTGGCCTGACAGAGGCATTTGGCGGTGACGATACGAGTTTCACCGAGACTATGGCTGGCATCGTTACGTCGGTCGGAAAATCGATTTCCTCTCTCAAGAAACCGAAGGGTGAGAAGAAAAGTGCGCCTGAGGCAAAACCTGCATCTGCAAGTTCCGGTGGCTCGCTAGTTGCTAATCCCAAAGTTCTTGGCATCGGTGCGGGAGCACTGGTTGTCCTTGTCGGAATCTCATACTGGATTTTCAGTGGCTCAGACGAACAAGCTGCTGTAGACGAAGCCGTATTCGGTACGCCGTCTTTTTCCCAAGCGGATGCCACATTCGAGACCACGCCGCCTGTCGATGCTGATACCAATGTCAGTGATCTTCTTGAAGAGGCCAGACTGGCTACAGCAGCAGGACAGCTGTTCAACCCGCCAGGGGGCAACGCTATCGAACTGTATTGGTCTGCATTGCAAATATCACCCGAAGATTCGGAAATTGCTGCTGAACTGAATGCCGCCATCGAGCAATCGCTCAGCTTGGCTGAGTCAGCCATGCTGGAAAATCGAGTCGAAGATGCCGCGGCGGCACTGCAACGCATCGCGCTTGTTCGCCCTGGCAATTCACGCTTGCCATTTCTCAACGCACAGCTTGCTCAAGTACAATTGCGAAACTATCTGGATGAAGCTCGTCTTGGCATTCGCGAGTCCCGGTTTGAAGACGCACGCTTTGCTGTTGATGGTGCACGATCTCTCGTGGTCACCGATGCTTCCGAAATAGACGCCGTCGCCGACGAACTCAACGCCGCACTGAGCAGTCAGCGTGTTGGTGACGTCCTGGAGAAGGCTAACGCCCGACTCGAGGAGGGTGCGCTCATCGCGCCGTCAAACGACAACGCGCGCTACTACTATGAGCTCGCGCTGAGCAACGATCCCGGTAACGCCGCTGCACGACAGGGACTTGCCGTGATCGCAAGCAAACTTGTCCTGCAGGCTCGTACACAAATTGATGCGCGGAATTTCGACGAAGCCGAAGCCCTGCTTGCAGATGCGCGACGTCTCGACCCGTCCAGCAGTGAGTTGAATACCTCAACGGCCGCACTACAAACTGCACGCGACCAGCTGGCACAGCAACGAGCAGCTGCCGCGCAACAGGCTGCCGCTGACAAGCGTGCCGCTGACAAGCGTGCTGTTGACAAACTTGCCGCTGACGAACTTGCGGCTGACAAACTTGCGGCTGACAAACTTGCGACTGAACAAGCAATCGCAGAGCAGCGTGCCGCGAACGAACGTGTGCTTGCCGAACAACAGGCCGCCGCCGCAAATGCGGAGCCGACCCAGGAAGCAACGGCAGCGAACACAGACGCGGATACCGCCGCTGCAGTTGCCCCGCAGCAGTCGCGGCCTGCCGTCATTGTGGATCCTCCTGTTGCTGTCAGCTCGTTGCAACGAGTCAAATACGTCGCACCAAAATACCCACGCGCCGCGCAGAGACGCAACATCTCAGGCTGGGTCGATGTGATTTTTACAGTTGATATCGACGGTTCAGTTACGAATATTTCGATACGCGACTCGAATCCGGGCGATACGTTCGTTGCCTCGGCAACCAAAGCGGTAGAAGCCTGGAAGTTTGAGCCGATTATCGATAATGGCGTCGCGATTCAGAAGCGCGCCGCCGTTCGAATGCTGTTCGCGCTCGAGTGACCGCCAACAACTGAGCAATCGTAAAAATAAATTTTCCAATCTGGACTAGATAGTACATACAAGCTAGTCTTCCACGATCAGGATATACCTGGCGGGGGGGCGACAATTGAGCGAGTTACAGGCGGTTGACGAAGAAAAGCCGGCGAGGAAGCAGCAAACGCGGAGCATTGTGACGCAGCAGAGGTTGCTGGATGCCGCTATCCAGGCATTTTCAGAGAACGGATTCAAAGGCACATCAACACGCGATATCGCGGATCGAGCCGGCGTCCACCATCCGTTAATAACGTATCACTTTAGTAACAAGAAGCAGCTCTGGCGCGCAGCCGCGGATCGGATATTCCGTGAATTCAACATCTCGCTGGTCAAAGCGATGGAGGAAGTCACCGAGGCGAATCCACGCGTACGCGCCGAGACATTCATTCGAACGTACGTGCGCTATTCGAGCAGTCAACCGGCATTGCACAAGATTATCCTGCAGGAATCGAGCCAGCCAACCGATCGGCTGGACTGGTTGGTGGAAAATCACTTGCGGCCACTGTTCGAAATAGTAGTCCAGTCACTGGCGGAGCTACAGGAGCTTGGCGTGGCGCCGCCCGGCAACCCGGCCCTGCTATTCAATATGATTCGGGTATCGGCGGGTGGATTGCTGGCTCTTAAGCTTGAGTTAAAAGGCACCAGCGACATCGATCTCGACTCCAATGAAGAAATCGAAAAGTTATCGGAAATGATTATTCGGGTATTTCTGCCCGGAAACCAACCCAGGGCCACCTAGCGCGAGGCAAGTTTTTCCTGCATCTCGGCGATAATCGACAGCGCAATCGCAGCAGGTCCTCGACTACCGATGTCCAGTCCCGCCGGACCATACAGGCGTCCGTCCAGCCTTAGCGCCGCGCCAGCCAAGCCTTCAAGCAGGCGCTCACGGCGATTCGCCGGGCCGAGCAAACCGACATAGCTCATATCGGTATCGGCGAGCTGCCGCAGATAGCTACGGTCGCTTGCCAGGTGATGGCTCATGACGATGGCCATATCGAAGCCTGATAAATCCAAAGATGATTGCAGCTCATCCGCCGGAGCGCAGAGGGTCGCAACAGCACCTGAGAAGTCACCATTGTCGATATAGGCTTGACGGTGATCGACGACGGTACAGCGCCAGCCCAGTTCTCTGGCAAAGCGCACGACGGGTTCTGCATCAAGGCCCGCGCCAAGCACGAGTACCTGCGGCGGTGGCTGAACAACGACCGTAAGCTTACTCAGCGACTCGTTTTCGATGGGGATACTGATTTCCGCCGCGGTCTGCCCCCTCAACACAGCCGCAATCTGCTCGAACGGAACGTAGCCGGACGCAGGCAGCAAAGGCTGCAGAAAGACACGCATCAGACCGTCGCAGCCGACACCCATACCCCAGAGTTCATCATCCTGGCCCAGGTCATAGGTCACGCACTGAGTAGCGCCAGAATCGAGCACCTGTTGAGCTCGCACTGCCAGGTCACCCTCCAGGCAGCCACCAGACAGCATCCCCCGAAACAAGCCATTCTCGCCGATCAACATTTGCGCACCGGCCTTACTGTAGGTCGATCCTTTCGTCTCGAATACAGTAGCGAGAACCAGGCGATCACCGCGTGATTTTCGCTCGTCGTAGAATTGCAGCAGCTTATCCGGATTCACATTTAGCCCTTTTGGGAATACCTGTATTTCAAATCATTCTAAGAAACGTTGCGCCGAAGTCACTCTTGCGCTTGAATATCGCCAGACGAATCCCACATCGTCTCTCTGCAATCAGGAGATAGATTATGAACCAAACAGCGACACATCTGATACCCGTCACAGACGCCAGCTTCGCTGAGGAAGTGCTCAAATCCGATCAGCCGGTGCTCGTCGACTTCTGGGCCGAATGGTGTGCCCCGTGCCGCGCGCTCGGACCAATTGTCGAATCGTTGTCGGCAGACTATGAAGGCCGAGCCAAGATTGCCAAACTCGATATCGACGCCAACCAGCAGATTGCCATGCAATTTGGCATACGTTCCATTCCGACCGTAATGCTGTTCGACAAAGGCGAGATCGTCGATACCTTTGTCGGAGTACGGCCAAAATCGGATTACGATGCTGCTTTAAAGAAGCTCCTTTAGACGGCGATTTTCGGGTTTTACTGAGCCGGGCGAGACGCATACAGGTACAACATCTCCATGGCCAGGGCGGCTCCGGCCAGCGCTGTGATTTCACCCACGTCGTAGGCCGGTGCAACCTCGACCAGATCCATACCGACGAGGTTAATTCCGGCGAGCCCGCGCAGTATTTCCAGCGCCTGATAGCTGCTGAGCCCACCACAAACCGGCGTGCCCGTGCCGGGCGCGTAGCTCGGATCGAGGCAATCAATATCGAAAGTCAGATAGGCCGGCCTCGCGCCGACAACCGACTTGACCTTCTCGATTACCGCAACAATGCCGTTCTCATGTACCCATGGCGCATCGAGCACATTGAAACCCAATGTATCCCTGTTGGTCGTACGCAATCCGATTTGCACTGAACTGGCCGGGTCGACGATGCCCTCTTTGGCCGCATGATAAAACATCGTGCCATGGTCGATGCGATCGTCCTTATCGGGCCAGGTATCGCTGTGTGCGTCGAAATGAATCAAGGACAACGGCGCACCGTGTTTCCTGGCGTGCGCTTTAAGCAATGGATAGGCAATGAAATGATCGCCGCCTAACGCCAGCAGCGCAGGGCCCTGGCTGATGATTTTCGTTGCATGAGATTCGATCGCATCGGGCACCTCCTGTGGTCGCCCGAAATCGAAAAAACAATCGCCATAGTCGACAACGGCAAGTTTGTCGAAAGGATCGAATTCCATACCGTAGGGTTTTTCCCAAGCCATGATGGTCGATGCCGCCCGCACCGCACGCGGTCCGAACCGGGCGCCCGGTCGGTTTGTTGTTGCCGTATCTAGCGGCACGCCGGTTACAACAACATCGACTCCCTCAAGGTTGCGCGTGTACTTGCGGCGCATGAAAGATGTCGCGCCCGCGTAGGTCGGCTCGGGTGTTGTGCCGTACAAGTCCTCGCGGGTTATGGCGTGATCGCCAGTGTCCTTATCCATTGATTGCCTCTTGCGTCAGATCCACGGCGGCATCTAGAGCAGCGGGCCCGCCACTAGGGAAGAATCGTCTTGAATATAAAGAAGAACACGATCGCGAGAAACGCTCCGGCTGGAATCGTGACCACCCACGAGACGAGAATGCGTGCAACAACGCGAAGATCGATCGCGTCGATACCACGTGCGAGACCTACGCCGAGCACGGCCCCGACCAGCGTATGCGTCGTCGATATTGGCATACCGGTGCCGGACGCAATGACGATGGTCGTTGCGGCTGCCAGCTCTGCAGCAAATCCGCGACTTGGCGTTAGCTGCGTGATTTTTTTGCCAACCGTTGCGATTACGTGGCGGCCATACGTGGCCAATCCAATGACGATGCCGCCACCGCCCAGCGCAAGCACCCAAATTGGCAGTGCCGACTTCGCAGCAATCTCGCCGGTCTGCGCAATACTAACAACAGCGGCAAGCGGTCCAATCGCATTGGCAACGTCGTTCGACCCGTGCGCAAAAGCCATTCCGCAGGCTGTCACGACCATAAGAACGCCAAACACGCGCTCGACAGTGTAAAAATGCTGGCTTTTTTCCGCCTTCGGATCAGGTTTAATACGCTGAATCGCGATAGAACCGACAATAGCAATTGCAACCGCTATAGCGGTCGCGAGCATATAACTCTGTGCCAGGTCGATTGTGAGCCCTACATGTTTAAGACCCTTGAGAATTGTAACCAGCGTGATCGTGAAGGCCGCAAAAAACATGTATACCGGAACATATTTCTTCGCCATCGCAAGCGGATCGTCCTGGGTCAAGATCAGGCGTTGCACGCTTTGATAAATCAGGTAAGCAATGAAACCGGCCGTCAATGGTGAAGCAACCCAGCTCATGACAATGGTCGCAACCTTGCCCCATTGCACGGCATCGACGCCAACACCTACCGCCGCGAAACCAACAATCGCGCCAACGATAGAGTGGGTAGTCGAAACCGGCCAGCCGTTCTTTGAGGCAATGAACAACCAGGTGCCAGCCGAAAGCAATGCTGCAAGCATGCCGTAAACCAGAGTCTCCGGGTTGCCCGCCAAAAGATCAGTCTCGACGATGCCTTTGCGAATCGTCGACGTCACTTCACCGCCGGCGAGGACCGCGCCAAGAAACTCGAAAATAGCGGCGACGAGTATCGCTTGCTTGATCGTAAGTGCTTTTGAGCCGACCGACGTCGCCATTGCGTTTGCAACATCGTTCGCGCCAATACCCCAGGCCATGAAAATGCCGAACACAGCGGCAAGGGCTATATAGACGAGTTCTGCTTCCATCGAGCGATCCCCAGGAGGCCGGAGCGGCCCTTATTAATTGTTACTAGTGTGAGAGCAGCAGTTCGAGACGTCGGCCAACACGTTCCGCCATGTCAGCAATTTCGCCGGTCAACTCTATGACCTGGTACATGAACATGGCATCGATCGGATTCATGGACTCTTCTATTTTGAACAGTTCTGCGCGAAGCGCTGCCTGCTTGTCGTCAGTATCGGTTTCTATACGGTCGAGCTCTTCGATGAGTTCCTCGACAAGCGCAACCTCTGCGCCACGAAATCCTGCCGTAAAAAGCTCGTCGAGTTCACGAACGCTTTTTCTCGCCTGTTTGGCAGCATCTACATTGCGGTCGACGAATTCCAAAAACTGGACGGCAATCTCTGCCGGAATCTTCAGTTTGCGTCCGACGACGATACCGGAAACATCCTTGGTTCGATTTGCGATCTTGTCCTGAACGAGCAATAACTCGAGAAGATCTTCGCGCGGCACCGGCATGAAAAGACTCTTGGGCAGGCCCAGGCGAATCTTCTTCTTTAAATCGTCTGCCTCGTGCTCCAACCTCTCGATTTCACCGCGAACGGTTGACGCTTTTTCCCAATTGCCCTTTATCGCGGCCGCGAAGAACGCGTGCAGCTGCTTCGCACACCGAAACGTAATTCCGATGTGTTTTTCGAGTGGCCGCACAGGTGATGAGCCAAAAATATTCGCCAGCATGTTCGCCATTCGACTGTTCCATCATGTACCGATTTTGGGTTGCCATCGTATCACAGCGACCCTCGAATCCAAGCTGTCATGATACACTCCGCAGCCCCTTAAAATGGTGAAAACAGGACGCGCCCTGATGGCATATTGGCTGATGAAATCCGAGCCCGACGACTACAACATAAACGACCTCGAGCGCGATGGTCGCGAGATGTGGGACGGCATCCGAAACTACCAGGCCCGCAACATGATGCGCGACGACATGCGCATCGGCGACAAGGTGTTTTTCTATCATTCCAATTGCAAGGAACCTGGAGTCGTTGGCATTTCCAAGGTGGTCAGTAAGCCCTACCCGGATCCCACCCAGTTCGATCCGAAATCGAAATATTTCGACCCGAAGAGCGACAAAGACAATCCGCGATGGATACTTGTCGATGTCGAATTCGTCCGCAAGCTGAAGCGCTCAGTAACCCTCACTGAAATCAAAGCAAATCCGGAGCTCGAAGACATGATCCTCACGCGCAGAGGCAACCGGTTATCGATCATGCCCGTCGACAAGAAACACTGGGACATCATCCTCAGGCTTGCCAAATAGCCATTGCGCAAATCCACTATTGAACTATTAAGAGCCTCACTGTCAGAATTGGCGGTTAGTTGGACATGAACGCAGTTCCAGGAAACTACTATGAAGTCAAAAATTACAGCCATTGCGGCAATTTTTTTGGTCATGTCGGCGTGCAGCGATAGCTCAGCGCCTGAGACGGAAGCGGTCGAGGCAGGGACGATGACAGCGGCCAACGTCCTGCTTGAGGACTGGGACACGCCTTTCGGTGTACCTCCGTTTGATCAGATTTCGTCCGAGGACTACCTGCCCGCACTTCGTGCCGGCATGGAAGATCAAACCCGGAACATTAACGATCTTGTCAGCAATGCCGACGCACCTACATTTGCGAATACGATCGAAGCATTGGAACGCAGTGACGACCTGTTGGACCAGGTTAATAACGTTTTCTCTGCCGTCAATTCAGCGCATGCTGACGACGTTATTCGCGAAACAGCAAAAGTCTTCGCCCCGGAGCAAGCAGCGCACAGGGACAACATCAATCTCAACCCGCAACTGTTTGATCGCGTCAATGCCGTTTTCGAGCAACGCGAAGAGCTGGGTCTCAGCGGCGAAAAACTCCGGCTTCTGGAAGAGACGCTCAAGCACTTTGTTCGGGCCGGCGCGAACCTCGACGACGAATCACAATCGCGTCTGCGCGAGATCAATTCCGAACTCGCGTCGTTATCGCAGAAATTCGACGAAAACCTGCTCGATGAGACCAACAATTTCGAATTGCTCGTAACCGACAAAGCGGATCTTGGCAACCTGCCAGCGAGCCTGGTCGCCCTTGCCGCGGACGAAGCCAAGCGGCGCGGCCACGACTGCGAGTGCTGGGTGTTTACGCTGCAACGGCCGAGCATCAACCCGTTCCTGGAATACTCACCGAATCGGGAGATGCGCAAGGCCCTATTTGACGGCTACGCGAAACGCGGCGACAACGACAATGACTCGGACAACAAGGCAGTAGCTGCCCGTATGGTTCAACTGCGTGCCGAGAAGTCTGCTTTGATGGGATACAAGAATCACGCAGAGTTCGTCCTCTCGGACAATATGGCTGAGTCGCCTGAAAACGCGTATGTACTTCTCGATCAGATTTGGGAACCAGCGATTCGGGTGGCCGAACAAGAACGCGCTGATCTGCAGGCCATGATGAAGGCTGATGGCATCGACGACCGCGTCCGCGGTTGGGACTGGCGCTACTACACCGAGAAAGTTCGCAAAGCGAAATACGATATCGACGAGGACTCGCTGCGGCCGTACTTCGAAGTTAATGCAGTACGCGATGGCGTTTTTGCTCTTTCAACCAACCTCTTTGGCCTGCAATTTGAGCAGCGCGATGACCTGCCGAAATGGCATCCCGAGCAACAGGTTTTCGAAGTCAAAGAGGCCGACGGTTCACATCTGGCCATCTTGTACATGGACTTCTTTGCTCGCGAGTCGAAGCAAGGCGGCGCATGGATGAACGCGTTGCGTTCGCAGTCGAAGCTGGACGGTGTCGTCACGCCGATTATTACGAATAACTTTAATTTTCCGGCCCCTGGTGCCGATTCGCCATCACTGCTGAGCCTCATTGAAGCCGAAACGCTTTTCCACGAATTTGGCCACGCGTTGCATGGCATGTTGTCTAACGTAACGTACGCGTCTTTGTCAGGCACTAACACGCCCCGTGACTTCGTCGAGTTCCCCTCACAGGTCATGGAAAACTGGATGCGCGAACCCGAGGTTCTGCGTCTATTCGCCAATCACTACAAAACCGGCGAACCGATGCCGCAGGAAACCATCGACAAGATCACGGCATCTGCCAAATTCAACCAGGGATTTCTCACGGTCGAGTACATGGCTGCAGCGTA
>RCNB010002443.1_pt1 | contig 11382 bp, 9 predicted proteins | sample 2041321 | NCBI WGS metagenome assembly RCNB01 (sample SAMN09708232, study PRJNA481090) | Marine sediment metagenome, whole genome shotgun sequencing project.
AGCTCTGTAGTTGTGCCTTTTTTAGAGAAAAATCCGTATCCCGCCCAGATAAAAAAACCTTTATACAGTTTATATCCTGCTTTTATTTCAGGAAGGAGCACTCTACTTCCATAAACATCCTTATAGCCAGAATCTGAAGGATTAAGATAATTCCCAGCGATCGAAACCATGAATTTTTCCCCCGAAAAAGCAGAGATACACAAAATAAAAATCAGAAATGATACACACAGAGTTTTTTTCATTTTTCCCCCTTTAAGAAATTTTAAAAGCTAAATTTAGAGGAAGAATTTGTTTTAGAGCTTAAATCGGATTTCTCTCCTTGCTGCTTATGCCAACACATTCAATTTAACCAGAAAAAATCTTATTGTCAAATTTTAAAGAAATATTAAAAAAATTATAAACTATGCATTTCATTCGATTGTAGAATACGGACCATCACTTGTCCTTTATCGGGAATGTGAGAGGTCACTCCGTCATAAATCAACCAGATATTTACAGAGTTTCGGGCCAATGTAATTGGTAACTGGCTGAGGGAGTATTTTCCATAGCGCTGACGCAAAGGAGTATTTTTTATAAATATCCACTTGCATGGGTTGCAAAATATCAATTTTTACCGGCTGCGCCCGCCATTGAGATTTGAATTCAAAGGTGTTGCTACCAAATCCTGAGCGTCCAAAATCAAAGATTGTTTTTCCTTGTTCAAAGGCGTCTTGAATGGCATGCCAGTACATCAGATTATTGGGGCAATATTTTTTAAAATGCGGATGTGAACCCGCCCATCCCACCCAGGCGATCTGTTCGTCCGGAATCACGACCAGTGCGGATATAGGGATATTCTCCTTATACACAACATAGTATTGACTCTTGAATATCTCCGAGAGAAGTTGAAACAATCGATAATCAAATCGTGGCGTTCCATAGCGAGCCATAGTTATCGTAAATAGCTCATAGAAATCGTCCCGTAATTGGGCTTCGGGCTTACCTCTTTTGATGATTAATCCGGTTTTCTGGGCTTTTCGAATCTGATTTCTTGTTTTCGACAAAAACGATGCCCATAGCTCATCAACATTTTTCTTGCGTAAGTCGAGCCGCATGGTGACAGGCTCATTCGCTTTAAAGTCATTGTATTCAGGATTTAGCACGCGTATCTGGTATGGCTGGCCGTCAGGGAGCTGATTTAATAAATCGTCTGTTTGAGAGGACAATCGATCTGTATAACCTAATAACGGTAAGTACGAAAATGTTCGTTTCCTCGATAGTGAAGGGACAACAGCAAAATCAGCTTCAAAGTGGTAACCATATAATTTTTGTAAGAGAGATTTCCACTGTTTGCAGAAATTTTCTGAAAAAGGCGTTGTAGTTAGCATAGCTCCAAAGTTTATCACAAAATAATCCTAAGGACGAGGCTTATACCGCATTCCTATTTCTCGGCTGTGTATTCAAGGATGTCTCTGAGCTGCCACCGGGAGCCTGCCTGTTCCTGACTACCATCTTGATTAATTCAAAAATTAGTGGTCAAGGCCTTAGGGAATTTTCTATAATCCTAAAAAGTAACAAAACGATAAGGACAGTTAATATGAAAAGACTAATTGCTCTCGTTTTCATGATTTTTGTTTATCTAGGCTTGATCGTTCCGGAATATTCATTCACTGGTGAACAAGACCCGATCACAACCATATTTCTGGTCCGGCATGCCGAAAAAGTCGGTGACGGATCGGCAGATCCGGCCCTGACTCCCTCCGGAGCCGCCCGGGCAGATGAGTTGGCTTACATACTTAAACATGTCAAACTCGATGCGATCTATTCCACACCTTTTATAAGAACAAAACAGACTGTCCTTCCTACAGCCAAAGAAAAAGGCCTGGAAGTGAAACTTTACAAACCCGGAGAAGAAGATTTCCTCAAAAAGGTCCTCCAGGCGTTTTCTGGTGGTGCCGTTCTCATCGTCGGCCACTCCAATACCATTCCCGGGTTGGCCAATGAGCTGGCAGGCCAGTCTGATTTCAGCGATTTGGATGATGCCACATACGACAATCTATTAATTGCCTGTATACCAATTGAGGGAAAGGCCGTTATCCTCAGGATGCGTTTCGGAGCCCACACTCCAGAGAAATATTTCCCCTTCTCCTCGGCTACTATCAGGAGCTCATGCTTAAGGTGTTTTGAGTTTCTTTTGGTTCTTTAGGGCATTGAGCACTTTTTCAGGAGTGATCGGGAGATCGCGGATCCGGACTCCGACAGCGTTGTAGATTGCATTCGCAATAGCGGGCGCGGTTGGGACCAAACCCGGCTCGGCAACCCCTTTTGCTCCAAAAGGGCCGAAGCTGTCATCGGTTTCGATAAATTCGAGGTCGATAGGGAAGTCCATCTCCTGAGTTCTCGGGATCTTGTAGTCCCGAAAGTTCGGATTTTGGATCTTTCCCTTGTCTGATTTCAATTCTTCGTAGAGAGTATAGCCAACACCCTGTGCTAATGCTCCGTAAATCTGTCCTTTGAGCCCTGGAGGATTCAGAACCTTTCCCACATCGTGGGCAGCGACCATCCGGAGAATCTTGATCTCCCCGGTTTCTGTGTCGACTTCCACTTCTGCCCCTTGGGTTCCAAACGCGTAGGTGGCAGAGATGTTGCCAAATCCAGTCTCGAAGTCAGGGAGTTCATTGGGCGGATCATAAAAGGCTTCAACAGTGAGCATCTGGCCCTGTTGGCGAAAATGGGCGGCCCGAAGCAGTCTTCCCAGATCCATTCGGAGCCATGGTTCCGGGGGAGCGTCTTTGATAAAGATGTATCCCTCTTGCAGATCGAATCGGTTGTCTTTTGCAGCTTTTGCGATATCGAAATCCGGAGACTTATATTCCGGATTTTTTGCCAGGTGTTTTTTGAGGTTTTTTTCCACTTCCCCCGGAAACAGCTCTTCTGCCAGCTCGAAGATTTTGCTCCGCAGCTTATTTGCGGCAAGAATGGCGGCGTTGCCGGCCATAAAAGCCCCGCGGCTGGCGTGTGTTCCCACATCCCACGGACAGGTCCCGGTGTCTGTGGGATTGATGAACACTTTATCAGGCAAAACGCCTAACGCTTCGGCCACCGATTGAATCAAAACGGCGTGCAATCCCTGTCCCATCTCCACCCCGCCGTGAAAAACATTCACATTGCCGAAGTCATCCAGTTTAAGGATCAGGCCGCTGGCATCGGATTTGTATATGCGTCCGCCTCCCCCCACATGAATCAGAGAAGCCATGCCGACGCCACGGTTTTTCCCATTTTTTGTTCCGCCTTTCCAGTCGAGCTTTTGTGCCACGGTTTCGAGACATTCCTTTAGACCGCACGTGCTGATTTTTAATCCCATTGGCGTGGTATCCCCGGGTTCGTTGCGGTTCAACAGCCGGAACTCGAACGGATCGATCCCGGCTTCCTCAGCCAGTTCATCCATGTTGCTCTCCAGAGCCCACGTGAGCTCAGGATTGCCGTAGCCTCTCATGGCCTGGCAATACGTGTTGTTCGTGTAAACCAGCTTGGCATCGAAGAAAATATTGGGAACGCGATAAAGGGATGTGGCCGGCATCATCATGACAGAGGGATAGGTGGCGCCCCACGATGTATAGGCCCCGTTGTCCTGAAGCACATCGATCTGACGAAAGGTGAGTTTGCCGTTTCGATCACACCCCTGGACGATACGCGTTTGAGAAGACTGACGGGGGGAGAGGTTAGCGAATTCTTCTCTCCGGTTGTAAACGATCTTGATTGGTTGGCTCGTATGAAAAGCCAGGAGGATTGCGATAAATTCATAGGCGTGAGTATCCAGGCCTGTTCCAAAACCTCCTCCTAGGGCTGGCACGATAATCCGGGTATTATTGCCTTTTAGCCCCATGTCGGAAATGGCCCGGTTGAAATCCCGTTGAGCCAGGAATGGGATCTGAGTTTTGGCCCAAATAGTGAGGTTGTTGTTCATATCGAACTCGGCGATACACCCGGCCGTTCCCATGCAGCACTGCTGCACTAATGGAGTCGAGAACTCTCCTTCCACGATATGCTCTGCCGCCCGCTTCCCTGCTTCTAAATCACCTGACTCGTGGTGATATTTAAGGGGAAGAAGGTTGTGGCTCCGGGGTCTGCCTCGAGGATCGGTTTCATGCACGAGAGGTGCGTTCTCTTTCATAGCTTCGTGAGGAGAGAAGACACAGGGAAGTGGTTCATACTCCACCTGGATCAGATCGATGGCTTCTGTGGCGATATCCGGATCTATGGCTGCTACCGCGGCCACTTCGTCTCTGTATTGGCGCACCTTGTCCTTTTTCAAGGTCAGGTTATCCCGGAGAAAGCCGAACCGAATTTCCGGAGTGTTATTTGCTGTGATTACTGCTCTTACTCCGGGAAGGCGTTCAGCCTTGGAAGTGTCGATTTGCTTGATCCGTGCATGGGGAAAATCGCTGAACTTGATCTTTCCGTAGAGCATTCCCGGACGCTGAAGATCGTGGATGTAGTGGGCTTTTCCCGCCGCTTTATCCGGGCCATCGGGTCGAGGCATAGCTTTTCCGATGTGAAAAAAATCCTTCATGACGTATCCTTCAAACGTACCGCTGCTTTTTTCACTGCTTCGACGATCTGCACATATCCCGTGCAACGGCAGAGGTTGCCTGAAAGAGCATCTCTGATATCCCCATCGGAAGGATCGGGAATGGAATCGAGCAAGGCTTTCGTGGAGAGGACCATTCCAGGAGTGCAAAATCCGCATTGAATTGCCCCACTTTCGACAAAGTTTTCCTGGATGATTGATAGTCTGTTTTTCCTGCCCGCGATACCCTCTATGGTTGTGACATTTTTGCCTGCGGCTTCAAATGCGTGATAGAGACAGGCGTTGATGGCTAGGCCGTCGACCAAAACCGTGCAGGCTCCGCACTCTCCTTCCCCACAGCCCTCCTTGGTTCCAGTCATACGCAACGGGCCACGCAAGACATCGAGGAGAGTCTGGTGGCTGTCTGCAGTAACATCGATTTGTGAACCGTTGAGTGTCAAAGAGATCTTCTTTTTCATATTCGGTACCTGTCCCCGAACTCCTTGTCCAGTAGCTTTTCGAGTGCCCGTTTCACCAGTACCCCCACCAAGTGACACCTGTAATCTGCGGTGGAGCGTACATCGGTGATGGGGGAGACGCTTTTGGCTGTCAGCAGCTGGGCCTCGGTCAAAAGTTCTCGGGAAAGAGCGGTCCCTTCTAAAAGGGCTTCTACCTCAAAAAGACGCACGGGCGTTGGCGCTACAGATCCCACAGCGATACGGGCTCTGAGACATCTATCTCCTTCAGTCCGGATCTGGGCGGCCACACTTGCCACGGCCAGATCCATCCTCGTCCTTCCCTTCTTCAGGAATATCGTTTTTGTGTTTTGTTCTGGAGGCTCCATCAGGATGTAGGTCAATATTTCCCCAGGAGAGAGACCTGTTTCACCGGGTCCCAAAAAGAATTTTTCGAGCGGGAGATCCCGGCTTTTTTGGCCGCTTTGAAGCCTGACTTTGACTTCGAGCACAAGAAGCGGTGGAGCCATATCAGCGGCTGGAGAGCCGTTGCAGAGATTCCCTCCTATTGTGGCAATATTTCGGATTTGGACGCTCCCTAATTCTTTTGCGGCCTGGATAAGAACAGGATATTTTTCATGAAGCAACGAGTTTTTTAAAAGGTCGCTGATAGAGGTCATCGCTCCAATACGGATTATCTTGCCGTTTTTGATCTCAGAAAGGTTGGGGATGGATCGAAGAGAAATGAGCGCGCGCGGACGAAGTTCTCTTTTTTTTATGCGGACCATCAAGTCTGTCCCTCCGGATATGTACAGGGATTCGGGGATGGTTTTTTTCAGCCGAAAAGCCTCATCCAGAGATTCTGGCTGATGATAGTCATAACGGCTCATGCCACGACCCCTTGATTTCTGAGGGTTGCGATCTCAGCCGCAGAGAGGCCCGCTTCTCCGAGGATGGTGTCCGTGTGCTCCCCATAGGCCGGTGCAAAGGGCAGAGTTTTTTGGATGTGTTCCAAATGCTCTGTGGGCACGGCAGGAGGAGGCAGACGCACGGATTCCCCATCGGGTGTCGTCGTCCTCAGGGCAGAGTCTTTGAAAAATGGCAGGTTCGGCACTTCCTCGATCGGTGTTATCGGAGAATGGGGGATGGCGGCTTCGGATAGGACTCCAGATACTTTTGCCGAGGGATGTTTCTGTGTGATAATCTCGATGGATTCGTGAAGTTCTGTCTTGTTTTTCCGGCGCCCCTCGTTTGTCGCATACCGATCCTGGTCCAGGGAGGCGAACAGGGCCTTTTTGACGATCCGGCTCCACTGGGCATCGCTGCCGATGGCCATGTAGATGAAGCCATCCTGAGTACGGTAGGCATTGACGGGGATAAACTGGCGGTGCTCATTGCCTGAGCGTTTCAATTCGGAAGGCGGGGATCCCATATCGAGCATAGGAACAAACGTATGAAGCCAGGAAAGAGCAGCCTGGGCCATCGAGATATCGATGATTTTCCCCTTGCCGGTTTCGTTTCTCTCCATAAGGGCCAGGAGGATCTGAGCAAACGCCTCATCGCCCGCTTTGAGGTCGACAAGAGGTGGCCCGCACTGTAACGGCGGACCATCGGGATAGCCCGTGAGGTCCATGTATCCACATAATGCCTGCATGACGGGATCATAACCGGGAACGTCTGGATAGGCCAAACCCATGGCCGAGATGCAGCACCAGATGAGGTTTTTCTTTTTTTGGTGAAGCGTTTCATGATCGATTCCCAATTTAATATGCCGGGCCGGCATGGTGTTGGTGCAAAACACATCGACTTTGAGCTCCTCGATGAGGTGCTTCAGCAAGGCTTGCCCTTCTTGTCTTTTGAGGTCGATGGCAATGGCCTCCTTGCCGACATTGGGCGCCACGAAATAGCTATGCCGGTCTTCCCCCGCCACCGGACGGCCGATGTAGCGGTTGGGATCGCCTTTTGACTTCCGGCCAGGAACCGGAGTGGGCTCCAGCTTGATGACGCGCCAGCCCAAGTGAACGAAGCGGAGGGTTGTATATGTCAGGGTGAGGGCCTGTTCCACACTGAGTATGGTTTGAGGTTTCAAGATGCCAAATTTATAACTTATGGAAAAATTGATGTCAAGCTTGGCTCTTTTCTTGCAAATTGGAATTTTTTAATATAATCTTTCTTGCGCACGATGATCGTTCGAATCGGTAAATTGGCATATCTAGCTATTTGGAAGGAGGATTGAATGCTACCAGGAGTAAAAAAGTATCCTCATATCTTCAGCCCTGTCCAGATCGGGAAATTGTGGGCAAAAAACCGGATAAAATACGCTTCCACCGAAACCAATTACAACTACAGCGATGGATTTGTCTCTGATAAGGAGCTTGCCTACATCGAAGCGCATGCACGAGGTGGATCAGGGATCGTGACGACCCAGGGAGCCTACACAGACCCAAGAGGAGAGGGCCAAGGGTATGTGGGCATGATGGGGATTTGGGACGATAAGTTTATTCCTGGGTTGAAAAAGATGGCCGATGTTATCCACGCGGGAGATGCCCTGGCCTGTCTTCAATTGATGCACTGTGGCCGGGTCGGTGGGATCAATCTTCCTTATACGGTTGGCCCTTCGGCCATACCCCAAAAGCTGCGGCGCTTTCGTCCGCCAAGAAAGATGAGCATCCCAGAGGTCGAGGAATGTATCCAGGATCATATTGACGGCGCAAGAAGAGCAGTGGAAGCTGGGCATGACATCATCGAGATCTCGGGCATCGTGGGCTACCTCATCTCGAATTTCATATCCAAATACACAAACTGGCGAAGCGATGAGTACGGCGGGGATATTCAGGGACGATCCGCATTCATGAGGAAGATCATCCAAGGAATGCGGATGGAAATCGGGCCGGATATCCCTATTGGCATTCGCCTGTGCGGTTGGGAGATGCTGGATGACCGGGAAGGGAACACCGAAGAAGAGAGCATGGAGTCGATCAAAATAGCCGAGGCGGCCGGATGTGACTACATCAGCGTGACGGTGGGATGGCAGGAATCCTTGGGATCTGTGATCTCCAGGGATATCCCTATGGGGAAGTGGCTGTATGTGGCAGAACGGACAAAAAAGGAGGTCAACATCCCCGTCAGCATGGCCTACAGGCTTTTTGTCCCCGATATACCTGAAAAGGCCATTGCCGAGGGAAAACTCGACATTTGGGAGATGTGTCGGCCGATGATCGCAGACCCGGCACTTCCGAACAAAATCATGTGGGACAAACAGGAAGATATCATTCCCTGTGTTGCCTGTCAGGTCTGTTTGGCGCGGCTTTTTCGCGATGCTCCGGTGAATTGCACGGTCCGGCCTTCTTGCGGTCATGAAGGGGAGCGTGAATGGGGTTACACCGGCTTCCCGAAGGCAGAGGTGAAAAGAAAAATCATGATTGCAGGTTCGGGCATCGCAGGGCTTCAGTGTGCCAGCATCGCCGCAGAAAAGGGGCATGATGTAACTGTTTATGAAAAGACCGATCATATCGGTGGCCAGTGGTTTTACGCATCAAGGAATCCCTGGGGAGAAGGTTCTGATAAATACTGGGACGATGAGGAATTCATGAGATGGGTGAACCACATGAAAGCCCAGTGCGACAAGTTCGAGGTGAAGTTTATTCTTAATACCTCGGTGACCAAGGAACTTCTCGAAAAGGAAAAGCCGGATTCCCTGGTCATCGCGACCGGTGCGGTGCCAGAGGTCCCAGACATTCCTGGGACAGACCATTCGCACGTGAAAAGCATGTTCGATGTGTTCGCAGGGAAAGAGGAGCTGGGAAAGAACGTGGTTATCCTCGGGGGATCGGGTGCTGCCATCTCGCTTACGCTTTTTGTGATCGATACATTCGAGAGAGAAGGCCTAAAAGATTATAACCTGGTCATGATCGATCCTGCCCCGCGTTTCGGACTGGATGTGAACCCATCTTATATCTGGAGGTATCGACTCAGGCTCAAAAAGGCCAATGTCCAACAGTTGACTTATGGAAAGGTCAAAGAGATCAAGGGAAACAGCGTGATTGCGGACTGGAAGATCGTGGATAGGAAGACAAAGGAAAAACAGGAATTCAAAGACCAATCCATTCCTGCCGATACGGTCATACTGGCGCAGCTTGTTCCCAATGAAGAATTGGGTTATGGCTCTTTCAAGGGCGATACGGTCATGATCGGTGATTGTGTTTGGGTGAGACGAGGGTTCGATGCAATCCAAGATGGATACCGTCTAGGCATGAGATTCTAAAGGAGGAACCAATGATATTGCCAAAAATATCCAGTGCGCGGCCTAATATTCCGGGCACAAAAATGAGCGTTTACCCCCATTCCGGATCAAGCCATCTGGGATTATACCCCTGGATCGATGCATACCGGTGCAACGGTTGCAGAGCATGTACCCGTGCTTGCCCTCCGGGTATCATCGGCCTGCACAAAGGAAAGGCCGCGATCGTGCTGGACCTTTGTCAACAGTGCGGGGAGTGTTTCGAGGCGTGTCCGGTCGAGGGTGCAATTTTGTACAAGCTCCCTCCCGGTTCTCCCGAGACAGGGAATACCCCGTATTTTTCCAAGATTTAAACGGATGATTTTATCACAAGGAATTAATATTGATTTAGCCTGGATTATTCATAAAAAATGCCGATAATTCAGGAATGAAGGAGGACATAAGGTGCCTGAAAAATTAAAAACGAATTATGTGGATCATATTTGTATCGCTGTCAACGATGTCAAAAAAGCAGAAAAGGACTATGTCGATGCATTCGGATGGGATGTGGCCTATCGGTATGTTGACGAGCCTGAGAAAATCCGGGTGACTGGCTTCATGGTGGGATCCACCGCCATTGAAATAATGGAAGACCTCGACGGAACGGGCGAGGTGGCAAAATTCATAAGGAGAGCGGGAGAGGGTGTGATGCTCATAAGCTACAATGTGGACAATTGCGAGGAATCCCTCGAAGTCCTTAAGAAAAACAAAGTGAGGCTGATCGATCAAAAACCCAGATTATTTGCCGAATACAACAGAAATTTTGCCTTTATCCATCCGGCAGCCACGCATGGGATTTTGACGGAAATTATCGACGGCAAATATTAAGGGGTCGCGTCTCAACATTTGACGTTTAACATTCTATAATTCCTGACTTCTTCATCAAATTTTCTCACTTTCAATTTTAAGCCGCTGTTCTTTTCTAGATCCAATTTAAATCGCTTCACCATCTGAGATACTGCTGCGTAATCCATCTCTAATAATTCGCCAATTTCTCGCAAGCTCAGATCCGTATATTTTTTCAATCCATATACATATGTTTTCCTTATTATGTTTCCTCTTTTTTTTATCAATAGCTTTTTTGCCTTTACCTGAAAAGTTTTTAGGATTATATTTTTTATATCTTCTCTGTTTAGCTTTGTTAAGTGCTTCAAATCAGGCTTTTCGCGCAGGTCGCTCTTTTTTGTCTGAGATTTAAATATATTTATTATCTTCTCTCTAAATTCTTTTCCCCCTAATATGCCATATTTGCCACTAATCTCTTCTTTCCGGATTTCATTCCCTTTAATCATGAAGTTATAAACGAATGCCTTATATGCTTCTCGTTTTCCAGAAAACATTTTCAAGATATCATCTGAGAATACCCAATGAATTGATTTTTCCGTTCTTAAATAGTCATTAAAGCTGCTCCAGCTGTATTTTTCTGGTTTGTCAACTATTGCTGCGCGAACTGGATTTAAGTGAATATATGCGCTCAATGTTAATAAATATGACTCTTTCTCAACTAAAATTGATTTATATCTTCCCTGAAATACTGATCCTATAATTTGATGCTTCGATTTAAACCAATTGGAGTAACTGGTATTAATATAATGCATTGCTTTTGCCAGATTTCCTTCTGGTGTCTCGATTAAAAGGTGGTAATGATTATTCATCAGAGAGTAACAGTGGATCTTTATAATGAATTTATCAACTGTTTCTCCAAGTTTTTCCAAAAATTTCGAGTAATCATTATCATTAAAAAAAATTTTGTCTTTTCTTTCTCCTCTTGCAATCACATGATAAAAAGCCCCTTTGTATTCTATTCTTAATTGTCTTGCCACGGCTAAAGATTCTCTGGAATAAACAACGAATCGTTTACTTGATATTTCTCATTTAATGGAAGAAAAAAATCAGATGGGATTTAAAAGAGAGTATAACTATAAACTATAACTAATTTGTTTTTACGAAACGGAAGAAGGAAATGTCATATGTTGAGACGCGACCCCTCTTTGAAGTATAATTCAACATCTATCTGTTTGAGCCATGATAAAGAATAGATCGTTGGGCGGGAAAAAAATCAGGGTTGTTATCGCGAAGCCCGGACTGGAACCGGACAG
>RCNB010002620.1_pt1 | contig 11379 bp, 8 predicted proteins | sample 2041321 | NCBI WGS metagenome assembly RCNB01 (sample SAMN09708232, study PRJNA481090) | Marine sediment metagenome, whole genome shotgun sequencing project.
GGTGGTCGATGATGAGATTGATTTTCTCGAAGCATTTGTTGATCGCTTGAAGATGCGAGACATTGACGTAATTGGAGTCGAAAGCGGGGAAAAGGCCATTGAACTCCTGGATAAGCAAAACTTTGATGTAGCCATCCTGGATGTGAAGATGCCGGGTATGGACGGTATAGAGACCTTGCGGGAAATGAAGAGGAAGATACCACTCATGGAGGTAATTATGCTGACAGGCCATGCCTCGGTTGAGTCGGGAATTGAGGGGATGAAACTTGGGGCATATGATTACATCTTAAAACCGGCAGATATAGACGAATTGATGGACAAGATGCGAAAGGCCCACGAAAAAAAATCGATTCATGAAGAAAAGATTCATCACGCCAGAATCAAGGAATTAACTGCTCATCCACGTCGGGTTCTTGATATTATGAAAGAAGACGAGAAATAGATTTTTTATAGAAGTCCCTCGCAATTTACCCTTCCCTGACTCAATTTGAACTTAGTCGTTTACACATCTTGGTTGTCCTTATCCCAAAGATTCAATGATGCCGTATTTTTTTATCTTTCTCCACAGGGTTGTTCTTGGGATATCAAGTATTCTTGAAGCCCTTACCTTATTATAATTCGTAGCCTCAAGCACCCTGATTATATGAGCTTTCTCTTCTTCATAAAGAGGAAGCAAATCCTTGTTCTCAACAGTCTCAACTACCAGGCGGTCAAGATCCTCCGGGAGTTCGTTTTCATCAATCCAGGCTTCTTCTCCTAAAGCAACAGCGCTGGATACTATGTGCTCAAGCTCTCTAATGTTTCCAGGAAAAGAATATTTCATCAAAATTTCTCGAGCTTGTTTTGAGAACCCCTTGATTTTTTTATTGTATAACATATTGTATTTATCTATAAAATGCTTTATTAAAAGAGATATATCGTCTTTCCTTTCTCTCAGTGAAGGAACGCGGATTTTGACTACCTTGAGACGAAAATAAAGATCTTCTCTAAATCGTCCGGCCTTGATCTCGTTTTCCAGTTCTTTATTTGTGGCAGATATCACCCTGATATCCAAGTTAACAGGAGCAGATCCTCCCACTCTCAGCAGTTTCTTTTCCTGAATTACTCTGAGAAGCTTTACCTGCATAGAAAGAGGCATTTCCCCTATTTCATCAAGAAAAACTGTTCCCCTCTGTGCGGCTTCAAGCAAACCTATCTTAATGTTTTCTGCGCCTGTAAAAGCTCCTTTTTCATGGCCAAAAAGTTCATTGGATATCAACTCCTCTGTAAAACTGCCGCAATTAAAACTGATATACGGTTTGTCTTTTCTTGGGCTGCCAAAATGTATGGCCTTTGCAGTCAGCTCCTTGCCCGTCCCGCTTTCTCCCTGAATAAGAACATTACAGTTCACTCTGGAGACTTTGTGAATAATTTTAATCAACTCACGAACAGGAGAACTGATGCCAATAATTTTTCGCACATTATCTTTTTTTAAAAGATCCTCTTTCAGAAGTTTATTTTCGTTGACCAAACGTACCTTGTCAACTGCACGGGTTAATATCAACAAAACCTGTTCAGGTGTGAAGGGCTTTTCAATGTAGTAAAAAGCGCCTCGCTTAACCGCTTCAACTGCATTTTCTATGGATGCGTAGCCGGTAATAATTATAACTTCTGTCTTAGGATAATTTTCCTTGATCTTCTCTAAAACCTGCATGCCATCCATTTTCGGCATGCGCAAATCGGTAAAAATAATGTCGAAAGGCTCAATTTCCATCCGACTGATTGCTTTAAGAGGATCTGTAAACGTTTCAACCCTGTAGCCACTTTTACCAATTTTTCTCTGCAAATTTCGCAGAACCAGAGGCTCATCGTCAATAATCGCAATACGTATCAATATGTTTCTATCGTCTCTTTTCAACAACAAATTTTCTTCCTTATATTCCTGACCATATTCTACCTATCTACCTGAATAGTTATGTTTTTTTGAATTCCGCAGGAACATTTAAAGAAGGAAGAATGACAGTAAACCTGGAATATTCTCCTTCTTCAGTTTCAATACTGATCTGCCCACCATGTATAGTAACTATCCCATGGGCAACAGAAAGACCAAGTCCGGTACCTTGTCCCGGCCCTTTTGTGGTAAAAAACGGATCAAATATATTGGACAAAATATAGGCGGGTATCCCGGATCCGTTATCTTCTACCTGAACAGCCAGAAATCCGGGGGTGTCAGCTTGTTCAAGGCTTATTTTAATAGTTCCATCTTTTTTGACAGCATCTAAGGCATTAAGAATCAGGTTCAAGAAGACCTGCTTCAATTGCTGTTTGTCACCGCGAATCTGGGGTAGGTGGGTCTGAATTTGAGTTTCTATTTTCACTCCTGATACTTTAATCTGATTCTGCGCTAATTTAATTGTATCGTTAACTAACACACCAAGGTCAATAGGTTCGGAGACAGACTCGCCTTCTCTTGCAAAATCCAGCAGATTACGAATTATCTTTCGCGACCTGTCTGCTTCGTTAATGAGATCATTTATCATTTCAAGCAACTCATCTTCAGATAAATCATTATGATCCTCAAAAATGGTATGTGCTGTTAGCATTATATTGTTTAAAGGGTTGTTCAATTCGTGAGCCACACCGGCTGTCAGGGTTCCGACTGCTCTGAGCTTGTGCGACTCAATCATCGCAACTTCACGCAATTGAAGCTCTTGAATCATATGGTTGATAGCCAGCTCCACTGTTGTAAACTCACTACGGTATTTACACATTGGCGGAATCGGAGAAAAATCTCCTTTTGCTATATTTTGTGTGCTTTCAACAAGGAGTCTAAGTGGCTTTATCAATCTTTTTACAAAAAAACAAACTAAAAAAGTTGTTACTAACAAAACAGCTGCAAGAGAGTAAACAGGAATCCTCTGCATAATCTTAAGCTCAGCATTCATGGAATGTTGCTCGGCATCAACTAAAGCGGCCGCTACATTAACCATCTCAGCGCCATGTTTTCGCAAGGAAGTTTCGATCTCGTGTTTTTTTTCAGTATTCTTGATCTTGTTTTCTTCTAATACCATTAGTTCTTGCAGAAGCTCCCTGTATTTGTCAAGGTGCTGAACTATGGTTGCTGTCTTTTCTGGTAATAGAATAATTGTGATCTTTTTCAAGTTGTCGGATAAAATATTTTTTGCATTATTAGCACTCTGAACTGAATCTTCGAGATTTATGCCATACAGAAAATAGTTTTTTTCCCACCTTCTGGCTTGCGCTATATGAAAAAGATATTCCTGAGAAATTTCAAAGAAGTTAAGGTTCTTTTGTATATGATTTATGGCTATGACTGAACCAATAACAAGGGCCATCGACAAAGAGGATAAAAGAATAAACATCAGCAACATATGCGACCGAAGACTAAAACGTATCCGTGAATGCACACCCTGGCAATCTGTATCGAGTGCGGATTTTCTTGGACTTACTGTCTTTTTTGAATTGTTTATAGATTCAGAATCGGATTCAAGAAGATTTGTCATAATATATATTTAACCTATTAAAAATGTGATATATTTCATATCTTGTTTCTGAGTTGCCATTCCCCTGGAGGACTGAAGTGCAAGCAAGTTTTACCCTTTTGCTACAATTTTTTATAACCAAGTGAATGAGCTGCTTTTGCTATTACAGAACGAAGTTCGCTGGGTTTGAATGGCTTTGCAATCATATCAAAAGCGCCTTTGTCCATAGCTTCACGAGCCAGAGCTACTGTTGCATAGCCTGTCACAATAATTACCTTGGTAGTATCTGATTTTTTTCGTACCTCTTCCAAAACCTGAATACCATTAACCTCGGCCATCATTATATCTGTAACAACGATATCGAACTCTTTTTCATGGATCCTGTTTAGAGCTTCTACGGGGTCTTCATATACTTCTACATCATAACCTACTTTTTCAAGAGCTGGTCCCAATCTCTTTCCAACTATAGTTTCATCATCAAGTAACAATATCTCTAATTTTTCTTTCATTTGTTATTTCCCCCATAGATATTAAAATAAAGCATTTAAAATAAATTTATTACTGGTTACTGTCCATGGGCAACAGTTGAAAACAAATCATAATCTATATAGACTTCAACGTGTTTGACTCCTTCAATTTTCATTACCTTTTGTTTCATTTCTAATGCCTTATTTTGTGCCTTTTTCTTTATTGATCTGGTATATATAAAAACAGTTCCATCATCGGATTTTACCTGCATTTTTGAATCTATATCTGCCAGAGTTGCTCGAACACGACATGACCTTGCAATATTTTTTATACACCTCAGGGAATATGACATCGGCTGAAATTTTTTGTGCTCTACGGTATTTATAATGGTCTCCACGGCATCTTCCACATCATTACTTTTAATATGCCTGATGTTTATTGTCAGATCATATAAGGTTGTATCCGTAACATCTATATCATAAATAGCCGCAGCCCACTTTGCTTGCTCCTCATCTACTTTTGCAATGATTTTGCTTGCCTTATCCTGGGATATATTGTCCAGCTTCATTCTGATTTTTATCCTGTCCTCTAAATTAGCAATAATCCGAACTTTGAGAGCATGCGATATCTCCTGAAAAAACGGAAGCCCAATGACTCCATAATATACAATATTATTTTTTAACAAATAGTCTGTCAGCAAAGTTTCAATAAATATTATGTATTCAGGTTTAGCCTTAGAAAACATGCCAACGCCGGATGGCGCTTCTTTAAGAACTCGTGCAAGATTAGATTCAGAAACACCGAACCCCCCTGGAACCAGTGATAAAATAATTTCACTGTCTGCATACTCGTATTTTAATCTTTTAGCCACACTTTTGGCTATTTGCTTTCCATTGCTGTAACAACCTGCGGTAATAGTTATAATGGACAATTTTGCCCCTCCTTAAAATGATTCCACAACCTGATTAAACACCGTAAAACAGATAAAGCATTCCTATTAATACTACTATAAACAATACAGTCATAATCCCACCGGCCTTTATAAAATCTACACTTTTATATCTGCCTGGTCCCATATAAAGCGCGTTAACCTGATGTGTGGGCAGCATAAACGAATTGGAAGTCGCCAGTCCAACAACAAGGGCAGCCATCCTTGGATCTGCACCTGCTGCAAGAGCCATATTAACCACAAGTGGCACAAGTAGTACCGTTGCACCAACGTTTGAAATAACCAGCGTAAAGAAAGTGGAAAGAACTGCTATAGCTGTCATAAGTATAACTGGAGAAACATCCCCTATTAGATTAAGAATAGTATGAGCAATCCACGCTGCTGCACCGGTCTTTTCAGTTGCAATTCCCAATGGAATAAGTCCGGCCAGAAGAAAAATCGTCCGCCAGTCAACAGCCTTGTATGCCTCATCAATACCCAGAACCTGGCAAACAATCATTCCAAAGGCCCCGGTCATAAGAGCTACTGACAACTGGATGTTGAATATAATTATCATTACAAGAGCTACTGCCAGCCAAAAACCGGCTATTAAAGATTTCTGCGGTTTAAGAATTTCGCTTACCGGAGTTGTAAAAATAAAATTGTGTCTTTCCTGTAAAATGTTGAACCTTTCCCAGGTGCCTTGAAGTAATATCGAATCACCTGAGCGCAATTCAAAATCTGAAAGTCCGGAATAAAAAGCCTTGTCTGAACGGTAAATCGCCAATGGGTTAACCTGAAACTGTTCCCAGAAATGTGCCTTTCTCAGGGTTTTGCCAATTAACTCGGAACGCGGCGCAACAACAGCCTCAATGGTTCCGGATATGGCGGCAAACATTTCATTCCGGAATAAATCCAACGAGTCTTTAATCTGCATCCCAAGTTCTTTGGCCATTTTCTCGACATTTTCCTGCAGTCCGTAAACAACAATATTAGCATCAGACCTTATCTCAATGTCCGGAGCAGCGGAAAGCATCTTAAAACCATCCCTGCCGACAATCGCAACAACATTTACCAAATATTTTTCCCGTATATCTTTGATTGTCAAAGGGTCCCTGAAATCCGTGAAATCGCCAGGCACTTTTAATTCAAAAGGTTCGCCAATATGTTCGTAAAAACTTGATAGTCTATGACTAGATTCATCAGAAGAACCGCTATCTCCAGCGTTTCCTTTTGGCAGCACAAAGCGTCCAAAAACAATGAAGAATACGATTCCGGTTCCTACCAGAGCTAAACCGACAGGAGTCACATCAAACAGCCCGAAAGATTCAAGGTTAAATGGGGCAAGTAAATCGTTCAAAAGAATCAACGGACTGCATCCTACCAGAGTAATAGTACCCCCTAAAATTGCACAAAAACCAATAGGCATGAGCATCTGGGAAAGCGATATATTCATTGATTTGCTTACACGCCTGATAGCAGGTAAGAAAAGAGCTGCAGCACCGATATTTTGCATAAAACTCGAAATTACAGCTACAGTAGCGCCCATTGCTATAACAACACGCGATGAACTGTTGCCGGCTATTTTCATTACAGGCTTTACCAATCTGTTTATAAGACCGGTTTTGTCAAGACCGGCACCTATGATAATAACTGCAATGATGGAAATAACTGCGTTGCTGCTAAAACCGGAAAACGCTTCTTTGGGTGTAACTAAATGGAGCAAAGGTAGTGTAATTGTCATTAGTATAGCTACCATATCAACGCGAATCCATTCGACGATAAAAAGGAACACCGCTATTCCGATCATTATCATAACCAAAATTATTTCTGTCGTCAGCACATTTACTTCCACAACTACTCAATCTCCTTTTTTATTACATTTAATTCTCGACATCCTTCATTTTCCGGTTTCACTTTTTTTATTGTTGGGTATTGCCTGGTTCCCACGCTGGAGCATGGGAACGAAAAAAACGGGAACCGTTAAGCCTGCAAACTACTTTTTGAGCTTGCTGAAGGATACCTATTGTTCTTTATCTTTTTCCTTTACAGTTAATATACGACATGACGTCATCTTAAGCAGCAAAGATATATTTTTTTTGATTTTCTGATAATGCTCATCCTTCTTATCAGGTATGGCAATTACTATCTCGGATATGTTCAGCTTTCGTACAAACTCGCAAACCTTTTCAATATATTCGCCACAACACTCGCACTGCTCAATATTGATTCCCTCCATAATACTGCGATCTATAAGGAGCTCTATTTTTTCTCTTGTTTTTTTTTCTTTCTCCGTCTCTTGAGAAGCGTCTGTCACAAAACAATCTGACTTAACGCCATCGTTTCTTGATAAGAAAAGAAAAATCGGCTTAGAATCGCTTCTTCTGGCGAATTCAACAGCATAGCGAGCTGCATTAAGCGATATCTCAGAAAAGTTATCCAAAGGTACAAGTATCTTGTTCAATTAACCTTATCCCTTGATTGATTAAATTGTACTGGTTAGATTATAAATCTCTCTCAAATCATCTTTTAATCAATTCAATTAAATACAAGCTATATTAAAGCTATAGTCAAAAAATATGCCAAATAAATATACTTAATAATTATAGATAGTTATATTTTTAAGGGTAAAAAAAATTATTGGTGGCGTTTCAATATGCAACATATTGAGTGGGTTATTGCTATTTGTTTATGTTAAAGTCCGTTTAGAACAGATAACGGAAATTATGTTTCATTCTGGAACTATGTTTCATTTTGAAATTGAAATCAAAAGGAAAAGCATTTAAAAAAAATATAGGAGGCAAATAACAGACACTTATGCAGGCTTTTCCGGCATCATTTCCGGTATATTGACAGCGTCTATCCCTTTTTCGTTAAATAATCTTTTCTCGCAAGCCATCTGCAACTTTACAACAAGTTCATCACGATCAAAAGGCTTCATGAGATAGTCAAATGCTCCCAATTTCATGCCTTCTATGGCAGCTTGAACCGAGGCATGACCGGTCAGCATTATTACTTCTGTCATAGGCTTGATTTTCTTTATTTCTTTGAGGGTTTCTATGCCATCCATTCCAGGCATCAACACATCAAGCAGCACTGTTATAAAATCCTGGTTTTTAATTTTTTCCAGGGCATCTTCTCCGTTCATTGCCGTAGTGATATCAAAGCCCCTTTTTATCAGGAATTTTGAAAGATATTTAAGCATTATTTTCTCATCATCAACAAGTAACAGCTTATTCTTCATAGTGGCCTCCTTTAGGAACGGGGACGAAATAACTTCGGGTTAGGGGATGTTTGTTAATCCACGAAGAATCATAACTTAGAACATGAAACCGGTGTTTTATATTGAAACTTTGTCCCTGAGAACCCGTACTTATTTGATTATCAAGATGATTCATAATACAACCAGCAAAAAAGAATGTTCCATTTTGAAACACCTTTGTAACCACCTAAATATCGTATAAATATAACTATCAGCAATTTATGGATATTTTGTTCTGGCATGTTTCTTGATTATAATTTCATGCAATATTTATGCTTAAATTAATATATTAGACTGAAATTCGGAGAACTGATGTTTGGATTAAAGCAAGTAATAAAAAAAATATTGGGGGGAGGGAAGCAGAAGAGCTCCGATACTGAAAAATCGCCAGATGATGTCATCCGTTCCCGTTTCAAATCAAAGTATTGGAATTTCACACATCTTCTAAGCATTAATAACACAATCCTTGAAAGCATGTCGAAAATTGAACTTACACTGCAAGGAAGTCAAAAATTCGGCATGGAATTCATTCGTAAGAACTGTACATCCATTTCAGTAAACATATATAAAATCATTAAAAAAATTAACGACATTTCCGACGGCCGTTATGAAACGCTCTATCATACTTTTGCAGATATACAATATAGAATAGATCAGATACTTGAGGAACGGAAAAAATCTTTTGATGGTAAACTGGTACTGTCAATCGAAGAGATAAATACAAACAGCGCAAACTATGCAGGCAGCAAGATGGCTAATTTAGGCGAAATTATGAACCTGACAGGTATTAATGTTCCGCATGGTTTCGTTATTACTGTCTCTGCATATCATCTGTTCTTAAATCACAGCGACCTGCAAAAAAATATCAACCAGCAGCTTCAATCTGTTGATATTGAAGATATAAAAATGTTGAAAATAACCAGCTCAAATATACAAAAGCTTATCATGCAATTACCTGTTCCTCCGGAACTCGAAGCTGCAATATTTGATGCATACAAACGCCTGCAAGAAAAAACAGAAAAAGACGTTAAAGTTTCAATGCGCAGCAGCGCCTTAGGTGAAGACAGCCAAGATTCCTCATTTGCCGGCCAATATCACACAGAACTGAATGTCAGTTTTAAAACACTGATTGACTCATATAAAAAAATAATTGCTAGCAAATATTCCATCCAGGCCATTATATACCGTTTCAATAAGGGCCTTCGCGACGAAGATATTATTATGTGCGTAGGGTGCATGGCCATGGTCGAAGCAATGTCCAGCGGAGTTATGTATTCGAAAGATCCGGATGACATTCATAACGACATAGTAACTATAAATGCAGTGCCTGGATTAGGGAAAGCAGCGGTTGAGGGCAGCGTATCACCTGATTTATTTGTAGCCTCCAAGGAACAAACATTTCGGCTCCTTAAAAAAGAAATTCATGCCAAAGATCAGAAATTTTTATTTTTTTCCAATAAAAAACTGCACATTATCGAATTGCCAGAGCCGGTTAAAGACGGGCCGGCCATCACAGATAAACAGGCATATTCTCTGGTAAAACAAGCGGTTATACTTGAAAATCATTTTAATACTCCTCAGGACATTGAATGGGCTATAGAAAAAAACGGTATGGTCAGGACACTCCAGAGCCGTCCACTGAAACAGCTAAAAAAAGAAGATAATGAAGTTATAGATACAGGTACAGCTATAAAAGTTAATAATCAAACAATACTTAGTGGAGGTGTTGCGGCAAGCCCCGGTGTGGCCTTCGGGCCTGCATTTATTGTGAATACTGCCGAAGAAATTGACAACTTCCCGGCTGGCGCTATTTTGATAGCAAAAAACTCCCTGCCTCATTTGGCCACAATATTAAACCGCGCTGCTGCCGTGGTAACCGACCATGGAGGAATTGCCGGTCATTTGGCCACAGTTTCAAGAGAATTCGGCATCCCGGCACTTTTTGGTACGTTTGCAGCTACTAAAAAAATTAAAAATAAAGCCATAATCACAGTTGATACCTATTCGCTTAAAGTCTATGAGGGTAAAGCCGAAGCATTATTAAGAAAGTTTCCTGCACAACGCATCAGTTCAATTAAAGGCAGCCCTGTTTATGTAACACTTGAAAAAATACTAAAACATATTACTCCACTAAGTCTTACTGATCCAAAAGGCAATAATTTTACGCCTGAGAGCTGCCGAACATATCACGACATCACCCGATTTTGCCATGAAATAGCTGTAAAAGAAATGTTTGATTCCGGCACAAACGACAGGCAAATAAAAGCAGGAAGAAGATTGGTTGTCGATGTCCCGACACAGTGGTGGATAATTGATCTGGGCGACGGCTTAAAAGGATCTATGGAAAAAGATACTGTCGGGCTTGAAAATATAGCATCAGCTCCGATGTTAGCTCTGTGGGAGGGAATGATGGCTGTAAAATGGGACGGCCCGCCTTCAATAGATACCAAGGGGTTTATGTCCATCATGGTTGAATCTACCATGAATCGTGATCTGTGCGCATCAAGTCGGTCAATTTATGCGCAAAACAACTGCGCAATTATTTCAAAAAACTTTTGCAATTTCAACTGCCGGTGCGGCTATCATTATTTGGTTACGCAGACCTTTGTCAGCGACCAATCCAGAGAAAATTACATAAAGTTTTGTTTTAAAGGTGGTGCGGCGGATCATAACAGAAAACTCCTTAGGATGAAGCTTATAGAAGAAATTTTAGTCAAGTATAATTTTCAGGTTGAAATATGTGAGGATTATATGAACGCTACTATTGCAGGATATGATCAATTTTCCATAATAAAACGCCTTAAAATGCTTGGCTATTTTACAATGCATACAAGGCAACTGGATATGATAATGGGCAACCCTGCAAGAATAGCTTATTACAAAAAGAAATTACTGAAAGACATCAGTTTATGGCTCTAATCCTGTTTAAATCTAAGAGCCTGTTTAAAAAATAGTAATTCCAGAGCTACTAAACTCCTAATTTGTGTAATCATGTAGGCTGGGTTGAGAGATAGAGTCCCTAAACCCAACAACAGCTTAAGATCGTTGGGATTCGCTTTGCTTAACCCACCCTACAGAAAGTGGCTCCTCAAAAGCCCTATCGAATTGCCAAAATCGAATACAAAACTTTCCAATCACAGCACCAAGCAGTTGCGTTTCCGGCCGATACCCTGCACGGCTGGTGCTTCGTGTCCTGCGGGTCACGGATTCATTCGCCGAAGGACCTCTTAATCGCTATA
>RCNB010002444.1_pt1 | contig 11376 bp, 10 predicted proteins | sample 2041321 | NCBI WGS metagenome assembly RCNB01 (sample SAMN09708232, study PRJNA481090) | Marine sediment metagenome, whole genome shotgun sequencing project.
ATAACGAAAATGAAGTTACCAGACTAGGTTCAGAACACGTCTGTGTAATAAATAATAAACATTTGAACTTTGTGGCTGTAAAGAAAAAAGTTAAACCGGGAAAATATGTTTATGGTGAAATGACCAAGAGTATTCCCGTTGCAGATACAGTATATCAATTTTACACTATAAGTCCAATTTCAAAAAATTCAAGCAACTTGAAAATAGAATTATATTGGGAATCAAAATCTTTATTAAAGAAACTAATAATGACACTCGTTGCTAAAAAAGTGTTGGTGAAGAACACCAAAAATGGGTTAGATTTACTATTTAAATTAACTGAAGAAAGGCGGGCTATTCCCTCGTCTTAATGAACTACTATTTAATATCCCATAGATCATAGCAATAAAAAAAGTGGACAGCAATAGCCCGCTTTAATACTATTCTAGCCAGATTACCTTAATTCTGTTTTTCGGCAGGTTCAACTTTCCTGGATTCCAGGGCCTGCTTACTTAGACTTGCCAGATTAAAATTAGGATCAATTTTTAGTGCTTCATCAATGGTAGCAATGGCCAGATCTATATCATCCTTATTCATATTGTATTGAACAAGACCTTTTAAATGATAAAAGGCTGCTTTTAGAGGTACTTCATATGGTTGCTGTCTTTCATAGAAAGCGTACTTCATATCATCTTTGGAGTTAAGAATACCATATTCAATATTGATATTGGCACCGGTGTTATCTCCTGTCTGAATCTTGAGATCTGCCAGTTCATATGCCAAATAAGCGTTGGGTATTCTGGAATATAATACCTCAAACTGTTCAAGGGCTCTTTTAGGCTGGTTCAAAGCTTTTAAGGAAATGGCCTTCACCTGGACTGCAAGATCAGAATCTGTATCGATCTTTTCAATTCCAATAGTATTTAAAGCCTGCAGGTGCTGATTGTTATTGGCATATACGTATGCCAGGGTATCTTTCCTTTCAATAGAAGGAGAAAGTACGTTTAAATGGGTTAACGCATTGATTATACCGCTGATATCGGACTGTTTTCTCATTTCCGTATAATATGCCTCATAATGCTTTTGAAGCTCTGAGTTGGTTTGTGCGTAACCGCCGTGAATGTATCCTAAACCAGTTATAAGAATAAATATAAACTTCTTCATTATCGTATAATTTTCGTGCGGCAAAACTAATACATTTTTTTTGGTCTATACATAAGGAAACTCTTAAAAGTCAATAAGATGGAATTTTTTTATGAATAACAATTTTTCTTTGACCCTTCCGGTGTTGTTATTTTGGTCCTGTTTCCGTAATAGCAGTCACCTAAAAAAAAAAGGATGCCCAAGGCATCCTTTTAGTATGGTGGTCATTAGTTCTGAATTACTTATGCCAGGGTTAATTCTTCTTCTTTTTTCGTATAAGAATTTAATAACCAGGCATAAAATGCAAGACTCCTGTTATCCTTGTCTATGCAGGATTTTAGAAATTCGCACAAGTTATTAAAAAACAGGTTTGTGTATAATGTAGGTAGTCTCAAATTAATTTTTTTAGGATCATAATCCTTTTCATTCATTACAATATCCATTGCTATCCTTTTCCTGTGATAATCAATAGAGACATCTGTGGCATTGTAATGATTCTTAACAATAGCCTTGTGCAGGCTCTGAAAGTTTTTGGTCATCTTGCATTTTGCACAACTACGGGAGATGAGACTTTCCAGTTCCATTAAAATCCTCCCCTTTAATTTTGTTTTTTCCATGACATTTTGGGATTTAATGTTTACATAAAGATACAGATTATCGATAAAAAGATGAAAATCAACGCTATAAATTAACCTTTTATCGATGTTTTTGTTGTAAAAGTGGTTATAGTTGTTGTGAAGTGCTATTTAATTCCAGTATAAAATGCAACATTATTATTAAGAAAATTCCTACTAAGTACTATTTTACCACTTTTTATGGGTTCGGGGTTCAGATATTGGGGTCTTGGAAGCATATTTTTATCTGCTAATTGGCAATAATAGTCTCTTTTCAATGGGTGATCCGGGTAGACACCGTTAAAGATTTGATCCCACCAATTATTTTTAAGCACTGTTTTTATCAGATGAATACAATCATCTAAATGTATTAGGTTAACAGGTTCATTACCATTGCTCAGTCCTTTTTTACCGGATAGCATAGTAACGGGGTGTCTGTTGGGCCCTATAAGACCTCCAAATCTTAGGATGGTAGTTTGAACGGACTTGTCGTTTTGAAAACTCTTTTCGGTTTCAAGTAGTTGCCTTCCAGATTCAGATACAGGCAAGGGAAGGGTATCCTCGGTTACCTCACCCTCAACAACGCCATATACCGCAGTACTGCTCACAAATATTATTTTTTTGACACTTGATTTTCTAATCTCATTGTGCAAAAGATTCATTTTGAGAACATAATTCTCTTTGTAGTTACCCCGGAGCCTGGGGGGTACATTTATTATAAGGATATCAACGTGGTCCAGAAATTCTGTAATTGTACCTGCAATCCTTTCCTGACCTAAAATCACAATAAAGGGCTTTATTCCTTCCTTTTTTAAGGGCTCCAGTTTGTCTTTATTGGTAGTACTTCCATGTACATTATAGCCGGCTTGAATCAGAGATTTGGCCAGAGGTAATCCAAGCCATCCGCATCCAATAATTCCGATGGTATTTTTCAAAATTTAATCGTTTTAATCAATAAAATAGCGTCATTAAGTACAAAGGGCATTGGAATGGTTGCTTCCGGTCTTTCGGGTATCGTAAATGATGGATTATCCAATAGATCATTAGAGGACTCGTATAAAGTTAGCTCTAAAGGTTTGTCTTTAGGAATGCTTAGCTGTATTTCTGTAAAATCATTATTACTTATGAAATGCGTAATTAGCCTACCTCCTTTCCTATGGTTAAGGTAGTAGTCGGATAATGTAACATTATTCACTTTTGCTTCTAAAATATTTAGCTCGTTTGTAAAGATTTCTAAACGATTAACCTCGCGTTGTGGGGTAATGCATAATTCAAACATGCGTTTATTTCCAATAACTGTATCAATGGTAATCTCAACTTTTGGCGGCAAAAGTTCTTTAATTGGAGCGTCAGCCATATAGGTAAATCCGGTAGCGTATTTACTACTTATATTAAAGGTTGCAAGACTGTCTGCCCTTTTTTTGGTTTCTCCCAGATATTGAGATGTCCATGTTGAGAGTTCATTCTCATAAGTAGCCCATTGGGCCTTGTTTTGATCGGTATTTAGAACATATAAGAGGCTTGTGGGTTTGGCATTCTCGCTATTAAAACCGGACTGTATATGGGCAGATACCATAAAACCAAGGAACAATAAAAGAAACATATAACCAATACGATTCTTGTACTTGTACGCCATGAAAACAGGAAGCAGTAACATAAAAGTTAAAGTACTTAAGACCGTGGTAGTGACCATCATTTTTAATCCCAACCCAATAGGAAATAATTTGATAAAAGGGCTATAAATCCAAATCGCCGGCAGAGCTAGTAAGACAAAAATGTACAGGTTGGGTTTATCCTGATTTAAGCGAATCATAAAAGATCCTAATAGTGCGTATAACGGAATCATAAAAAAACTGGCTCCCGGAAGATAAGTCCCTACTGCCCAACATATTAAAAACCAAATAATTATTGGTGCTACCAATAGATTAGAGATAGTTATTTTTCTAAATCTATGATAGGTCCAAAAACAAGTGCTAATAGAGAATAAAACAAATGCCAGAATATAGGTATGACCATTATAGGTAAAGCCGTGCAGGATATCTTTGTACTGCGGATAAATCCATTGTAAAAAGGACCAGCTATACCATCCAACAACTCCATTTACTGTTATTACTATTATTAGGGGCAGGAATCCTTTCCCAATTTCCCGTAGATTAAGACGCTTCTTTTTAAAACCGTAAATTAATAGTAAGCACATCATCGCAAAACCTAAAAAGAACATTGGCCAAATCCATTCAAAAGGATAAGATACCATCTTATAATAGGGGAGGTTAAAATATACATAGTCATTTAAACTCTTCATATTAGACAAATCTACCTCACTGAAATGTTGCAAAAGTGGCATAAGGTAGCTTCCCTGATGAGACAAAGTGTTCCTGTCTAATCGCTCATAAACATCATGGGCGGTATGGTAGTCATAATGATCATCTATAAATGCAAAGTTAAAACCATCTATATCCATATCTTCTCTCAAGACGGTTGTGTCCATGTAATTAGGCATAATTTTATAAATACTGTAGAATAAAGAATTTCCCACAGGGAAATCTGGATCTGCTTTGATAAATTCTTCAATTAGTTTTCCATTTCCCCTATTGGTTTCAATGAGCATAATTCCAGGTCCTCCGCTGCCCCTTGCCTCAAAATTTAAAGCCAAACCAACTTCCTTAGCCCAGGGATGATTATTTGCAAAAAGATCTGCGCCATTAAGTCCCAGTTCTTCTGCATCGGTAATAAGGATAATTATATCATTTTTAGGTGTCTTCCCGGTAGCCATATAGGCTCTGATACCTTCCAGGATAGTTGCCACACCACTAGCGGCATCACTGGCTCCGAAAGATGAATGCGGACTGCTGTCGTAATGTGAAAGCAGTAAAAGTGCCTTTCCTGGCTGAGAGCCTTTTATTCTGGCAGTTATGTTCTCCGCTTTACTGAAATTACCCCAATCTCCTGCGGTATATCCCTTCTGAACTGAGGTTTCCAAACCCAATTGGTTTAATTGATCAATAATATATGTTTTGACGGTTTCGTGCGCTTCAAAACCTACACCATGGGGCTGTTTAGAGATGGTTTCAACATGTTGTAATGCCCTATCCGTAGAAAAAATGGTCAGGGACTGATCTGCATCTTTCTTATAAGTGGGCATCGCAGTATCAAAACTCAGGTAAATCGCCAATAGAATCAGCAGAAACGACATTATTTGGGCATATGTCTTCATGTTATAGAATTGTCAGATAAAAGTATAAAATTCTAATAGTTTAGTTCATTTTGGCGAATATATTTAATAATTAAGCAGGAAAAACGTATATTTAAGATTAAGCTAATTTTTTAAAAGGTATGGGTATAAAGAGTTTTATGGGCCGAAGAGCCAAAGAAGGATCCAAAAAGGAGTATGATGCTCCCATCTTGGTGGAGGATTATATGACAAGAAAATTACTGACTTTTAGTACCGATCAGTCCATACTCGAGGTAATGGAATCTTTTGCCAAAAATCATATTTCGGGAGGACCGGTTCTGGATGAAAGTGGGTTTTTAGTAGGAATTATTTCAGAGGCCGATTGTATGAAGGAAATCTCAGAAAGCCGTTATTTTAATCAGCCTATCCTCGATAAAAGCGTAGAGCGCTTTATGACAAAAAATGTGGAGACTATACCTCACGACATTAGTATTTTTGATGCTGCAGGAGTTTTTCATAAAAACAATCGCAGACGATTACCGGTTTTAAAAGATGGTCTTTTGGTAGGCCAGATAAGTCGTAAGGATATTGTGATCGCCGCTCTAAAACTTACCAGTCATAACTATCAGTAATTTTCGTAATTAAAATAATTGAATTTCATTTTCCGGATACTTTCACCGGTGGTAGTTTCTATTCGCGTTTAACGATCATGTAATAATCATTATCCAAAGGAAGATAGCCAAGATCGTATACAAAGTAATAGGTCGTTCCTTTTTTTGTAGTATATAAGTTGGTTATATAATCAAAATCGAAGCCTTTATCCATAAGACGCGTCTTGGTTGTACGCGTTTTGCCATCCTTTAACGCAAAACTATCTAAGACCCTGTAATTCTTTCGAAGTCTGTTGTTTATATTTCTTACAAGGTTTTTACTATCCTTATTTAGTTTATTATTATAGGCATTCCGGCAATAGTCCGAACAGTATTTTTTATCTACCCGTCCCCTGATAATTTCCCCGCATTCAAGACATTTTTTTTCTTCCTGATGTTCCATGTTAAGTAAAAGAAAAAGTTACTCCAATTAATGATGTGAGTGAGCTAAACTACTACAATATCGTATTTTCCAAGCAACCCTACAACTCCATCTTTTGAGAATTTAGCTTTCCTAAGTCTATTTTGCTCAGGGTCAATCTTAAAATTGATTGCTGTGCTTAAATCAGCCTGCTCCAGATTCGTTTTCTCAAAAATAGCTTTATTTAAATCGCATCCTTCAAATCGCGCATTGCTGAGGTTGGCCTCTGTAAAGTCGACTTCAATTAGTTTGCATTCAGTAAACTCAATGTTTTTAAGCTGTAGCTGATAAAATGAAGCCAGGATCAAAGAACAATGATCAAAGGAAAGTGACAGCAAAATGGGATTGCAGTGTTCAAAGTGAAGGCCTGTAAGTTTACAGAAAGAAAATGAAACCTCATTAAATACCGAATAACTTATATTGGCATTACTTAGGTTGCAATGTTTAAATTGACATGTAGTAAAATTTATATTATCGAGGTATGCATCAGCAAAATTGCAGCCTTCAAAAATACAGTTTTCGTATTCTGCTTTTTCCAATCTCACTTTTGTGAAATCCTGATCTTTGTACGTTATATCTTCAAAAAATGATTTGTTCATGGCAAGCCATAATGGGGAATTACTAATATTTAAATGTATATTCCTTTTCGTTCTGATTGGCAAATTTATATTACAACCCTTATGCTTTACTCTTTTAGTATCAATGCGGGTAACCCCAGGTCTGTATACATGCTGTTATAGGCTGCCATCTCCGTATTCACTATGGCTTTTTTCTCATTCTCATAGGTTTTCCAATCATCCAGCAGATCCGCCAGCCTTTGTTTGGACCCTTGCGTAACTTTCGGATCTGAATTGTCTACAAACCCTTTCAGATGCATTAATTGGGCATTTAGCTGGTTATTGTAGTTAATGACATCCTGAAAAGTTTTCTGATTTGGCTGGATAAGATTTTGTTCCCAGCTGTCTATACGTTTTATCAATTCCTTGCCCTTTTCCAATAGATCAGTTGCAACTTCATTATTTTTAAGTAGCGTTTCATAAGTTTTCAATTGTTTTTTTGCCGATCGCATTTGAGTCACAGATTCATGAATAGTTTTAATCGTATTTTCTATCTGATTCAATACCAATTGTTGTTCATCAAAATCGGATTTGGAGGCCTTAACTTTTGGATTAGGAAGAATGGTCACTTCCGTTTCGGCCACCTTGTCGTCCAAAGACAATCGCAGGACATAGGAACCGGGAGCCACGCTGGAACCAGAATAATTTCCATAGACAAATACTTTATTTACGGCCGGGAGTGTTTCTTTTCTAAAATCCCAGGTAAATCGGTTGTACCCCATTTTTGAAGACAAAACCGCTGGCTTGGAAGGTCCTCCCGGCCAAGTTTTAAAATCTTTTTGATTTTTATTGGTAATGGTTCTTAGCAGTTTTCCATTTTGAAATACTTGTAATTCCAGATTCAGACTATCTGCATCCTCGTTCAGATAATAATCAAAAGTAACCCCTTGTTTAGGATTTTGTCCGAGTCCCGGTATTGATTTTTCAGAACTTCCACCAAAGAGTAGATATGTGTCTTTGGGTTTAAAGATGGCAAGAGCAGTATTATTTATTGAACTATTCTGAATTGCCCCTAGATCATCCAAAATCCAGAATGACCTGCCGGCCGTTGCGGCCACAAGATCGTTATCCTGAAGTGTGAGGTCATTAATGGGGACCACCGGTAAGTTTAGCTGAAAGGGTTGCCAGTTTAACCCATCATTAAACGAAATATACAAACCGGTTTCTGTGCCCGCATACAAAAGGCCTTTTCGCTTTGGGTCTTCCCGGACTACACGTACAAACGTATGTTGGTCGGTGATTCCGCTTACTATTTTGGACCAGGTTTTACCATAGTCTGTAGTCTTAAATACGTATGGCTTTAGGTCCATAAACTTATATCGCATCACTGCCACATAAGCCGTGGCAGCATCATGCGGAGATACTTCAATACTATTGATTATGCCTTCCGCTAAACCCGGAGGCGTAACATTTTCCCAATTTTCGCCTCCATCTTTAGTTATATGAATAAGGCCGTCATCACTTCCGGCCCAAAGGACGCCTTTTTCATGGGGAGATTCCACGAGATACATGAGGGTGTTATAATTCTCACCTCCTGCTGCTTCATTGGTGTACGGCCCTCCCCCGGGGCCCTGCTTACTTTTGTCGTTTCGGGTCAGATCCGGACTTATTACAGACCAACTAATACCCGCGTCAGTGGTTTTGAACACCACGTTCCCGGCATGGTAAATGGTATTACGGTCATGCGGTGAACTTATAATTGGGGCGTTCCAATTATAACGAAATTTGAAGCTTTCCGGGGCATTCCCCAGAGCCAATTCCGGGTATTCTTTAATTGGTTTACCTTCCCTTGAAGCTCTTACCCATTTTTCTATAATACCCTGATAGCAGCCACCGAAAACTATTTCAGGATTATCGGGATCAAAAGCCAGATAAGCACTTTCACATCCGGCAACAGAATACCAGTCCTTCCAGTCGATCCCCTGATCATTGGTTCTGCTGGCAATAGCTATTGCAGAATTATCCTGCTGACCACCATATACATTATAAGGCACCAGATTGTCGGTTATAACCCTGTAAAACTGGGATGTAGGCTGCTTTTGTTGTGTACTCCAGCTTTTACCTCCATTATTAGAAACGTTGGCTCCACCGTCATTGGAATTGATCATTTTGCGATTATCCAGAGGATTTATCCAAAGATGATGATTGTCTCCATGCGGAGTAGGTAACTTGCTAAATGTTTTACCGCCATCGATCGATTTTGTTACCGGGGCATTACATATATATACCAGGTTTTCATCCTGAGGATCTGCAAATATTTCCATATAATACCAGGAGCGTGCAATATTTATCCGGTCTTTATTTACCTGTTTCCATTTTTTACCTGCATCATCTGACCTATAAACCCCACCTTTTTTTCCTTCGGCTTCCAATACCGCGAATACTCGCTCCGGATTGGCGCGGGATACAGATATCCCTGCTTTTCCAAATTCTTCAGGAAGCCCTTCTTTTAATTTATTCCAGGTAGTCCCTCCATCTGTGGATTTATAAAGTCCCGAATTTTTACCCCCGGACTCCATGGTCCATGGATATCGGCTGTGTTCCCAGAATGCAGCATAAAGAATTAATGGGTTTTTCATGTCCATAGACAGGGAAGAGGCTCCTGTTGTCTTGTTGACAAAAAGAACTTTTTCCCAACTTGCACCCCCGTCTGTTGATCTGTAGATTCCCCTATCGTCCGATGGACCGTATTGAGCGCCCTGGGCTCCAATAAAAATAATATCCGGATTTGCCGGATGAATCACCACATCTGAAATATGACGGGTTTTATCCAGACCAATATGCTTCCATGTCTTACCGGCATCAGTAGATTTATAGACCCCATCTCCCATAGAGGTCATTACCCCTCTGGCAGCATGTTCGCCCATTCCAGCCACAACTATATTTGGATTGCTTTCTGAAACTGCAATTGCGCCAACGGTTCCGGTTTTTAAAAATTCATCAGAAATATTCTTCCAGCTGATACCATCATCTGTTGTTTTCCATATCCCACCTCCGGTAGAGCCCATATAATACGTCATAGGCTGACCAACAACTCCACTGCTTGCCACACTCCGGCCACCTCTGAATGGACCAATATTACGCCATTTCAGTCCATGATAAAGCGAATCCTGAACTGTAAATAGTGGAGTACTTGTTTTCGTTTTTCGTTTTTGAGCCTGAATGTTTACAGGGATCAAGAGCAGGCCGAGAAAAAAAAGTTGGATGGTTTTCATAATAAAAAATAAGTGGTAAGATAATAAATGTTTATTTCAGTTCTTCATAAATTGTTTCGCGAGAATTCTCCGTTGATCGATTTGGTTGTTTTTGATAAAAAAAAACATTTTTATCACCCTCTTTTATTTGTATTCCTGCCTCAGACTCCATAAAGGTTAATTGGGAGATTCCAAATAAAGGCAATAGCAAGAACCCCAAAAAACATTGGCAATAAGATTTTAGTTTATAGGAATAAGTCAGCTTAGTCATCTACAGCGCTAAATACCATCTGCCGGAATTTCCAGGCTGTATTATCGTTTAAGGTGCCTTGTGTTTGTTTCATCAGAATACCAATGACCTGCTCCTCAGGGTCCGCAAAATATTGAGTATTAAAATAGCCACCCCAGTCAAAAGTACCTTCACTGCCCAAGCCGCCAGAATCTTCTCCTTTTTGATTTACTAGCCCAAATGCCAATCCGTAATTCTTAGGCCCGTCTTTCCAGATGTCACCAATTTGGTTTGCCATTATACTTCTTACAGTGGTTCTGCTAAGTAGCCTGACTCCGTTTAACTCGCCCTTATTCAGATACATTTGGAGGAAGGTTGCATAATCTTTTGCGGTACTCGAAAGACCCGCCCCACCGGAAAAAAACCTTTTAGCACCTGTAATGGGATAATCTGTATCATAAAACGTAACCGGGTATTTTTCCCATTTCCCGTCTACTTTATGCTGAACACTTACCAGGCGGTCGTGCTTCTCTTTTGGTAAATAAAACCAGGTGTCTTTCATGCCTAAAGGATCAAAAATCCGGGTTTTGAGAAATTCATCAAAGGGTAAGCCGGAAACTACTTCAATAAAGTAACCAAGAACATCAAGACCTTCACTATAAGTAAATTTCTCACCCGGTGTATGATGCAATGGAAGCCTCGCGAGTTTCTTAACACTTTCTTCTATGGAAATATCCTCAGTAGTAAAAAGATCTGTAATACCAGCCTTGTGATAGATTGCTTTGAATCTTGGATCACCGTCAATTAAGCCATAACCTATTCCGGAGGTATGGGTAATTAAATGTCTGATCGTAATTTCTTTCTCTGAAGGAACACTGGTATATGTCGTATCTGATTCGTTAAAAGTATCGAGAATTTTGGCATCTTTAAATTCGGGAATGTATTTGGAAACCGGATCATCCAATTTAAATTTTCCTTCTTCCCAGAGCATCATTACCGCCGTTGAAGTTATAGCCTTTGTCTGAGAGGCGATCCTGAAAATAGCATCATTAAAAACCTTTTTACCTGCCGAATTATCGGCCAGGCCATAGGCGCTGTGGAATACTATTTTTCCATCTCGTGCAATTAAGGCCACGGCTCCCGGAATATCACCATCCTTTACAGCTTGTTTAAGCATGGCATCTATTCGCTTTAAACGTGTATCAGACATCCCAACAGTTGCCGGGGAGGCCGGAGTAAGATCAGGTGAAATTTTAACTGATGGGGTTTGGGCAAAACCTATTGCAGCAATTGCCAAACAAAAAAAGAGGTTGATTTTTCTCATAATTTAATTTTTATCTTGTCCGCCAGCCCTATC
>RCNB010002445.1_pt1 | contig 11372 bp, 9 predicted proteins | sample 2041321 | NCBI WGS metagenome assembly RCNB01 (sample SAMN09708232, study PRJNA481090) | Marine sediment metagenome, whole genome shotgun sequencing project.
TCGCTGCAAGAGTTTGAAGTGAACTAAAGTTTAAAGTGAGCTAAAGTTAAGGAATTCTGTCAATTATATAAAAACAGCGAAGCGAAGCGATACCATAACTTTAGGCACTTTAGATCACTTTAGACACTTTTAACTTGTACGGCTTTAAGTAAAACAGCCTCTTTCAGGGGCAAACCAAAGCCTGGTCCTTTGGGCCAGGATTCCTTTACTATCCCACTCATGCAAACGTCTCCATTTTTGTCCATCCCTGGCCCAGACCTGTTCTCCTATGGCAATTGCAAGGGATCATTTCTTTAGCAAAAAACCTGAATCTTCACTTCAAAATAGAGATAGTCGCACCAGGGTAAGCCTACCACCAGAAACGGGTGGTGGAATTCGGCGAGTGGTTGTGTCGGGAGGTGGTTAAAGCGATCCCCCATCGGCATGTTGTATTGAACATCCCCAAAATTCTGCGGCGTTATTTCCTTTACGACCGCAAGCTGCTGTCAGATCTCACCCGGTGCGGGTGGGAGTCTCTGAAAACCTTGTACACAGCCGGCAAGCGGGACCCAAAGACGGTGCCGACGTCACGATCCCTTGCATCCTGGAACCGAAACTGACAGACAAAGCTTCCCGGAAAAATTGGGCACGATTAATACAGAAGATTTAAGAAGTTAATCCCCTTTTGTGTCCAAAATGTTCGTCTGAAATGCGCATAATTGCGGTGATTGAGGATTCTGATGTGATCAAAAAGATTCTCAAACATCTTGGCCTGTGGGATGTGAAACGAAAGCCCCGGCCAATGCCCCGCCTATCGATGCTTTTGACTATGCCTTAATTTCCGATATCTCTGTTTCGCTGTTCACCCCAGACCTGAACAGTCTGTTTCTTCCATATTCCTCCAAAGATACTGAATGTATGCATATCTGCAAAATTAATTTGAGTCAAACCGGGGCGTTTGGCTGCATCGCCTATAGCCCTGCTGTTCCACTCCGCACTTATACCTAAACCACTAAGAGGTTCCTTTAATTGCTTGCTGCTAATTGTTGCAGATTGATTCCCAACAGGAGTATTATTCATGTTTATAACCAAGGGAACCGTTGAATTGGTATATATGAGACCTTGCATGCAGCCTGAACATATTACACAAAACAGACAAATTAAGAAAAAAAGGAGAATTTTATGCATAAAGTTCTAATCCCCATATGCAATTGTTGTCAGACGGGAATATAGCCCAAACAAAATCACGAAGTACTCCGTATCCAGATGGTTAATTGACTTTATGTCACCGTTCTTTGCAGCAGCCGCAGTACCGGCGTCGCCCCAAAAGAATAACCATGCGATAGAGTAGGCATGTGACTCCCCTATTTTTGAACCAAGCTGTGTCTTATACGTGTCGGTATCAAGAGGGACTCTTACTTTAGTATAAACACATCCTGGCAATAAAGTAGAAATGATTATTGTTGTAAATAAAACCAGGAAGAAAGTATTGTTCAAATATTTAAACATGTTCGGATCCTTTCATGGGATTTATGCTAAGCTTCCGACTCTTTACAGCTTAGCATTTAATCTAAAATCTGCATTAACTTTTTTCGAAAGAGACAAATTTGCTATCAATACAATGCGTCATCGAGACATTATTGTCAATATCCACACACCGATAACAGGCAAAATAAAAGGATAAAATCCAGATTAAATTTCGAAAAAAGTTAACCCTTCGGGAGCCTTGTCTCGACCGGATCTACTGCGTTATCAATCGATTTCAGTATTACAATACGGCTGCACAATTAATGCCTTGTATATCCGGCCGATACGAGGCCCGCAGAATTTAGGTTTAACCTTTTTTTCCGATCGGGTTTATACGGCAAGTTCTTCGGATAATACATCGTAGGGCTATATTATCAAGTAATTTTTCCATTTGTTTGGTATGCAAGATAATCATCAGTCAACCGGCATGATCTTTTTCGCCACTTTTGTTAACACATGTCTGGTATGATTTTGTTGGCATTTAAAGATAGATCTTGTTACCTTTCAACCTTTCGTCCATTAACAATCGGGATCATAACCGGCTTACCAATAATAACAGATAACGGAAGAACCTTAAGACCTTTGTCTTTTAGCCCCATAAGAATGAGTTCGATTTCATTTAACCAGTGCAGAAATAAAACTTCATTTTTCTGTCTGGTGTCATGGAGCAAAATGATATCATCAGGACGAATGCTGTTTAAAATATTTCTTGAAATGTTTTTTATCCAGCGGTTGCCGCCATCAAAAGCACGACAGCTGAAATTGACGATATACATATCTGATTGCAGTAAAGCCGATCGAAGTCTGGGATTTGTAATACCTACCGGCGGGCGGAAAACCAGCGGCCGTATTCCGAAATCGTGCAGCACATTTTGCGTAGATTCGATTTCTCTGACTACTGCTTGACAACGTTTGAAGAAAATCAGGTTATTATGGCTGTAAGAATGATTGCCTATTAAATGTCCGTGCAGCAGGATTGCTTTTATCAACTCCGGATGCTGGGCCACTTTTTTCCCGTTGACAAAAAAAGTTGCTTTTATCTGATACTTTGACAGAAGCCGCAACAACGGCGGTGTGGACAGTGGATCCGGACCGTCATCAAACGTAAGGGCTACTGCATTTTTCCCTGATGTCCCCCGACTGATTATCGGGAGGTAGAAGCTAAAACGGGGAAAAAAGGGAGCCACCAGACAAAGCAGGATAAAACCTGATAGGGGAATTACAGATAACCGGACATCAAAAAATAACAGCGATATCGCAATCAGAAATGAACCAATGCCGACCCGTTCGGCCATCGACAGCGACATCTTTTCTGAATCTATTGCTTTTGTTAAATTCAATGTTTTTTTCTTAATATTCAGCAGCTCCCCTGTTTAGCTATCATCGACCGACATTGGGACCAAAGGTACATAAAAAACAAAAAAAATAGAGAGTTGCTCAGGGCCCTGTCTTGACGATAAACCAGACTAATTCCCCCTTTGATCCTGATGGTTCAGTCTGTTCAATTTTAAAGCCGGCCTGCACAATCACCTTCTTAATTTGTTCGACGGATCGATAATAAGATGGCGTTCGCAAAAGCCTAAACTTGAAGTTCTCCAGCCACCATACCCAAGGAAATCGCCGTTCAGGGGGTATGGATGCTCTGATAATAAGGCAGCTGCCGGTGCGAAGTTTATTGTAAAGCTTATTTAACGTCATCTTTAGAACATCATCTTTTAAATAATGCAAGATGTCCAGCATAATTGCCAAATCCACCGGCTCCGCAACAATTGGCATATCCGGTGCGCGACCATGCGTTATTACGCCTCTTTTTCCAACAGCCATAGATGCGATCCTAATCCGCCCTGTGTCCGGGTCAATCCCATATACTTTTGATTCCGGAAAGCGTTCGAGCAACCAGCAGGCCGGCACACCATATCCGCAGCCAATGTCAACAATCGTTTTAATCCCATCCCATGACTTAAAAAATCTGGGTAGCTCCGAAAACATAGGGTCAAAAAACATTTTAAGACGGGCAAATAATCGGGGATAGGCTACCATATTTTTATAGTGTCTCAAGACTCGATCCCGAGGATTTGCGGGCATGAGGTCATTTTCTTTGATAGTTTTAAACCGATAATCCAATACCGGCGGCAGGATTATAAACGCACCGATGAGAGAATAGCTGATACCCAGTAGTGAAGTAATTCCCGCGCTTCTTAAAAGCGAATGTTCTGCCGAACATAAAACGCCAAATCCGATGATGGTTGAAGCCGATGCCAGAAAAACCGTCATACGGATAAGCCCGAAATTCGGATGGGCTTGATCACCATAGCGCTGATAAGATCTGACAAAAAAAAGTGAATAATCAATTCCCATACCGACGACGATAATGGCCAGCATCAGTCCGGGTATATCCAGCGAATGTCCAATCAATTTTAACGTCCCCAGGGTACATATTAAAGCAAATATTGCCGGCAGCAGAGAAATTAACGTTAAGGTCACATCAAAAAAGAAAATAAATAAAAGAATCGTAACGCCAATACCAATGATGACCAATATCTTCACAAAGATGGAAAATAGCAGTGTCCCCAATCTCTTCGAAAAGAAATTTGGATCAAACAGTTTACCCAGCGAACTGTATTTTGCATAAAATTCATCGGCCCTGTAAGTCGGTCCCGCGGTAAAATTGCAGACCTGTATCCATGTTTTTTTGTCAGAGCTGACAGTAATACCCATCATATCGAAAAACTTATCGGGAATAGCTGAATACTCAGGAGTATAAGAATCCGGATTTAACATTTCATAAAAAGGCTCAAACGCATCTTCGGTGAAGCCCAGATCAAAAGAAGATGCTTTCATTGTTTTCTTTAGCTCTTTAATTCGATTGTTGTTCCAAAAATTTTTCCATGCTGCAAAATTTTGTTTTCTTCGATCTTCTCCGGGAAAAATTATGGACGGCACAAAGCCCGGGGACAGAGTGCCTGAAAGCCGATCCTTATTCATCATCTCAAGAAGCCGGTCTCCTTTTTTTTGGAGTTCTCGGATGCTTCTGCCCTCGGTCATTATAAATATCTTGTTGAATGCCATATTCCAGACATTTGTAACCAGATTATCAGCCGTTGCGGTTTCTTTGCTCACCGTATTCATTGAAGAGAGGCTGACATTGAATTCCGGTTTCGCGAAAAAAAGCATGACAACGGCAAAAATAAGGGCAAGAAAGGCGCCTTTTTTACCTGCTCGGGAAAACCTGTCGACCAGTTTTTGAAGCACTAAAGCCCTTGGGCGCGCCGGTGGCATTTCAGGAAAAATCATGGGAAAAACAGTATGAACGAAAATAAACGATAATGAAATTCCAAGCGCCGTGAACTGACCCAGTTGTTTCAAAATAGGAAATCCACTTATATTCAGTGCAGCAAAAGCACCTGCGGTTGTCAGTGCTGCGAGCAGTCCCACGGCCCAGACCTCTTTGGACGCTTCTTTGCCATAAGTCGTATGAGGTTGATCAAGGAACAATAGATAAGCGATACCGTGATCAACGGATATCGATATGATCGCCCCGCCAAAACCGAGTACCATGAGTGATACAGATTTATGCATCAATGAAAATATAAAAAATGCGACCATCACGCCTGCGATGGCCGGCAAGAGCGACAACAGCCCCAAATACGGTCTTGGAAAAGCAAGGATGAGCAGCAACATTATGCCTATTGTCGCAAACAAAATTGCGTTGCGAACATCCCGTCTCATAATCAGTTCGTTATCCAGAGCAACGCGATATGCGCCTACCGGTGTCAGGGCAACCCGATATCCCGCTTCGGAATAGTTCTTATTGAGTTGCTTGGAGAGTGTCTGAATCAGTTCGGATGTCTTGCGGGCGAAAGCCGTATCAGTACTTGAAGCTATCGGCTTGGCAATTACGAGCAGGTGTTTACCGTCAGATGATATTAGCTGTCCTCTATATATACGGACATCCTGCGATGGTGACAGATAAGCCAACCTGGCCATAACCAAATCTTTGAGACCCAGGGGATCCTTTGTGATAAATTCAGCCTGACCGATGCCTGCCAAATCAAATAATTGGGTTTTAATATCTGCCAATTTTTTTGAAATGTTATGAGGATTCAGCAATGGTTGAATCGTATTATTCAGTCCGTTTGCGGAGAACATAAAAGGTAAGTCATTTAATACATATAATGCTAAATCCGGTATAAGATTCTGAACATCTTGCATGCCGACATTTTTAAAGAGCCCGCTTTGCTTTAGTCTTTTTGCAACCAGTTGTCCGTATTTCACGAGAACATCCAAATCATCTTTTTGATGGCTGACATCAATGATCAGTTGGTCTTGAATCGAATGGTTAGCAAATAAACTCAGCGCATCGGAAATTATTGGATCATCTTGCGGCAGAAAACCGATTATATCCGTGTCGATTTTCATTCGATATAAACCGATTGTAAAGAAGACGGCTACAACAAACAGTATGAAAATTAACCGGCGCCACTTAAAGATAGTAGATTCCATCTGTACCGAAAACCTTGAGCATGAGAGCGTTTTTTTTAAATTAGAAAACCCATTTCAGGACAAGCAATATCAAAATAATGTGAAGCGCGATGATTATTATTCTATAGCGATGATAGAATTCATTCAATTTCTGGATTCGCCAAAGCCCTCCACACAATCTTCGAAATTTATCCAATCGCGCATATCGGATGTTATCCGAACGGCAGTTGCCCTGAAAAGCGAAAGAAGGGTAAATTATATAAAAGCCCTCCGCAAGATTTTTCAGCATATCATCATAGGCTATCCCCTGCCATGGGATTTTGATTAAAGATTCAGCGAAGTTGCGATTCAAAACATATGCATGGGACAGACTGCGATACTTCACTTTTAGTACCGATTTGTTCTCTGTTCTTTTGCTGCCCGAAACCAGACATCCAAAAAACAAAAAGCGCCAATGGAGGTTGGCCGACAAAAAATCAATACAATTTTTGAGACTGGCCGGGCTGAATCTTTCAAACAGGATATCATCTTCAAATATGACAATATTGTTTGCGCCGGCACGGATTCCTTTTTTGATACAGACCATGTGTGATTCAAATATACCCTGTTCACAGTTATGCGGATGCTTTTTTACAATTACAAATTCAACTTTATCCAATAGCCCGATCTTACCAAATTGAATCTTTGCTTCCGCTCGTCTGTCTTCACGTTCATCTAATGAGATACAGTAGATTTTATCAAAATACTCCCAGTATTTGTCAGAGGTATCAGCTTTCATCATTCGTTCGGCGATAATTCGTTACTTTTATGAATCCCGCAGGCCATCGTGCAAAGCTCAAGGAAACTGCCGGACGAGGATACTGTAATGGATATTTTTAGAAATCGCCGGTCACGGGTGCATGCCCACAAGAAGCCGGCAGAAGCGGTTTCAAAACCCCATCTAATTTTGATAAGCTTTTTCGATCGCCTTTTGAACCGCATTCATAATGACGTGACTGCTGTTGGTTGCCCCGCTAACCGCATCAACTTTGGTTGACTGAGTTGCGATGATTCTTTCCGAAATAGGCAGTTCTGCCTTTTTACCTTTCCAGGCCTGGTGCTCTACTATTTCAATATTGAAAATTTTTTTATCTTTAATTGTTACTTTTACGGAAGCTTTATTCGGTCCTCCTCTGTAGCTGCCTTCATAAACCCCATCGTTCATTTTCTCAAGGTTTACGGGGGCTCCCATTACAGAAGTCGGTGCGCAGCTGAACAGTAATGTGCCGCTGAGCAGAAGCCCGATACTTGTCAAAATCAGCAAGCCGACATCGTATTTATTGACCTTTCCCATAACAAGTTTTATCCTTAACCAAAAGACTTCCGTTGATGGTCACAGATTTCCACCAACATAGGGAGAGGTTAAAGGTTAGAGCACAAGGCTGACTTTACCTTTGTTTATAGTTCCAAATTTGTTTTATATGTTCGTTGTTTTCAGGAAGTAAAATGTTAAAGCTATTCCAATTACATACACATGACAAGAAAGCTGTTTGGCTAATAAAATGTTTACACGGTTGGACTGCAAAAATCAACCAATTTCATTTTACCGTGGTCAGGATTTTTATGCGCTCAATGTTAAAAAAGCAATGAAATGAGGCTGGTACACCGGTAAAGCACAGGATATCCCACATCCCGGTCAGAAAGATTGAGCATAGATGAAAATGAATTTCATAAAAAGAATTGCCGAAACCGAGTATGTTCGTGGTACCATAGAGGAAAAAGCCGATTTAAGTGCGTTTAAAAAAAAACCTTCAATGCGGATACTTCTGGGAATATCGACCATCGGTTTCAGCTATATAATCGGTTGGCCTGCCATAAGTGCGATAGGGACCCTATCCATCTATCTGAACGAACCCTTGCTACTTGCCATCGGTGGCCCGTTATTGTATGGGTTTTCACATTTGGTGTTTTTGATAGGGATGTATCTTGCCGGCGCCCAATATACCAAGATTTTTCTGCGGTGGGCGACCCGAATCGCAATGGAAAAATTGACAAATAAAAGTGTCTGATCAGCTACGATTACAGATTCATTCAATATTGGGATAAAATTCGAAAAAAATGCAGGTCCTTTTTGGCGACACGACACCGGTATTAAGTCTATTCCGAAGTTATAGTTATAAACTATAATTGTACACCACCTTTCTTTGCAAGCATTTCATTGGATGCGCAATTGTTCTATTTTAAATATCCGTTCTATGGCTTTTTTGTCATATTTCCCAGTGGATGAAACGGGAATTTTATCGATGATTTCAATACGACGCGGGAGGGCATAGGGTTCAACGATCTTCGAAGCCTCTTCCCTGAACCGGTCTTTGTCAATACTCCCCTGGACCAGAGCATATATTTCATTTTCCTTCCCCCGGGCATCGGGCATGGTAAAAACAATGACTTCCCTAACTTTAGGAATTTGCTTTAATTTGTTCCGCACCTCTTCTATATCCACCCGATTGCCGCCCACCTTTACAATATCGTCGGCTCGACCCAGTAGCATAAATTTATTATCATCATAAGTTCTAACCCGGTCACCTGTCATGAAAAACCCCTCAGAATCTTTGGGGATTTCAGGCGAAATAAAAGCAGACCGTACATGAAGTCGTTCATCAATAACTTTCCAGTCGACAACATCAAACGGTTCCATAGGCACCTCGTTAGCGGCTATACAACTGCTTGCGACACCACCGGTTTCCGTAGAACCGTAGATTTCAACAAGATCAACGCCGGTCTGTTTATAAAAACAATCTCCATCCGTCTTGTCTAGTTTTCCGGCTGAGGAAAAAGAGATTCTGAGAGAATCGCCTGGGATTTCACCGTCTCTAAGAATTCTGTAATGCATGGGAACACTTACCAGAATTGTTGCAGAATAGTTTTGCAGAGCATCCCGTATTTCCTGGGGGAAGGTGCAGATCTTAGCCACCACACCGGCGGATGAAACGAACGGGATCAGCACGGAAAAAAGGAAGCCGTAGATATGATAGGGTGGTACGGTAGCCAGAATACGATCATTCTTTGATATGTTATATCTTTGTGAGAGATAAAACGCCTCTTCAAACATATTCCGAGGGGTTTTCGACCACGTTTTGGGTTTGCCAGTGGAACCGCCGGTATAAAATTTTAGGAAGACTGAATCTGGATCTGTAACAAGAGAAAAAGGGGGCGCGACGTTACGACATGGTTCAGGAACTATGGGGCTGATTTCGGACGGGAGTTCCTCCGGTTGATCTGTAATTGCTGTCTTGAATCCCACAACCTCCCGTATCTCACGAATGGCCTGCTTCGAAAGGGCATGGGGTAAAACTATGGTTGAACCGGAAGCAAGCGAAGCCAGAAGGGTAGCGGCAACAATCCCTTTGTCTTCGGTACAGATACATATTGGCCCATTTTTTGATTCTAATGAATTTCGTATGCCTGCAGCAAGGGCGTAAATAGTTTCATAAGTGTATTCAGAAATAATAAATTCATGCTTCGGATGTTTGGGACCCGAAAGAATCTGTTCGAGTTTTTTTGATAACATAGTTTATCTCCTATTTTCGGATGACTCCTCTGCCGGTTCAAAAGTACGTATGGCAGTCAGGAAAGTCGGCAGATGTTTGAGCATATACCAGATACTTTTTCTGTGTTCCCAGAGTCGTCTACGGAATTTTCTGCGCCATTTTGGATTGGAGTAAAATTGTTTGACGTGCTTATTGTACAATTGATCTAGGGTCTCTTTTGAATCAATACCTTTGGGCACAAAAACGAAATTGAGGCAGTTCATCTTCTGCCATGCGTCATCTAACGACCCTTGTTCGAATATAGTTTCCCAAACAGGTGCGCCGTGGAACGGGGTAAATTTGGACATATTCATATCGTCTAGACCCAGAGATATAACAAAATCGCCGGTCTTCTGGATCGACTCAACTGTCTCCCCGGGAAGCCCCATCATGAAAAGCCCTTTGGCCCTGAGCCCCTTTGCCTGGATACGCCTGACCGTGTCCTGCACATCTTCCAGATAGACCCCGGGCTTATGGATTTTCAACAGATCTGAATCACCGGTTTCAATGCCTACGGAGATCTGTAACGCACCTGCGTCCTTTAACATTTGAAGCAGATCATCGTCCGCATGCCCCACTCGAATAGCACAGTTGAATTGTATCCCCAGAGGTTTTGAAGTCAGAAATTCACAGAGCTTTGTGATGCGCCCCCTGTGGGTGGTGAACAAATCGTCGTAAATGTTAATATGGCGAATGCCGAACCGTGTGCGGAGATACCGCATATGTTCATAACTGTATTCGGCTGAATTATAACGATACTCTCGTTTGAACACCGAACGGTCACAGTATGAACATTGATACGGACAACCACGGCTGGTCACCATCGTGCCTCCCGGAGTAAGAATATAGCTGAACAAGGGGAGGTTGTAGCCATGTGGAAAGCCCGTCAGTTTTTCATACGCCGGAAAGGGAAGAGTATCCATTTCGGGAATATGGAAACGGGGCGGATTGGTTACCACCTGACCGTTATCCCGCCAGACTAGTCCGTCGATCCGGCTTGCTTCCTGACCCCAAGCCAATTCTGCCAGCGTGACCTCCCCTTCACCCATGCAGAGGAAGTCGATGTTCTCAAACTTTTCAAGCAAATCCCCGCCCATTGATGAGACATGCACACCGCCGAAAACAATACGAGTCTGGGGGCGGGCGGCTTTTATCCTTGTTGCCAGATCATAGCCGTCAAGAAAACCGGATGTTGTGGCTGAAAAGCCCACCAGGTCCGGGGCATAGCCTATGATTTTTTTCGCGTTAATGTTGTTATCGGCAACGGCTTTCGGCCCTAAACAGTCATAGACAAACACCTCGTGGCTTTCACGTTCGAGATAGGCAGCAATGGAAAGCAGACCCAAAGGGGCCATACGATTAGCCGTGGCCGTGATGTCTTTTTTTCCGGGGATCCAGTTTGAGCCGGTGGGATGAACCAGTACGATACGCATAAGGTTAATATTCAATTGGTTCTATTGGTTTGATGGGGTTCATCAGTCAGATGCGATTCCCATTTTTCATGCGATATAAAGAGCGTCGTTATGTATCTCCAATACCGATCAGAACCGATAAAACATGAAACATTGTTCAATAGTCTCACTCTCTTTTTTTAAAAAAAGTTAAAATGATTTTGAAAAGCTCAACTATCCTAAGACATTCTGAAAATAGCGAAAAGAGACAGGTATGTCAAGCATCACCAAACTTAATGTCACTAACATTAAACCCCCTAATTAGTGCCTGAACAAAAACTGTCTTTTCCGCCAATATCTGCGTCAGACTCAAATTTTAATCCTCGAAATACTACCTGTATTACTGTGGTTAAAATTTTCGTCT
>RCNB010002446.1_pt1 | contig 11371 bp, 6 predicted proteins | sample 2041321 | NCBI WGS metagenome assembly RCNB01 (sample SAMN09708232, study PRJNA481090) | Marine sediment metagenome, whole genome shotgun sequencing project.
ATGCCAGGAGTATAGAATAAATGACGGGGACGAAAGGTTAAGTAATCGCCTATTTCCATCACACCTTTCTCATAATTAATTTCTCGTGCATCGACAAACGTATAACCAAATTTATAATAAATGCGGTCATCCCATGCGCTCAGACTAAAGTCAATTTCACACCCGATACTCCTGGCATTGGTAATATTTTGAAATTGTATATTTGCCTCATTATTAAACGTTCCTTCTATCAGATCCCAAAATCGATTGTAAAAAATAGCGAAATCGAAGAAGATTTTTTTTCCAAGAAAATGATTATATCCTAGCTCACCTGAAATACTACGCTCAGGCTTCAAGTCCAGATTGGGAATCACCTTCAATCCACTGGCCGTGGTATTAGTAAAAACTTCAGCAATCGACGGTGCCCGAAAGCCCCGGCCAGCTGATCCTCTAAAGGCCGATCCTTCCCATGGTTTATAGACGATACCAATTTTAGGATTTATCTGAAAATCGTTGCCGACATTTTCCAGAGAAAAGTAATCAACACGAAAACCGGGTATAACCGCCAAAAACTTTTTCCATTTAAATTCGTCCTGGACAAATATCGCTCCACTCTGGCCGGTCTTATCACTAAAAATATTTGAAGAGACCCGGCTGGCATTGGTCTCAACACCCAACGTGAGCTGGTGTTTTCCCTGTGTGAAATTATATTGAAATTCACCATCCCAATAATCGGAGACCGACTGGTTTCCTTCCAGATTCTCTTCTTCTCCAATATTATCATCAAATCGATTTCGAAACCAAAGAACCTTTGCGGTATAAAAACGATCATGATCCAGCACATGCCGGTAGTCTGCAGATACATGCCAACGCTGTGCTTCTACCTCGTCATTCAGCTGGTCATCGGGCGGAACCAGAGCATTGGATAGATTTTTCCAGTAGAGAAAATTTGCACTATTTCGGGCCATATATGTTGTTGAGATGCGTAATTCCTGAAAAGGAGAAATATCTATGGTCATCATGCCACTTAAATAATAGCGCTTCATCCAGTCATTTTTCTTATAGCTATCATTCTGATCATGTGAGGCCCCAATACGAAATCCAATCTTCCCGGGTTTATTTGAATAGGCAAATTTTATACCGCTAAAAAGACGGGTCCTATCCGTCCATTTCCATTGCGAATAATAAGGATCAGCGTAAGATCCCCCATATAACTGGACATTCAGTGATGGTTCCGGATCAATTTTTTTACTGATGATATTAATAACGCCCCCAATTGCACTTGATCCATACAGGGCCGAACCGGCCCCTTTCACGATCTCAATTCTGTCCACCTGATTAATCTGCAATGATTCAAATTTTGTCTCTTTAGTATCTCCCGTCATATAGGGAATCCCATCCAGGAGCATTAAAACCCGGCTTCCGATGCCGCGGCTGTAACCACTGGAACCGCGGATATTGATTTGTGAACCGGTTAAATTCAATCCTGATACATATTGTAAAGCATCATTAACACTGACGGCATTTCGATACTCAATTTCTTCAGAGGTTACATTCCCAACACTCACGGATACATCCTGTAACAATTGTTCTTGTCTTCCGGCTGTCACAATGATCGGTTGTGACTGGAGGGCAATCGCCTGTAAATTAACCATTCCCAGATCCACCGTCTTTTCTTCTACAGAAATTGGAATTTCGTGCAATTGAAAACCAATCATCGAAATGGTTAATATAAAATTACCCGCAGGTGCATTTATGATCTCAAAATTTCCCTGATCATTGGTTGCCGCACCCATGACGGTACCCCTCAGATATACATTTGCCGCTTCCAGAGGATTGCTTTTACCATCAAGAATTTGCCCCTTGATAATACCACCCTCTGCAAGCAGTGGAATGACCAAAAATAAAAAGATTGTCAGAAAACAAATGATTCGGTTCATAATAGTATTAACAAAAAGTTAGGTTCTATTTACGTACAAGCCGAAAAATTATCCAGATTTAGAATGGCTGCGGTGGTAATTGGTTAAAATCTACCACTATATTTATATCTTTTAATAATTCGCCCCGTGTTATAGTAATCGCTGTTGGCAGGCTATCCGATAACATCGTATCGTACTGCCCAACTGCCCGCCAGTCTGCTGTCACTTCAGGACCAAATCGTTGAGCAACAACAACATAGTCATAAGTACCCGGATCTACTTCCATTTTAAAAACTGTCGTATCTACATACAATGGTAAACCGGGGGCGGGGACCTCAAGTCCAGGATATACGAACGCTGTATCGGTCAAAACTGTTAGAAGAATATTTTCCGGAGGGTAATTTTTAAAAACAACCAGACGAAGATCAAGGAGACTGTCAGGAGGCGGCCAATTGAGATAGCTAATCGAACCTCTCATACCGGTAATTTCCGTAGTTGGACCCAAGCCATGATCACAGGCAGCAAAAGTAAATAACATCAAAAATAAAAAAATAGTGATAAAACAACGTGTTTTCATATCATCACTTTTTAAATTTGGGAGATTCTGGTGCTGAATATATCATCTAACCTTGCATGATACAAGAACTTTAAAATAATTCAATGTAATTATATTTTTCATCGGATTAAATTATCATTTGCTATATACGTGAATCATCTTTAATTTTTCAGATACGCTGTACAAAAACTGTTGCTGAGAGTTCATTATCGCTCACACCTGATTTATTTTTTATAAACGTTTTGCAGGAGCATCCTATGTCTGATAGTAGAGTAGATTTGAAGAGACTGATTATCTTGATAAAAGAGAATAAAGAATTCAACGCAAATCTAATCCTCGATGAAGGTTGTGTTTTTGAGACTGCGGATCCAAAACCTCTGGTAAAAGTGATTAACTATCTAATAAATTATCTAAACCAAATGTCCGACTCACCGCTGGAAATTTCTCTGGATCTTCGAAGTTCTGATTATCTGCTCAATTTTATGGTTTATACCGACAAATCTGAATTACCAGAAGTCAGTACAGAATTGGCTGGTGCTCTTAAGGCTTATAGGGGAACGCTTGAAAAAATCCATCAATCCGGAAAATATGTTCAATTCAAAGTATCATTCGCCCGCTAGTCAATTCATCCTTTATCATTTTACTTTAAGATCTTGGTTACTTAATACTGTTAGCATTCGTTTCAAAAATTGATCGGCTTCCTCAAATCCACTCAATCGCATATCTTTCAACTCCACGCCCTCAGCTGTCAGAAAAATAATCGTTGGTACACCTTTAATTTTAAACCTTTCTCTCAGCTCATTGGTTTGTTCTGACTCATAATGGGTTAGATCGGCTTTAATCGCTATAAATTTTTTTGCCAGTTGAGCTACCTGATCATCACTAAATGTATATCTGTCCAGTTCCTTACAAGGAATACACCAATCAGCATAAAAATCTATGACTACCGGCATCTCCATTTCTTTTGCCCGTTGTAATGCTTCCGGCGAATACGGCTGCCAGGCGATTTTTTCAATAGATTCAGATCCGGCAGGTAATACAAAAAAAACAGCCAACAGGATAAATAAAAGGCCAACAATATATTTTGTAAATCTGAATGATTTTGAACCCTTATTTTTATCTAACCAGCCCAAATAGATACCAGCTGCCAGAGACACGATTGCTAGCGTATAGAAATACCATGGTTCCGAATGAAAAAGAGGTTCAAGAAAATAGACAGCCATTCCAATCAATACGAATCCGAATATATTTCGCACCCAAATCATCCAGGCCCCTGAGCGGGGAAGACGGCTGGCAGCTCCGGAAAAAATTCCCAGAATAAGAAATGGTGTCCCCAATCCCATGGCCAGGACAAAGAACATCCAGAATCCAATCAGGGGATTCCCCAAATCACTAACATACGTAAGAAGTCCCAGAACAAAGGGACCAATACAGGGCGCCGCTATCAACCCAACCGTTAATCCCATAAAAAGGGTACCGATATAACCGGATCGGTTTTTACCTCCCAGCAATGCCAGAGATTGTGGTATCCGGATTTCATACAACCCAAACATACTTAACGCCAACCCGACCAGGACCAGAGCAATAAATATTAATACCAGCGGATTTTGAAGTGCGCTGCCCAGAAGATTTCCGGTTAAAGATGCCAGCACCCCTAAAACAGAATACGTAATGGACATTCCTAATACATAAGTGATAGCACGGAGTACAAGACCTTTTTTGTTACCTTCACTTTGACCCCCAAAATAGCTGATCGTAATCGGAATCAGAGGATAAACACACGGCGTTAGATTTAAAGCCAACCCCCCCAGAAATATGAAAATAAAAGTATAAAGCAAACTGCTTTCCCGGATAACACGCGAAAACTGGTTATCGTCTTCTTCCGTGATCTCCATCTGGAATTGAGGCAATATTGATTTATAGATTTCCTGGTTGATCTCGTTAACCGGCATACCGCTTTCTAATACCGAAGTCAATGATGCAAATGGATAACTGTTCGGTGCGAGACAGCTCTCGTCGTTACATGCCTGATAAAAAACCGTGCCGCTGATCTTAAGTTCAGGTTCCTCGAATTCAGGCGAAACGGTGATTGTTGTCAAGCCATATATCTTGCCTTCGTAAACCGACATCTTGGTATCTGAAAATAAGAATTTTTTTAATTCAGGTTCGATATAGCGGAACTTGCCGAATGTGATGCCTTCAACATCTGCAAATTGAATTTCTGTGGCAATGAGAAACTCCTCCAACGGTTCATTCGAATTAATATGCCAACCCTCCTTGATAGTCACTTCAACCAGCAGATAATAACTTTGTTGTTTGCTTAAAACTTCTGCCGGAAGGATAATTCTGGCCCGTAAAATATCTGCCTGGTTTTCCAGAGATTGATCACCCGGCCCGGCAAATGCCATATGTATCATGATCAATATCCACATAAATAAACCTATTTTTCTGCTCATATCGTCCTCAATCCATATTTTCGAAACAACTATTGTTAATAAACCTGATTTCTTCACCAAATTCAACACCGCAAAATCATTGGGTATTGGCATGTATTTGAGTGTCCGGTTAAAACTTGAATCATTTTAAATTCTCATTGGTATATCAAATAGTTTGGAAATTTAAAAAACATAGCTACTTAATTCAAAGAACTCACCTCTAAAATGTTCCACATTTTCTTGGGCCGTCCATCACACATGCTTCTGTCACAGGGCGAGACTATATCTGCCGGATGTTATTCCGGACAAGGGTAAAATAAGCAAACAATTTGATGATAGTAAATATACGCATGGGAAAATGCTTTGTAAATCATTTTGATTCCTGCCTAAATTACGATAAATTTACAAGATTTAACTTAAATTTAATTTATAGGAAAACTATTTTATGAGATATTTCAAGATAATTATTTTCTTGTTTATATATGTTAGTGTCGGATCTACCTCATCTAACCTGCAAAAACAAATCCTTGACGCAAAAAATAAAGTACTCCCGGCCCTGGTGCACATTGAACCGGTAAAGGAGATTTTTGCAGATGGCAAAAGCATGAAAGTACAGGTTACAGGCTCCGGTATTATTATCAGCCCTGATGGATACATTTTAACCAATAATCATGTCGCCGAAAAAGCCCGTTACGTTTTTTGTACACTGGCCAACCGTGATGAGGTTCCTGCCGAGGTTATCGGATTGGACGCCTTGACCGATCTAGCCGTTTTAAAGTTGGATCTGAGTGAGAAAGATTATAAGACTGTTTCATATGCTGAATTTGGTGATAGCGACAGTCTCGAGGTTGGAGAGATCGTCATGGCGCTCGGTTCCCCTCTCGGATTAAGCCGCTCTCTCTCTTTAGGTGTTATATCATCCATCGAGCGATACTTCGAGGATAGCGGAGAAATGGTGTCACCCTACAATTTATGGATTCAAACGGATGCGGCTATTAATCCTGGGAATAGTGGCGGACCTTTAATAAATATTGAGGGAGAAGTGGTTGGAATCAACGCCCGGGCCATTTTTTTTGGAGAGAACCTTGGATTCGCAATACCGATAAATACAGCCAAACTGGTCATAGATCGCATATTAAAAGATAAAATTGTCAAACGCTCTGACATAGGAATTGAATGGCAGGAGATTAAGGATTACCGGAAATATAAAAAAGATTTGAATATGGAGGGCGTTTTAATTTCGCATGTAGACAAAGATTCACCCGGTGAAATAGCTGATCTAAAACCTGGTGATCTGGTGTATGCCATTGATGACAAGGCCCTTAATGCCGTTTATAAAGAAGAATTACCTAAAATACGTAAGTTTATTTCTGAAATTCCTGTAGGATCGGAAATAACCATGCATTACCTGCGTAACGGAGAAAAACATCAGACAGGAATAATAACAAATAAGCGTGGAAAATTTGAAGGTAATGAGTTTGAATGTGATCAGTGGGGTTTGTCGGTCAAGGAAATTACGCCGCGCATTGTAAAAAATCTGAAGCTGAAAAATGAAAAGGGGGTCCTGGTCGGCGGGGTTCGAGCGGGCAGTCCTGCAGACGAGGCTGAAATCTTTAGAGGCTATGTCATTAATTATGTTGAGAAGGAAAAGATCAATAATCTTGATCAGTTTAAAACTATCTATGAAAAAACAAAACAACTCCCACCCCTTGGGCGCATGCTGAAGTTAACCTATAAGAATGCTCTCATTTTTGCCTTACTTAAGGAGGAATAGAATGCAATTCAAATCTGTACTTCTGACAACCATCCTGTTTCTTCTGATAACTATTCTCAATGGTGAGGCAACAACTGCCTGGCCCAAAAATATAGATGAATTAAAAGCAGGTATCTGCATTGTAGAATATTTTCAACCACAATTTGAAATGGGAGAAATCACCAACAAAACCCGAATCAAACGGAAAATTACGGGTATACTGGTAAATAGCGAAGGTTTGGTTTTAACATCAGATATTATCTATCCGGCAAATCTTGATATCGGTGAAACCAGTTTGTTTTATATGTCCACCCAACCGCTTCCTGAAGACATCACTGTTTCTTTCAAACAAGATCAAAAATTCAAAGCCCGTTTTATTGGTAAAGATGATGAATCACGCATCGCATTTCTTCAAATCATAGAAAATAAAATACTGCCGCCTCCTGTTCATTTTGAAGCAATGAGTAATACTACCATAGGCGATCCTCTTTATCTTATTCAGCATTTGAACGGTCGCTTTGATTTTGAGAAAATCGTTAGCGCACATAACATAAACACCATCATTGAGAAACCTAAGAAGAGACTCCTGACCACAACAATTATTAATCCTTTATCGTCGTGTGGACTAGTAGTAAATACCCTTGGAAGGGCTATTGGTATTGTGTATCGTAGCGAAACCTATTATTCAAATTATGAATATCAGTACGAAGAGTCTCAGAATGGCCAAACCATAATTCAGATCATTCCCGCCGCGCAATTTATGCCCCTGCTTAAAGATCCTCCGACATTAGTCAATCAAAAAGAAGGGAGCGGCAAGAGTTGGTTGGGTATTCAAATGCAGGTATTGAAAAAGAAAATGGCCGCTTACTGGGACATTAAAGATACGTATGGTATTATTATTAATAAAGTTATGTCAGGTTCTCCGGCTGAAAAGGCGAAATTAAAGCCCGGTGATATTATTCTATCCATTGGCGAACTTCAATTTAAAGGATACGATAAAAAAAATTTGGATATTCTCAGATCTTATATCAGAGATTTACCCGAGGGAGATATATCTATCCGGATATTACGTCATAAGAAACTACTGGACCGGAAAGTACGACTTGAGCGTGCACCAAAGAGCAGATTCCTGGCGGAAGAATATTCAAATAAATTACTTGGTCTTGGTGTTAAAGAACTAACCCAGGATTACATTATAAATAATGATCTTGAATTTAACACCGAGGGTGTCTGGGTATCACGTATAGAAGATGCTGGTGCTGCCAGTATTGGTGGTATTGACATCAATGATCTGATCCTTCGCATCAATAACAATGAGATTGTAGATCTGGATGATTTTAAAAAAAGTACACAGGCTCTTCCGGACTCAAAAGACGAGTATGTACAGATTTTCCTAAAACGGAATGGTAAGACAAGATTCGTTTTTGTTAAAACCATGAAAAAAGAAAATAAGTAAAACAAGGAATCTTTAATGGATATTTTAAAGACTATTTTCGAGAAGCAATATGAATTAAATAAGCGGATACTGAGAGAAAGACATCAATTGGACTATGAAGAAATGTGTGATCACAGCAAACAGGATTCCCGACTGGAGAAGTTACGTGTGGAGTGGATTTTGAACTATAACCGGGCTCAGATCCACGAGTCTATTGAACTGGAGGATTCTCTTCCCTGGAAGTGGTGGAAGGATAAATCAGACATTGATTGGCAAAATATTGGTATTGAACTTATTGACGAGTTGCATTTTTGGGTAAGTAAATGTCAGTTAGCCGGCCTGGATGTGGAGAAACTCTCTGATTTATATATTAAAAAGAACCAGCTAAATCAACTGCGCCAGGACAAGGGGTACGGCAGTACCTATCAAAAAGTTGATAAAAATGGTATAGAAGACAATAAACGCATGGAGGATCTCCTCGGTGATTGAAGCCCCATTGTTTGAATTTCATGTTTCCCGCGAGGCAAGAGATTTTTACGGCCTGGATGAAGCACTTTTTGCACAGACGGGGAATGTGGTCTTTACAGATTTTTATCGTGTGCGTATTTTTGCCAATCAAATGAATCGCAAACGAGAACTGGTTACTGCACCGGGTCAGTCAATCAAGGCCGGCTCTCTGAATGCTATGGGACTCATCGATGAAATTCTTCATTTTGTTGTCGGATCTTATAAAAAACAAAAAAGTACCAGCTTGCTAGCTGATGCCGAGCGATGGGTAAAGAAAAAAATAAGTACCGAAAAGTATGAAGAAATTTTAAAAGTCTTCACTGAAAAATTTCCGCCACTATCTGTTTACCGCAATGAGAGCAGTTCAGCTGCCTATTTAAGAAAAAAAACAGCGGGGATCAGTAACCGGCATATAGTTTTAGAGGAAATTCTGTTACTCCATCTGGCAAATGCCAATCCCGCCTTTGCGCCGTTCAAAGAATTATTTGACGATGACTATCTTGGCAAAAAAACAGATTACCGGCAGTTTATATCCTCACTTGAAGAGTTTTTTGAAGAGCAACCAACCTTCGGTCCTAATAATCAGACATTGGTAAAATTGTTAAAAACGCCCGCCGTAAAATTTCCCCATTCACTTAGTGGCCAGTTGGAATTTATACGTCAACATTGGGGATATATGTTATCGGATTATATCTTCAGACTTCTGGGTAGTTTGGATTTAATCAAAGAGGAAGAAAAACCGGTTTTTGCCGGAGCCGGTCCATCTTACGTGCCGGATTTCAAATCTTTATCTGGCGAAGAGGAACCCGAGCGTTTCAGCACGGATCTGGACTGGATGCCCAATGTTGTAATGATTGCCAAAAGTACCTATGTATGGTTGGATCAACTTTCAAAAAAATATTCCCGGGCCATTACTACCCTGGAACAGATCCCAGACGAGGAACTTGATCTTCTGGCTAATCGAGGATTCACGGCCCTTTGGCTAATCGGACTATGGGAACGGAGTTCGGCTTCTCAAAAGATCAAACAAATGTGCGGTAATCCTGAAGCGGTCAGCTCTGCTTATTCGCTTTATGACTATGCGATTGCATTGGACCTGGGTGGAGATAGAGCATATGAAAATTTACGTAATCGCGCCTGGCGCCGTGGGCTTCGTATTGCCAGTGATATGGTTCCGAATCATACCGGTATATTTTCGAAATGGAGCATTGAGCATCCGGAATGGTTCGTTAAAGCAGATCATCCGGTTTTTCCAGGTTACAGTTTTAACGGGCCCAATCTCTCTGAAGATAACCGGGTAGCGATCTATATAGAAGACGGCTATTGGAATCAATCTGATGCCGCCGTGCTTTTCAAACGTGTTGATACATATACAGGTAGTGTCAATTATATTTATCATGGAAACGACGGAACAAGTATGCCCTGGAACGATACCGCCCAACTGAATTTTCTGATACCTGAGCTTCGTGAAGCGGTTATACAAACTATCCTACATGTTGCCCGAAAATTTCCGATCATCCGGCTCGATGCGGCAATGACATTGGCCAAAAAACATTTTCAACGACTTTGGTTCCCACAGCCAGGCAGCGGAGGAGATATTCCATCACGTGCAGAATTTTCAATAACTAAAGAAAAGTTTGAGCAGCTTTTCCCGGTTGAGTTTTGGCGTGAAGTTGTTGACCGCGTCGCTCAAGAAGTTCCCGATACACTTCTCCTGGCCGAAGCTTTCTGGATGATGGAGGGATACTTTGTTCGTACATTAGGCATGCACCGGGTTTATAATAGCGCATTTATGAATATGCTCAAATCGGAGGAGAATCAGAAATACCGCCAAGCCATTAAAAGTGTTATGGATTTTAATCCGGAAATTATGAAGCGCTATGTAAACTTTATGAATAATCCCGATGAGGAAACTGCCGTCGCCCAGTTTGGTAAAGATGACAAATATTTTGGTATTTGTACACTAATGGTCACTCTCCCTGGTTTACCCATGTTTGGTCATGGACAAATTGAAGGTTTTACCGAAAAATATGGTATGGAGTACAAACGGGCATACTGGGATGAAAACGAAGATCACAACCTGATTAAAAGACATGAACGGGAAATATTTCCTCTTCTGAAAAAGCGATATCTTTTTAGTCAAGTCAACAACTTCATACTTTATGATCTGATGGGACCGGAAGGCTTTGTTAATGAAGATGTATTTGTCTTTAGCAATCGGACTGACCAGGAGAAGTCGCTGGTATTATATAATAATCGATATGAACGGTCAAGCGGATGGATTAAATATTCTTCTGCCCCTGCAGAAAAGAGTGGTGATAATTTTAAGCCTTACATCTTAAGTGAAGGATTGTCTATTTCCCATTCACCTCAAACCTTCACTATCTTTCGGGATCAAATTTCAAACTTAGAGTATATACGAAACAATTCTGAACTGGAACATCATGGTTTATATGTTGAGCTGGATGGTTTTAAATACCATGTCTTCCTTGATTTTCGAGAAATAAAGGACAATGAGTACAATCATTATACACAGTTAACTCACTATCTGGCCGGTCGCGGTGTCCCCAGTATCGTTGATGCATTAAAAGAGACCTTTTTAACACCGGTTCATCAACCACTCAATCATCTGCTGGCTATGGCGTATTTAAAGAAAATAGAGGTCGGTATCCTGAAGTCGGATAATGCCGCTAGTGCAGAGACTGAATTATTGAAATATTATCAAATCCATTTTTCCGATTTTATCGTCCGCATTAAAGAATATACCTCGGCTGCGGGAAATGACGC
>RCNB010002447.1_pt1 | contig 11371 bp, 7 predicted proteins | sample 2041321 | NCBI WGS metagenome assembly RCNB01 (sample SAMN09708232, study PRJNA481090) | Marine sediment metagenome, whole genome shotgun sequencing project.
CACCGATGAAGGAGCTAAGAATTTCGCAGTTCTCTCTGATATCTTAGGAGATGAAGATCATCTTGGCGACATGGACTTCAAAGTTACCGGAACCATAGATGGTATCACTGCAACTCAAATGGATATTAAAGTAGAAGGTCTTCCCTACGAAGTACTGGCTAAAGCACTAGACCAGGCAAAAGAAGGCAGACTGCATATTCTTGGAGAAATGGCCAAAACTATTTCTAAACCTAATTCAGATTTCAAACCTCACGCTCCACGTATCGAGAGAATTGAAATTCCAAAAGATATGATCGGTGCGATCATCGGACCTGGAGGAAAAGTAATCCAGGAGATTCAGAAAGAGACCAATACAACTATAACAATTATTGAAGAAGAAAATGTTGGTAAAGTAGATGTCTTTGCAGTTAACAAAGATGATATCGATGCAGCCATGGCAACTATCAAAGGAATTATTGCAATTCCTGAAGTGAACGAGATATATGAAGGAACAGTGAAGAGCATTCAGCCTTACGGAGCTTTTGTAGAGATTCTTCCAGGAAAAGATGGACTGCTGCACATTTCAGAAATTGAGTGGCGCAGACTTGAAAAAGTAGAGGAAGTATTGAAAGAAGGAGATAAGATCAAGTCAGGAGATGTGGTAGTTGTCCTTGAGGCAATGAAAATGGAGAACTCGCTTACCTCACCAGCCGACGGCATGATTAAAAAGATTAGCTTCCACAGCGGCTCTTCCGTAAGAAAGGACGATGTCCTCTGTATAATTTCCGCAGAGTCTTAAGCGGTAAAGAAACATCTCAAAAGAGAGAGACCCAACGTAAGAGGGCAGGCGACTGAATGAATGCTCATTCAGTATTCTTGCCCCTCTTTTTTTGTGGCATTGTAAAGCCTTGAAATATAATTGTAATTTATAAAAAAACAGAGTTTTTCGGACAGCGGGGGTTGACAGCAAAGAAAAAAAGTGTTAAATATCTACAGTTAATGAATGAGCACTCACTCAATATTTGTATAAAAAGGAGGTTTGAAGATGGCCGAACAAAGCAAAACCATAAGTTCTTTAAGTTTAGAGGGAAGGGTTTTTAAAGTACCAGAGGAACTGAAAAAAACGGCATATATTAAGGGGGTTGAGGAGTATAATGAGATATATAAAAAATCCATAGAGGATCCAGAGAGATTTTGGGCAGAGAAGGCTGAAGACCTTCACTGGTTTAAGAAATGGGACAAGGTCCAGGATTGCGATTTTAAAGATGCCAGAATTGAGTGGTTTAAAGGAGGAAAACTAAATGTCTCCTATAATTGTCTTGACCGGCACTTGAAGACCAGAAAGGATAAGGCTGCCATTATCTGGGAAGGAGAGCCCGAAGGGGAAAGCAAGGTCTATACCTATCAGCTATTACTTGATGAGGTGTGCAAATTTGCTAATGTTCTAAAAAAGAAGGGGGTTAAAAAAGGAGACAGGGTTACGATCTATATGCCCATGGTTCCGGAGCTGGCAATTGCCATGCTTGCCTGTACGAGGATAGGGGCTATTCACAGTATTGTTTTTGGTGGTTTTAGCGCAGAGGCCTTAAGAGATCGTATTCAAGACTGCGAGTCATCAATTATCATTACTACGGATGGGAGTTATCGGGCCGGTAGAGTGATCGGTCTCAAAAAAAATGTGGACCAGGCCCTGGAAGAGTGTCCAACCATTAAGACGAGCATTGTTTATAACAGGGTTAATAGTGATATATCCATGAAAGAGGGAAGGGATGTCTGGTGGCACGAGGAGATGGCGGCTTCCGATATCAGTACCCAGTGCGAGCCAGAGGAGATGGACGCTGAGGATCCTCTCTTTATCCTCTATACAAGTGGGAGTACAGGAAAACCCAAAGGGGTTTTACATACTACGGGAGGATATATTCTTTATGTCTACCAGACCTTTAAATGGGTTTTTGACTATAAGGAAGAGGATACGTTCTGGTGCACGGCGGATATTGGCTGGGTTACAGGGCACAGCTATATCGTTTATGGTCCTCTGGCAAATGGAGCTTCCAGCGTGATGTTTGAAGGGGTGCCCAGCTACCCTAAATATGATCGATTCTGGGAAATTGTTGAGAAGTATAAGGTTAACCAGTTTTATACCGCCCCTACCGCTATCAGGGCTATTGCCAAAGAGGGTGATGAGTGGGTAAAAGGTAAAGACTTAAGCAGCTTGCGCATCCTGGGAACGGTTGGAGAACCCATCAATCCGGAGGCATGGATGTGGTACTACAATATGGTTGGCGGTGGGCGATGCCCCATTGTAGATACCTGGTGGCAGACGGAAACAGGAGGCATACTTATTACCCCACTTCCTGGTGCTATTGATGTTAAACCGGGCTCTGCTGGCAGACCCTTCCCGGGGGTAAAACCCATTGTGGTTAGGGAAGATGGAAGTCCTGCCGATGTTAATGAGGGCGGATATCTCTGCATTGAGAGTCCCTGGCCGGGGATGATGAGGGGTGTTTATGGTGATCAGGAACGGTTTAAAGAGACCTACTTTGTCCAATTCCCTGGAAAGTACTATACGGGTGATGGTGCAAAGCTTGATCAAGACGGTGATTACTGGCTGATGGGAAGACTGGACGATGTAATAAACGTATCGGGTCACCGCATGGGTACAGCCGAGGTTGAGAGCGCATTGGTCTCCCACCCCAAAGTAGCGGAGGCAGCAGTAGTCGGTTTCCCTCATGAAATTAAGGGGCAAGGAATCTATGCATTTGTTACGCTAAACAGTGGTGTTGAAAAGAGCGATGAACTAAAGAAGGAACTGGTTAAGCACGTACGCAAGGAAATTGGTCCCATTGCGACCCCGGATAGGATCCATTACGCGGATGGTCTCCCCAAGACGCGAAGCGGGAAAATCATGAGAAGAATCTTAAAGAAGATCGCAGCAGGAGAGGTGGACAACCTGGGAGACATCTCCACACTGGCAGAACCAAAAGTTGTTGATGACTTAATTAAGGGAAAACAGTAGGAAGGGTTTTACATTGTAATGGGGGTTTTTTAATGTCGAACACAGAAGTTAAGAACAGAGGTTGGACAGTTACTTTTGCGGGTATGGGTATTAACCTTGCTCTTGGCATACTCTATACCTGGAGCATCTTCAAGGGTGCTATCGCAAAATCAATTGAAACCGGTGGCAAAGGAGCATTTAACTGGGAGCTTGCATCTTTAAATGACCCCTATGCCGTCTGCTGTATTGTATTTGCTTTTGCAATGATCCTGGCCGGCAAATGCCAGGACAAAATAGGACCGAGAACCACTGCCCTTATTGGTGGCATCCTGGTTGGTCTTGGTTTTATCTGGATCTCTCAGACCACAAGCTATGCCGCATGGGTTGTTGGCTTTGGAGTTCTTGCCGGTACCGGTATCGGTTTTGGCTATTCTTCAGCTACGCCACCTGCGCTTAAGTGGTTTCCGCCCGCCAAAACGGGTTTGATTGCCGGCCTGGTTGTTTCAGGGTTTGGCCTTGCCTCACTTTATATTGCACCACTGGCAAAATATCTGCTGGGGATTTGTGGACTGCAGCAAGCGATGATGTTTTTCGGCGTTGCTTTCCTTGTTGTTGTTTGTAGCCTTTCCCTTCTGCTTACCAATCCTCCCCAGGGATATGTGCCGGAAGGTGTTGCCACGAAAGGCAGTGGGGTTAGAACAATGCCAGAAACTCCGCAAAACGAGAAGGGAGCATCTGAGATGATGAAAACACTTGCTTTCTGGAAACTCTGGATAGTCTATTTCATAGGCGCCGGTGCCGGCCTGATGGTAATTGGTAGTGTTGCCGGGATGGCCAAGAAGAGCATGGGAGATGCGGCGTTCCTAGTGGTTGCTATTATGGCTGTGGGCAATGCCGCTGGGCGCATCGTTGCCGGGATTCTCTCAGACAAAATCGGCAGAAGCGCAACCCTCGTTATGATGATGCTGTTCCAGTCCGTGCTGATGTTTGCCTGTATTCCATTTATGGGTTCTGCCAGTGCAAGCGCTTTTGTGCTTGTGATGCTGGCAACCTTTATAGGTTTTAACTATGGGACAAACCTTTCCCTGTTCCCGTCATTTACTAAAGATTTCTGGGGACTCAAGAATTTCGGCATGAACTATGGTCTTGTATTTACTGCATGGGGTGTCGGCGGTTTCGTTATGAGCAGGGTATCCCAGATGCTCAAAGCAAGCTCAGGGAATTTCACCACGTCCTTTATTTTTGCCGGTGTCCTGCTTATTGCCGGTGCTGTGGTTGCGTTAACATTAAGAGCTGCCGAGAACCACCAGGCGGCAGTGGAACAGGAACCTTTGGAGGATGCGGCATAGACAAAGGCATGGTTTATGTTTGCAGTTTAAGGGGTCAGTGATTCGGGCCCTTTTTTGTTTAGAAACGTCTCACAGGGCTCCTTTTATTATCTCTTCTGCCTTGCCACCCGAGGAGTCAACCACCGGAACCACATCAAACTGAACAAGTCCTACAAAGAGAGAGAGAAGAGTGCCCAGTGATTCGGCACTGGAAGTTTTGACAATATTGACAAATCCTCCCCTCTCTCCCACCATTGAGTACCGGGCAATGACCTCTATTCCATCGGGCGGGTTACTGAACACCTCGTTTTCTTTTTGCATAACCGTTTTGAGCATCATAGGATTATATTTCCCCAGTAAAGCGAATAGCATAAAACACCTCCTTTTCAGAATGATTTAACCACAAAGTTCACAGAGAAAATTTAAGCCCCCAGCAGGGGAAAGACAGTCTTTTTAATATAGTCTACTACCCGTTCCACTTCTTTTTGAGTCCTTTCCTTTTCTGCTCCAGTTGTATAGCGGGGAGCATCTTCCAGAGAGCCCGATTCCAGTTCTGGGCCAAACATCATTCCCCCAACTAAACCGGCGAAGGTATCCTCAGGTTCGATATTATTCATGACTGCCCAGAGAAGTGACCAGGTTCGGGCAGACGTATAAAGGTTATACCCCCCCCCTCCCAGTGCCAGCAGTTTGGGGGATAAATCTCTGATTGATTTAACAGCCTCACGGAGGGAGTAGTTGCTCATGTTCAGATGTGTGAGAGGATCAGCATGATGAGTGTCAGCACCAAAGACTCCAACAACAATATCAGGAGAGAAGGCCTTAATAAGGGGGGGTACCACATGTGAAAAAGCATAGAGATAGGTTTCATCATCTGTTCCCTGAAGCAAGGGTATGTTTACATTGTATCCTTTGCCCACCCCCTCTCCAATTTCTGTCTCATAACCAGACCAGGGGTAAAGTGTTTTTCCGCTTTCATGAAGTGAAATCTTCAAAACACGGTTATCATTAAGGAAAGCATCCTGTATGCCGTTTCCGTGATGGGCATCCAGGTCTATATATGCCACCCGGAACCCCTCTTGCAGGAGGTAGGAAATAGCTATTCCGGCATCGTTGATATAGCAGAAACCCTCTGCGTGACTTCTGCCAGCGTGGTGGAAGCCGCCAAAAACGTTAAGTGCGACCGTAAAACCCTGTCGGATCAGCAGTTCTGTTCCAAGACAGGTAGCACCGGCAGAAAGTGTAATCATGCTATAGAGCCCTTCAAAGACAGGATTTTCATCAGTCCCCAGCCCGCAACCCAGCATTTGAAAATCAAAAGTGCCGGAAGAGGCAGCATCTAATAATCTCAGGTATTCTCTGTTGTGAAACAGAGATAGCTTCTCCACACATAGAGGTTCGGGCTTAAGGATTTCTATCCAGGGCCTGTCGAGCAGATTATATCTGTGGCATAATTCGTTGACTATTTTTGCCCTGGCAGTCTTGAATGGATGGAGTTGGCCAAAGTCATATTGAGAAAATGCTTCTGAATAGATAAAGGCAGACTTCAAGGTAATAAAAACCTGAAAAAGGATTTAAAGAAAAAAGAATGTGTAATGTTATATTTAATTTGTCATTGCGAGCGATAGCGAAGCAATCTCTAAGCAGTTGGAATTGAGTGAGATTGCGGGGACTGCTCCGAGCAATTTATTGAGATTGCTTCGTCACTGTGCTCCTCGCAACGACGGAATAAAAACATAATGTTATTTAGGAAGTGTCCTGCAAAAACGTCTTTCCAATATAAAAGTCATGTGTTGTATTGTCGAGGCAAAAAACCACATATTATTTTAGTTACAGTTTAACAGAAACTGGTGGTGCGGTTCAAGTTTATTTTGACGTTCGCAACATACATTTTTTAGGGTCCTTAAAAATTCCACGCAGTTTTAAGCCGGCAAATGGAGTTAGATAAGGATTTTTGAAGAAAAAAGCGCTTAAAAATTACTTGACAAACCGTGATTGGTTATGCTAGTCATATTTTTCTGGATTGAATGAACGCTCACTCATTTGCTTGATTTAATAAGAAAAAACAGACAATAGGGGGATTTTATGGCTTACGACGCGACAAAGATGAAAGATTGGCAAATTTCAGAAGCAGCAGAAAAGAATATGCCTTCCCATGAAGAGTGGGTTGAAAAACTTGCTCTTGAAAAAGGAGAATACCTTCCCATGGGGAGGTTGGCAAAACTCGATTTCCTAAAGATTATTGACCGCCTGAAAGACAAGTCTGATGGTAAGTATGTGGAGGTAACAGCGATTACCCCCACACCTTTAGGCGAGGGTAAAAGCACCACCTCGGTTGGTCTTATGGAAGGGCTTGGCAAACGTGGCAAGAGTGTAGGTGGGTGTCTTCGTCAACCCTCTGGCGGTCCAACAATGAATGTTAAGGGTACGGCTGCCGGAGGCGGAAATGCTCTTCTTATTCCTATGACCGAATTTTCACTGGGTCTCACAGGAGATATCAACGATATTGTCAATGCCCACAATTTAGCCATGGTGGCGCTTACTGCCCGGATGCAGCACGAACGAAACTATAACGATGAACAGCTAAAAAGGCTCACTGGCATGCGACGTCTCAATGTCGATCCCACTCGGGTAGAGATGGGTTGGGTGTTGGACTTTTGTGCCCAGACATTAAGGAATATTATTATCGGTGTTGGAGGCCGCATGGATGGTTTCACCATGCAGTCCAAATTTGGTATTGCGGTGGGATCAGAGTGCATGGCCATCCTTTCCATTGTGAGAGATCTGGCAGATTTAAGAGATCGCCTTGGCAAAATCACCGTAGCTTTTGACAAGAGTGGTAAGCCTGTTACAACCGGAGACCTGGAAGTAGGTGGTGCCATGACAGCCTGGATGCGAAATACCATTAATCCTACTCTAATGTGTACAGCAGAATATCAACCCTGTATGGTACATGCAGGACCCTTTGCCAATATTGCTGTGGGACAGTCTTCCATAATTGCTGACAGAATTGGCCTTAAGATGTTTGACTACCACGTAACAGAGAGTGGTTTTGCAGCAGATATTGGCTTCGAGAAATTTTGGAACGTAAAAAGTCGTTTCAGTGGCCTAAAACCACATGTTTCCGTGCTGACCACCACGATCCGCGCCCTGAAGATGCACGGCGGAGGACCGAAGGTGGTACCCGGCAAGGCGCTTCCCGAAGATTATACTAAGGAAAATTTCGGACTCTTAGAAAAGGGGTTGTGCAACATGATTCACCACATAAATACCATCCGCAAATCCGGCATCAACCCGGTGGTGTGCGTTAACTCCTTCCACACCGACACCAAGGATGAGATCGAGATGGTGAAAAAGGCCGCTGAGGCCGCTGGAGCACGCTGTGCTAAGTCGACCCACTGGGCAGATGGTGGTGACGGCGCGCTGGAGCTGGCAGATGCAGTCATGGAGGCCTGCGAAGAAGAGAGTGAATTTAAATTCCTTTACCCCCTTGAAATGAAGCTTCGGGACCGGGTTGATATTATAGCCAAAGAGGTATATGGAGCGGATGGCGTTTCCTGGTCAGCAGATGCTGAGAAAAAGGCAAAAATGCTGGAAGACGATCCTCAGTATGGAGACTTTGCTACTATGATGGTTAAAACCCATTTGAGCCTTACACATGATCCAACCCTAAAAGGTGTTCCAAAAGGATGGACGTTACCTATAGGAGATATCCTGATATATTCCGGCGCCAAATTTCTATGCCCTTGTGCGGGAACCATTAGCCTGATGCCAGGTACCAGTTCCAATCCAGCCTTCAGAAGGATTGATGTGGATGTGAAGACAGGAAAGGTACAAGGACTATTCTAAGGCTTCTTAAATAGAAGCTCAGTTGAGGAACGTTAGTGAGTTATTCTATCGCATTAGCTGGAAAGGGGGGGACAGGAAAAACCACGCTGGCCAGTTTGATAATCCGATTTTTAAACGCAGAGGGAAAAACCCCTATCCTCGCTGTTGATGCTGACCCCAATGCCAATTTGCCCGAAGGTTTAGGTCTTGAGGTTAGGGAAACTGTGGGGAAGATGCTGGCTACCTTCATTGACGAGAAGCTTGATTTTCCCCAGGGGATGACCAAGGAAGTTTATATGGAGTATCGGTTAAACGAGCTTCTGGTGGAGAGCAAAGGCATCGACCTTTTGGTCATGGGCAGGGGAGAAGGAACGGGGTGTTATTGTTACCCTAATGTTATTTTACGTAAGTATATAGATATATTGTCCAAAAATTATCCCTATGTTGTATTGGACAATGAGGCGGGTATGGAACATGTAAGCCGCCGCTTAAGTGATCATATTGACCTTATGCTCATGGTATCTGATTGCAGTATTAAAGGGGTGAAGGCAGCTGGGAGGATACGAGAGCTTTCGGAAGAATTGAAACTTGATATAGGGAAGCGTTATTTGATAATTAACCGGTCACCGGGACCGCTGGATGCAACACTAAGGGAAGAAGCAGAGAAGCAACAGCTCAACCTGTTGGGTGTGGTTCCAGCAGATGAGAAGGTTTACGAATACGACTTGAATGGTAGGCCGATAATAAATCTTCCAGATGAGAGTATGGCCGTTAAGACCGTGAACGAATTGATGAGTAAAATTATTCTAAACTAATAGGGAGGAGACAAAGATGGCTGCTAAAATTATCAGTGGTAAGGAAATCGCAGCGCAGATTCGAGAGGAATTAAAGCAGGAAGTTACCGAGCTTAAAGAGAAACATAATATTGTCCCGGGGTTGGTGACCATCCTTGTTGGGCAAAACCCGGCTTCGGTAAGTTATGTGACAGCCAAACAGAGGACCTCCCACGATCTCAATTTTTATTCCGAGCAGGACAACCAGCCGGAAGATGTCTCAGAAGAAGATTTGCTTAAACTCATTGACCAATACAACAAGGATCCCAAGATTCATGGCATTCTTGTCCAGCTTCCTCTTCCCAAACATATTGATGAAAAGAAAGTGTTGAATGCCATTGATCCAGACAAGGATGTAGATGGTTTTCATCCGGTAAATGTAGGTCGTCTCATGATAGGAGGCGGGGGAGTAAGATTCCTGCCGTGCACACCTGCCGGCATTCAGGAAATGATAGTGAGGGCTGGTTATAAGACCGAAGGGGCTGAGGTGGTAGTCGTGGGGCGTTCAAACATTGTAGGGAAACCGATTGCCAACATAATGCTGCAAAAGGCTGCTGGAGCCAACTCAACGGTAACCGTCGTGCACACACGCACCAAAGACATGGAAAGCCACTGTAAACGGGCGGACATTTTAATTGTGGCAGCAGGCGTTCCGGGTCTGGTCAAGCCGGAGTGGATAAAGCCGGGTGCATGTGTTATCGATGTTGGTGTAAACCGTGTGGGAGAAAAGATAAGCGAGAAAACGGGCAAAAAAATAGCTATTTTAAAAGGTGATGTTGATTTTGATGCTGCCAAGGAGATTGCAGGCGCTATCACGCCAGTTCCGGGAGGGGTGGGCCCCATGACCATCACCATGTTGATGAAAAACACGGTAAGGGCGGCGAAGCTAGCCGCTGGCTTATAAAAGAAGATGTTCGCATACGCTTTCATTTTACCAGGAGGTTAAAAATGGCCATAGATGTACCGAAGGTTTCCTATAACGGAACCATAAGAGAGATAGCATTAGATAAAGATGCAAAGGTAGTAGTAGGCGGGGAGAGTGCCTATCCCTTTTATGCCTTTGAGGGAGCTATACCGAGAGAACCCCTTATAGCCATACAGGTTTTAGACTATGCCCCCGATGACTGGGCGGAGGCTTTGGTAGAACCCTACAAAGATGTAATCAACGATCCGGTAGCCTGGGCCAAAAAGGCTCAGGACGTGTATAAGGCAGATATCATTCACTTGTGGCTTAAAAGCACGGACCCCAATGGTATGAACCGTGGGGCAGAAGAAGCAGCCGAGATTGCCAGGAAAGTTTCTGATGCGGTGAGTGTGCCACTTATCGTGTGGGGGAGTTCCAACGAGGAGAAGGATGTCGAGGTATTAAGAAAGGTTGCTGAAGTATGTGGTGACAAGCAGATTCTCATAGGCCCTGTCGTCGAAGGAAACCACAAACAACTGGGTGCAGCAGCACTGGCATATAACCATTTGGTTGTTGCCAATTCCCCCATCGATATCAATCTTGCAAAGCAGCTCAATATCCTGCTTAACAATTTGGGATTGCCGCTTGAGAGGATCATTATCGATCCAACCACTGGAGGGGTGGGATACGGTTTGGAGTATTCCTACTCGGTTATGGAACGTATAAGGCAGGCAGCACTGACTCAGAATGATGACAAACTCCAGAACCCGTTCATTGCCAATCTGGCAGAAGAGGCCTGGAAAACCAAAGAGGCGAAAACACCCGATGATCCGAAATTGGGAGATGCCGGCAAACGGGGGGTTATGCTTGAATCAATGACCGCCATATCGTTACTCCTTGCCGGTGCAGAAATTCTGGTGATGAGACATCCTGAGTCAATAAAGCTGGTCAGGAGTTATATTAATGATATGCTGGGCAAGGAGCCAGTGGAAGAGGAAGTTATAGAGGAAGCGGAAGTGGTGGAAACAGCTGTTGCGAGCGCAGATGTATTTGCGTTGCCAAAAAAGGTAGACTTTGATACCGCGTATGGTGTATTGAAAGTGCTCTATGAGTATATGACCGATATAAAAGAAGGAAGAATTGCAGCGAAGGTTGCAGAAGAGAAAGCAGAAAAACGAGTCGAAGAAAAGGCTGACGGAAAGGTTGCAGAAGGGGAAAAAGCAGAAGAGTTTATTGAAGAACCAGAGATAAGTTTTAAGGATGCGTTTGCAGCACTTAATCCCCTTTTGTCTGAAGAGGTGTCGGAGAAGTTGATTGACAAGGAAGGCTTTGATGGAAAACATGTAAAAGTTTTGGGGTCTACCTTTGAACCGGGCGTCCCCACGGAGAAAGAAGAGTGGCGGGTTAAGCTTACCGGCAGGGAAGATGAGGTAAAGTATCTAAAGACTGGTTTGCGATACTGGTACAGTGATGAAGGGTATGGCAGTGAGAGGAGAAAAAAACC
>RCNB010002448.1_pt1 | contig 11362 bp, 10 predicted proteins | sample 2041321 | NCBI WGS metagenome assembly RCNB01 (sample SAMN09708232, study PRJNA481090) | Marine sediment metagenome, whole genome shotgun sequencing project.
TAAAAGTTGCGAACTACATAGCTACTTTGAGTAATATTTTCCAAAGGCGTACCGCTTAAGGCAACTGAAATCTTTACTGTCGAAATAAAAAATTTAGCGATTATATCTTCTATATCTTCTGTCATCGTTGCCGAAAACATAATATTTTGACGCTTTGTTGGTAACAAATCGAATATATTGGTAAGCTGAAACCTAAACCCTAAATCTAGCATGACATCAACTTCATCGATGACTAATTTTTTAATCGATTTTAATTGCAATGCACGACTTAAAATCAAGTCGTATAATCGGCCAGGGGTTCCTACTACAATGTCCTGACCTTCCTCTAACAATGCCTTTTGAGTGTTTATATTGGTGCCGCCATAAACCCCCACTACCCTATTATTAAGGTATTTACTAAATTTTTTAATCTCCTCAACAACCTGTACTACCAATTCCCGCGTGGGTACTAATATTAAAACTCTTGGATGCTTTTCTGTTGAAAACGTAAGCGTCTGTAAAATGGGCAACATATAGGCAAATGTTTTACCTGTTCCCGTTTGTGCAATACCCAAAACATCTTTACCCGATGCTATTACCGGAAAGGCTTGAGATTGAATGGGTGTTGGAATTGTATATCCTAAATCGGTTATGGCCGAATGCAGTTGGTTAGATATTTTAAATTCGTCAAACGATTGCATCTTCATCAAATTTTATGCAAAAGTAATGTATTACGGCTACTGGCAGGCATTTATTCATAGCTGGTTAGTTTATAATAGGAATTCATGCAGCTCGTTCCTCGGTGTCACACCCCTCCTCCCTACTACGCCGAAATTGGCTTCGGAGGACGCGGACCATCAGGCCGGAGCATAAGTGCCTGTCTTCAGAAGCTGTAGCTTCTTTAGGAGTCGTTTTTCTTTCGTAAAACCCTGCAGATTCTTTAACGTGATGCCTATGTTGAGCGTAAACGAACTATAAATTTCCGCTTCAAACGATACTAATCCGGGTTTAATTCATCAACATGCTGCATATAGGTAGCTATGGTCTTCAGTTCTTCATCAGATATATCTTGTAAAAAACCGTCAATATTAGCCTGCATGATGGCTACCTGGCTGGAGGTGGTGTCCACAATGGGTTTAGCCTTACCCTTTAGAAATGCCACAATATCTCCATTTTTTTCATTATAGATCTTCATGATTTCTTTGACTGAAGGTCCTATATTTTCCTTGTTTACATCATGACAAGTAATACATGTATTTACTGAAAACAGCCTGTTACCAAGTAAAATTTGGGAGTCCCAGCTCAATTCTCCACGTTCGGGAATAGCTTTATCTATACCATTTATAGATTTTTTATCCACCTTACAGCTACACAACACAAGAAATACAATAAAAAATGAAACTAGACGCATAGGTTTTGAGAAATTAATAATGATACTATTAAATATAGTGAAAAGTGTACTTTATATTCCATTTACTCACACTTTTTCTATTGTTTTTAATGGAATTCTTGAATGTTTAACTTTAGACGGGATATAAAAATATTGGCTATATTACCGATCTTTTGTGGACCTCCACAAGCAACCGAGCATAACCCATGGCAGAAAAGAAGAAGTTTGGCACTTTTGCAGGAGTTTTTACCCCTTCCATACTTACTATTTTAGGGGTTATCATGTACATGCGTTTGGGCTGGGTAGTTGGTAATGCCGGTCTATTGGGCGCCATTGTTATAATCATTATAGCCCATGTAATTGCAGTCACTACTGGTTTAAGCGTATCTTCAGTAGCAACCGACAAAAAGATTGGTGCCGGGGGCATTTATTATGTGCTATCGCGAAGTATGGGAATTCCCATCGGCGGCTCTATTGGAATTGCCTTGTATGTGGGCACCGCACTTTCTATTGCTCTCTATTTATTAGGTTTTTCAGAAAGTTTTAATGCGTATTTCGGATTTGGCATGTCGGTCAATGATTTCAGATTAACAGGAACCATTGCATTGTTAGCGTTAACTATACTGGCATTAATAAGTACCTCTTTGGCCCTAAAAGCACAATATTTTATTCTGGCGGCCATTGTCCTATCATTGGGCGCCATCTTTTTTGGTTCATCTGAGTTTACACCTGAATCAGTACCCCTGTTTTCAACCGAGGGCGCTGTACCCCTTGAGGTGGTCTTTGCCATATTTTTTCCGGCTGTGACCGGTTTTACGGCTGGCATAGCTATGAGTGGAGATTTAAAAGACCCTAAAAAATCGATCCCCTTAGGTACCTTGTCTGCTATTGGCGGAGGACTTGTAGTCTATCTTGGCCTTGCTGTTTTTTTGGCCTTTACCATCAATTCAGATGTGTTGAAAACAGATTATAACATTTTAATGAGGATTGCCCTATTCGCACCTGCTGTGGTTGCAGGAATTTGGGGCGCAACTCTGTCTTCGGCCTTAGGAGGTATTCTCGGAGGCCCAAGAATTTTGCAGGCCATGTCTATCGATAAGGTAACACCTAAAATATTTGGTAAAGGAAAGGGAACCAATAATGAACCGGTGAACGCCCTATTTATGGTGTTTATTATTGCAGAGGCCGGTATTCTCATAGGGGAATTGGACGTAATTGCGCGAGTGGTCTCTATGTTTTATCTGACCGCTTACGGTTTTATCAATATTTCCTATTTCCTGGAAAGTTGGGCGAATCCTGATTTTCAGCCAAGTTTTAAAATTAAACGCTGGATCGGTCTTCTTGGTTTTGCTGCCTGCTTTGGGGTCATGTTTAAGTTGGATATGATTGCCATGTTTGCTGCATTGGCTGTAATCGGAGGTCTATATTTTGGCCTGCAGAGAAAGGAAGTAAAGCTACAATCGAATGACGTATGGCGCAGTGTTTGGGAAAATGTAGTGAACAAAGGGTTAAAAAAGATAGATGCCAAGGTGGATGAAAATTCCAATTGGAATCCTAACATTATTCTCTTCAGTGGTAGAAGCGATCATCAATCCTATTTATTGGAGTTATGTAAAACCGTCTCGGGCCGCACAGGCATCGTTACTAATTTTAAACTTATTCTTGACTCCAAAGATAGTACGCCTTTAAAAAAAACTGAGCAAATTGTACGAAATGAATCTTTTACAGAACTTGGTATTTTTGGAAGGCAAGTAAAAGTGGATAATATCTATAGCGGTATTACCAATATTGCCACAGTTTTTGGGTTTTCAGGGGTGGAACCTAATACCATAATGATGGGATGGCCCAAAGGATTAGAAAATTCAGGGGAATATGCCAAGATGACCGAGACATTGTTGTATCTGGATTATAATTTGTTGTATTTGGATTTTGATAGGAAAACCAAATTCGGCAACTATCGCACAGTAGATCTTTGGTGGCGGGAAACAGACAGCAAGAATGCCGAGATGATGCTGAATATTGCACGATTTATAATCGCATCCCCTAAATGGAACAACACCAATATTCGAGTATTGTTCGTAAATAACAACAATGTTGATAGTACAATAATACATTCGAAAATTTCTAAACTTGTTGAAGATTTAAGGGTTAATGTTGAAATTAGAATTATTAACAATGCTGTAGAGCAAGAACCATTTTATAACATCATTGAAGAGCAATCTGCGTCTACTGATCTGACTCTGGTGGGTATACCAAATTTCAAAATTGAAAAACAAGCCGAATTTGTAATAAAAACAAATCAATTGTTCGAAACCATAGGCTCTACCCTATTGGTAAAAGCTGCTAATAATTTCAATGAACTTGATTTGAATCTTATCGAGTCGAATACTGAAGTTATATAAAGCTGGGTTTAACTTTAACCTCTTATCTTATTGATTAAGAAGTTCTTTAGACGACATATACCGCATATTTGGAGTATAAAAAAAGCCCATCAAAAATTTGATGGGCTTTTGTGTCAAGGTATAAGCGTATATGTTAAATAACTTTTACGTTTACTGCATTTAATCCTTTTTGTCCTTCTTGTAGATCAAAAGAAACTTCATCGCCTTCGCGAATTTCGTCTATTAATCCAGAAATGTGTACAAAATGATCCTTTTCTACACCTTCTTCAGTGATAAATCCAAAACCTTTGGCATCGTTGAAGAATTTTACTGTTCCTTTACTCATTTTAATTTAATTTAATTGTATTTATATTACTATTTACATTGCAAAGATCGCTCCATTAATTTAAAATACAGCGGATTAGTTAATTAATTTTTAAAATTTTAATAGAAATGATGCGCTGGATAATTAATATAAGTCGTTTGTGAAGCATAGTCGTACTTGTAATATTCCATAGTGCAGTTTAGGTGTTGCCTGCCAAGTTTTCAATTAAAAGTCATATTTCAAAAGATCATTTCCCAGGTTTGTTATATAAAGTGTGTGACCATCATTAGAAAAGAACATCCCCGTGATTAATCCAGGTAGGGGAAAAAATAGATCTGGTGAAAGTAATTCAAGTCTCTCCATTCCCAAATGACTTCTTCGATTCCATTCGTTTGTAATCTTTAAATTTTCCTTCGAGGAACCATCAAAGATTACATGCTGAGAATGATTCTCAAAATCTATAGCAATCACCTGATTATAGAGAGGAGAAGCAACGATTAACCGACCTTCCCGATCTATCAATAAATTATCAGGAGATCCTACATTGGCAACTACTCCAGTATATTTTGCCAAACCACTATTAATATCTACTTCAAATCCATGCACTCTATCCATCATGGTTTCTGAAACAAAAAGGTGCTTTTCATCTTTATCCATGGTGATCCCATTTGCAAAATAAAGACTATCGGCAATTATAACAGGGACGCTTTTTAAGTCGGCCATTCTGAAAACAGCCCCATGGGGTACAGGTAAATTTACATCACGAAACATTTCTTCCATGTTCGTGCTCTCTGTAGATTGCGAGAACCATAACGCTCCTGTTTTATCCCTGTAAATGGTATTAACCCCAAAAGGATGATCATAGATCATTTCCACTTCTTCTGAAGCTAAATTTATTCGATAAATTTTTCCGTCAGCAACATCAGACATTAATATATGTTGTCCATCGTGCTCTAATGCAATACCATTGGGAGCTGCAACCTGGTCTGGCGGAAGATGTACAAAACCAGCAGCTGCGAAATCGCCAAATGGGCGATTAGTACCATCTTTTTCTATTAATCTCAGACCTTTTGCCTGATCTACCACTATAATACGTCCATCCTCCAAATAAACGCCGTCCTCAGCCCGTAGTAAGCTACCATCACCCGGAAACAAATTTTCTTTTTGAAAAGTGAAATGTGGGAGTGGTTGTATTGATTCTACTGTTGGGCTAATCTCCTCTTTTGCCTTAGGACTATTGCAGCACAAAAAAGTAAAAGCTAAAAGGGATAAAGTGTAAATGGAAAGTTTCATAGTTAATCTGTTAGTTATTTATAAAGATATAAGAATTTAGAATAACTGATTACTTCATTATTAACTGCGAACTCAGGAAACGTTTCTTTCCGTACTAATATTTGTGCCTAACTTCAATATTTTCAATTTTTTATGAAATTCTCAGAAAATAAGAACGCAATATTGCCCATACCAAGGCGTTAAATTATAATATCAACCATTTTATTGCCCATGATCTTCTTGGAATAATGTGCAAGTAAAATTCGATATCAAATACTTAAAACATGAAAAATAAAAATCTTATAACCATATTTTTTTTATTGCTAATAGTTCTTTTATCACCCGGGCTAAAGGCGCAAAATAAGGCGAAACTGACCCCTGAAACAAAAGAAGATCTAAAAACCGCTAAAGTGTTATTGGTTTGCTACGAAGCACCTCCGTTATATTTTATGACCCCAAAAGATATAGTTGGCCAAGGATTGATAGCCGATATGACCCAGTCAGATATTGCGGACAATAGAGAAAGACATAGGTTTTATCCTGAGGTACGGGTACAAGAAAATCTGGCCAATTTACTACAGTCCAATGGTGTAATGACCAATGTTGAAGTTAAGGAAGAAGCATCGGAGTTTATGATGCCTGCCGAACTTAAAGAGGTGTCAAAATATGCTAATGTTGATGCGGACTATATCGTGGAGGTAATAATTCCATTAATGGGATGGAAAGCCTCCTATGGTACTACTAAATGGAGAACATATCATTTAAACCTGGCTGTAGAAATGCGAATTATCAGAAAAAGCGATTTGGCTAGGGTTTGGAAAACCAATGTTGGCTATGGTGGTTTGGTGGATAAGGAGATGAGATTCCATATAACAGAGCTGGAAGATAATGGGATAGAGCTGATTTCTAATAAACTCGATAAAATGGCCATGAAAAGCAGTGAATTAGCAATTGCAAAGTATGTAAAGGCCAAAAAATAAGTCAATTATTGGCTTTTCATCCCAAAAGATAATAATTATTTCTTCAGGTCCCTTAATTCCATTGTAACTGGTTTCGTTCTTCCCAATACCTATTTGGAGCAATCTTAAATGCAGCCAGTTCTTGTAGTTCTTCTTCCGAAAGACGGAAAGTATTAAATTTTAAATTTTCCCGCAGCTGTATGGCATTACTTGCGCCACTTAAAATAATACTTGTGGGATTCGTTTGTCCACAAAATTGCAACGCAATGGCATCTACTCCCACCTTATATTTGTTAGCCAAACGTTCGAGCTCATTATATACGTTATTATAATGTTTATAGGCTTTGTTTCTAAAAACCCTGCCATTTGCCATGGCTTCTTTAATAATAATTCTTTTCTCTTGCTGTTCGAGTTCTTTTGAAATTTCTCCCAAACTTTGATCCAGCATATTGTAGGTTACCTGAAATGCATCAAACAATGGTTGGCCTTCTACCGTAACATCCAGAGCCTTTCTGATAATTGCTACCTGATTAGCCCCTGTAGTAGTAATACCTATTTCTATTTGATATTCGTTTTTTAAAAATGCTAACTGATTTAGAACCGCTTCATTATCTAATACTCCTGTTTCCAAAGTAGCCGAATGTATTTGATACACCCTTAATTGCGGCATAAATGCTTTTGAAACTTGCCATTGTTCCTTTAATTTTTCTATGCTGTGTTCTTTTATTTCATGAATTGTGGCATTTACATCGAAATTTGCCACATAGGTATATCCCCATTTTGTAGCAATTTGTATGCTGTTATCGTTTTTAGTTTGCAACCATTCTAATACTAACCGTTCTGCTAAACCATAACCCGGAGCAGTATCAAAATAGCGAACACCTAAATTGTAGGCTTGTTCCAGAACAGAAAAACCTTGCGCTTTAAAAGTTTCTAAATCTTGTCCTTTAGTTTCCTGCTGGCGCAGGTTAATATATTGTGGCCGTCCTAAAGCGGCAGTACCTAATCCCAACTGCATATGTTATTTATAAAATTTCAATGTTCTCCAAAAAATGAATCACTTTCTGTTCTTGCATTTCACATGGCTTTAAGAGCTCTTTGTTAGATGTAATATAATAATTCAAGCTAATAAAATCATTGCCTTGTAATTCCTTGCCATAAATTTTGAAAGACTTGCCTTTATTAAAGGTTTCTTTTGTAACGCTATACTTTTTTGCATTATAAATACCTTCTGAATAGCCTTCTGGTATTTTTTGTATGTAATGTAACACCTCCATTACTAATTATAAGACAGCATAGAATTATTTTAAAAGGCACATAATTTATAAAGTATTATGGAACTAACTTGCATTAACTTCTGGATAGTTTAGAAAAGCTATTTGTTATGTTCCTGAAATCAGTTTAGCTACATTGGGCTAATGTTCCCCCTCCATTTCACTCAACATCCTCCTAGCATTATCTCCTGTAGGCCCTTTTGGGTCTAAACTAATAGCTTTATTATAATATTCTTTTGCCTTGACAAGGTCTCCAGATTTCCTATAGCCCTCAGCCAGGCTGTCCCAGGCATTTGCAGATTCCGGGAAAAGCTTGGTATTCATTTCGAATACAAAAAGGGCACCTTCTGCCTGGCCAGAGCCCAGCATATTATAACCAGCTTTATTGAATTCAGCTTCAAAATTAAAAAACTTATAGACAGGATCCTTCACCAATCGTTGGGCTTCAGTGGCCAATAGCTCATACTTTCCATCCATAAATATCTGGGTTAGGTAACCCATCGGATCTATGATAAAATTATCTGCAGAGAAATTCAGCGCTGTATCCAGCACCGGATCTTTGTTGGTACTATAATCTGCAAAGGTCATTTCTACGGCCAAATGTGGCGAGGTATATTCGGCATTCTCCCATTGAGGCTTATCCTGCCACCAAGCAAAAGAAAGGTAAACGGGTAGCTTTGAATTAGGTAATTCTACACGGCGATTGTCGCCATAGAAATTAATATTTTCTCCGGTGGGCTCTCCTACAAAGATTGCATTGGTATAATTATCCAGTTCATTTACCAAATTCTGGCAGGCTGAAAAAGTACGACGGCCTATGATAACGAAAAATTTCCCAGGCTGATTGATCTTTTGATGCTCTATAATACCTGTAACTATTGGTTTATTCTTATAGTTATTGCCGCCCCCATTTAAACGGACATCCAGGATTAATCTCTCAACATCATTGCTGTCGACAAATTCAAACAGGCGTTTGTAAAATGCGGGGATATTCTCACTGGGATCATCCTGGATCTGGCTATGCCTTACGTAAACTGCCTTTTCATTGGGCAGGTACTCAAAATAATAGATCTTATCCAGGTTTTTAAGATAGAGCGGGTTTTGTGATTGATCCCTTATTCCTAGCCAGTCGCTGTCTGGTTTCAGCTCACCATATTGAACCGGGGTATCAAGATTACTACTGGCATTAATGACAGAATTAAAAGGTTTGCCATCTTTTTCAAGGCTAAAGCTAATATTTTGTTTTAAGGTTTTGGTGATTCCCTGGGCATGCAGTATTTCAGGTATTACCAAATAGATGCCTGTATAAGCTTTAAAGAATTGCTCGTTTTCTACGGGAACCACCGGGTAAATAGCTTTTAATGCTTCTTTCGTGGGCATGCCTTCAATGGCAGTTATTTTTGCCCCAACCACAGACGCAAAATCTTTATGTGCTCCTATAATATAGAGTCCGTCCGGGAACTGGTAAAGGTTCAGTGGTAATTTATGATAGGGCACTGGGCCTTGCCTGAAGCCAACACTGGTATGCCCGTATTTGAACATCCCTATTATTCTACTGAAACCTACTAGTACCTCATGATCTTGCATTTGTGGAATTGCCTTATAAAATTCCTCGACACTCTCATCAAAGGCAGTAGCAGTGGTTTTTTTAAAAAGAAAAGGATAATCCTTATGGACAGTATGCTGAAGAAAGCGCAGGTCTTCTTGCCATTGTGAACTTGTGATTTTTTGCTGTGCCGATAATTGCCAAAACATTAATAAAGCAAATACAAAGAATAGTTTTTTCATAGTGGTTGTCGTTAGAGGGTTAGACCTAAAGAGCATAGTATGCTCTTTATAGGACAACACTTTTTAAAAAATGTTACAGTGAATCCCTTTCTCAGTCAATTAATTTTAAATTTAACCTAAATTTTTTATTCTTATTTGAGCATTGCTAACCTTTAAAAACAGACTTAAATAATCAAAAAGGACAATCCCAAACTAGCTGGGATTGTCCTCGTTTAATTGAATTGGCCAAAATTTAATATTACGGCAAGGTCAATGTTAAACTTTCTATGCCACTGTTTTAGGAATTAGATTCCAAATGCCCGCAGCCGCGGTCTTTTTAGCAAATTCAGCAAAGTCAATTGGTTTTCTACCTAACACTTTTTCAATATCATTTGTGACAATTGAATTACTTTCTACCAAAACTTCTTCAAACAGGTAATTGATTAACCATAGGTAGTCCTCCGGCACAGTAAATTCCTTCATCATTGCATTATATTCTTCCATACTTATGGAAGTAAATTGAATGTTTTTACCTGTAGCAGCAGAAATTTCTTTGACCACATCTGAAAATGTGAGTGTGCGAGGCCCTGTAAGTTCATACGTATTTCCATTATGTTCTTCATTGAGCAGGGATTCAACAACCACGTCTGCAATATCATTGGCATCTACATAAGGTACCAGGGCTTCATTTTTTGGCAAAGCCACATGACCGGCAAGAATAGGATCTAAGAAAAAGCTTTCACTAAAGTTCTGATTAAACCAGCTCGCCCTGACAATGGTCCATTCCAATCCGGAATTCTTTACAATTTCTTCGCATTTTTGTGCTTCTATTTCACCTTTCCCGGAAAGCAAAACAACTTTTTTAATTCCCGATTTTACAGCTTGCTTTGTAAATGCTTCAATCGCTTCTCCTGCTCCTGGTACTGCTAAATCTGGTTGAAACGTAATATACACGCTTTCCATGCCCTTCAGAGCACCTTCCCAGGTACTTGGATTCTCCCAATCAAAAGAGGGTTCTTCACTTCTGGACCCGATACGAACCGTTTGCCCTTTTTCCAGTAACCGGCTTGCTACACGACGACCTGTTTTTCCTTTGCCGCCTAATACTAAAATGTTTTGTTTTTTTCTCATGATATTAATTTTTAAGATTTATAGATTATGTATTTATGGTATTCGTTCTGCTAAGACAGATGATAAGTAGTATTAAAAATGATAGAATTGCACTAATAGTTCTGATAAGGTGAAGTCTATTCCATTTAATTTCGAACTTGTCTCTTAACAGTTGAAGTTCTTCCAGGCTGGCCTGCGCCAAATCTGTCTTATCCAATAGCTCATTCAAGGGTACATTTCCGAAAATGGTGACCAATACAACCCCAATAATATACAGTGCAGATGATACAAGCACCATCCATATAATGGTACTTGACGAGGTCCTGAGTAAAAAGACATTTGCTATGTGTAGGAAAAACGGTCCAAAGAATACGATCATAAACGTTGGGTTAATAATAGCTCGGTTCATCTCCTGAAAAGACCGTAAATACCCCATATCAACTAGTTGTCCAATACCAGGTGTAACCGCATTTGTCCAGGTAAAACAAAGACCTGCTGTAAGTCCTGTAAAAAGAGTTGTAAGTAATAATACTAAGGTTTGTGTGTCGAAATTTAAAGAAATCATAGTCACATTGTTTTAAGATTACAATGCAAATTTGCGGCTATAGCTTATGACTTATTTGTTTGAAAAGGATTGTAATTTGTTCCAAAAGGATTATGACTTTACCTCACTAGGTCGAAAGCCATATTTTTTGATAAACGCATTGGAAAATGAACTCAGACTTTCATAGCCTACGGACCAGGCTGCTTCCTGTATGGTCAAATCTTGTGAGCTCAAAAGTTCATGGGCTTTTACCAGGCGTTCATTTTGGAGGTATTTATACACAGGGAAACCAAATAATTCTTTAAAGTTCTTTTTGAGCTTAAAATCGTTTAATCCTATGAGTCTTGAAAGTTCGGATATA
>RCNB010002575.1_pt1 | contig 11360 bp, 11 predicted proteins | sample 2041321 | NCBI WGS metagenome assembly RCNB01 (sample SAMN09708232, study PRJNA481090) | Marine sediment metagenome, whole genome shotgun sequencing project.
TCTGCGGGATAACAGCGAGATCGAGTTCCACATCATCGGCACAGGACAGGACGCCCATATTCTTGAAGCGTACCAGCATACCTCACCGCAAAATATGAAATGGACACGTACTTGGAAAAGCTCTGAAGAACTTGCCGAAGAGATTCGTAAAGCTGACATTTGTTTAGGAATATTCGGAACTACCGCAAAATCCGGGAGGGTCTGCCCATTCAAGATCTATGCTTACAGCAACGTTGGTAGGGCAATCATCACGGCCAGAACGGAATGGACAGATTCACTGGGTGCACAGTCCGAAGAATACTTTACCCTTGTACAACCGGAAAGTGGCCAGGAAATTGCCGAACGTATTTTGGAGCTGAAAGATCGATCAATTCAGGCGAAGAATAGTCATTGGTTTTATCAAAAGCACCTGCTGAACAGCTATGCGCTTGAACGGCTTCTTCGACGGATAGAGGCTGCCGATTCAGATGCATGATTTACCCCCCTGGTTCCAGGTGAGACCTTTGAAAAATGCCCAATTTTGTTCAAGTTCAAGCCTCCGGCCCGTAGGGCCTACGCCCTGGAGGGGAAGACGAAAATTTTAACCACCCCGGAGAAAGGAAGACATTGAGTATTTTGAGGATTAAAATTTGAGTCTGACACAGAAATTGAGCGAAAAGGGGTGTTAAAGGTCTCGCTGCTCGGTTAGGCAGTACATGATGGTAACTTTCACAGAATGGTCTTGATCGTTTTTCCTGGCCGTGTGAGGAAGGTTCAGGACGTCATAAATCTGGATGTGTAATTGATGAATTATTCGTCGGTAAATTTAGAACCATTGGGCACATTTTAAAAATATTTAGAAATTCTTTTTGTCAAAAAAAGCATGAATTAATCTTAGAAATTTCCTCGTCCAATACACTGAACCTTTATTTTTAAAAAGATGTTCAATTTTTTCCGCACCAATTAATTCCGGTTTGACACATTTCAAGTCCATCTTCCGTTGCAGAAAAACGTCTGTCTGAGTCCGATATTCATTAATTAGTTTTTTATAAATTCCAAACGGTTCTAAAGAATATTTATTACATGATATTCCAATACCAATTCTGTAATTTACAAGGGATTCATTTATATGCAGAAGTGAATCCGTCAAGGCAGCACGAAAACCCAAAGTCGAGTCTTCATAAGCATTTTTGTAGTACAATGGGCCAAAGTCTTCAAATAGTTTTTTACTCCAAGCCCCGGTTGCTCCTATGTAAAGTCCTAAACTAATCGCAATATCCCCCAAATCCATTTCTTGGGTAATAACCGGTGGTATCCACTCTCCCCAATCGCATCCATTTTCATCGATTTTCCTCGCATTTGAGTGAATGACCAACGCTGATCTGTCAGACGTAAGATAGGCTTCCGCTATGCGGCTAACTCTGTGCTTTAGTGAAACGTCATCACCTGCAGCAGCCACTATAAGTTCCCCGCTTGAAATTTGAAAGCTGATGTTTACGTGATTGATCAGACCAAGGTTTTGGGGGTTACGATTGAGCTTGATGGAATGAGGCCCTTGATATGACTCCGAAACTGTTTTCATGATGTCATATGTACGATCATCAGAGCAGTCATCTGAAAATATAATTTCGAGCGGTGAGTAGTCTTGTATCAGCGCTGCTTTGCATGCTTCTTCTATATAAGCTTCTTGGTTATAAGCAAAAATAAAAAAAGTAAGGAGAGGATATGGATTGTTATTGTTCTGCAAAGTAGGTCCCCAATGAATATTAGCCTGAAGGCTGATGTTGCTCTGACGTTGGTAAGGGCCTGGTTCCTGATGGGGACAGCCCGTATTGGGACGAATTGTAAGCGATTACAATGATGGAAACTAAAGGGGTGTAATTTTGATCCATGGGTTGTTTTGATAAAACAGATGATTCTTTCTGGGTGATATCGATTGTCAAATCCTGATTCATAATACCTCACGCATGCAACTAAGCCGTTTAATGAACGGCTTAGCCATTCCATAAACTTCCTCCAGTTCATTAATTCTAATCAAACATACCGATAGGAGATAAAAACCAATCCCCAATGGCACGCCGACGAGTAGCTTTAACAAATCTGAAGGCACGATTATCATGCTGATGAAGACAACCGCCGACATAACAAACATAGCGCAAATGACTCGCCACATTTCCTTAATCTGCCTGACCACCCCGAAACCGAACAGTTTTCCCGGATAATAGGCATTAATGAAAAAGCAAATGAAGGAGGTTGCAAAATGCCCAATCACAACCGCAGTCAATCCCAATGGGATTGTGATCGCCAAGGCTGCAATGGTCAGCGGTAGTTTAGAAATATCAACCCAAAAGAATAGGTCGCTCCTGCCAATGGCATTGAGAATATTCATATTTAAGGAACTGATAGGCGTGATCATTCTCGCAAAACACAGCCATTGCATCAGGGGAACCACGGGCATCCATTTGTCCGTCAAAAAGAAGCGGACAAAAGGCTCGGACAAAAGAGCGAACAAAGTCAGGGTCGGAACCACAAAAAAAACTACCATTCCCATCAAGCGTCCGTAAACCGAAACCATCCGCTCCCGGTCATTCTGCAAGGAGGCTAAAATAGGGAAGGTGGCCCCTTGGAGAACCGCTGACAGCGTACCCGATAAGGCTTCAGGATATTGTTTTTCCCTGGTATAGAACCCAAATCCTTTCGCCGCAAATATTTTACCAATCAGTATTGAATAAAGATTATTAACGACCGTCGCAACCAGCCCGGCTCCTAACAGCTTGGAACAAAAACCGAATAGCTGCTTGAAAGAAGAAGCGCTAAAGGTCAGCAGGGCATCCACTTATTAAAGTAGAATAAAGAAGCGGTTCTAACCAGTCCTCTGGATAGCATTTGCATGACCAATGCCCATACCCCAAAGCCGCGGTAAGCTATGAATATCTCGATTGAACCGCTGATAACAACTGCCAACAAAGAGATTAAGGTTTGGGTCTTGAAGTCCAACCGAATCGTCAGACGGGTCTGTTGGACTATGGATAGCGAATTAATAATGATACAAATGCGATAACCAATGGGGAGAATCCCGTATCCTCTTCCATCGCATGATAAACGGATTCAAACATGCTCCACATTGATAGTTCATGGCAGACAAACACCACATGAATCGACATGTCGTGGGCCTGCTTCAACATGGCGCGGGTTCTAAAATTGCTGACTGCCCCTGCCTTTAACAAAGCCTCTTTTTGTTCCAATTGTTCAAACTGACACAGGACCTGTTTTAGAAAGCGGTCCCGAATTCTTTGCAGTAATTTTTTGATCAATTCTTCTTTTTCTTCCACAAATGTTTTTAGGTGGCTGCGCTTAAAAGTATGTCAAGCTCTTGCTGTATTTTTTTTGCCTCCAGGAAGTATTTTCTGTTATAAAGCTCCCTGACGGACTTTGCGTCCGTTTTAAAGGTGACATAGCGCAGGTCTGCACCAACAGCCCTTGCCAGATTAGAAAACGCTGAAAAATCTCCATATCCATCGGCCATCCAACACAGGCACTTGGCACCTTCGCGGCAAAAAATCATATTGGTCCATGCTGCGCCTGTGGGGCCTGCAATCACTTCGGCATTAGAGATCAGCGATATTTGTTCTTTAAGGCTTAATTCCTCCATAAATACCTTTTGAAATCCTTGTTGCCTGAATATCTCAAAAATTTCCTGTTGATTATAATTTCTCCGCTCATTACGCCTTGCGAAAAAAATTCTGTGACTTCCTTTTGCAGAGGAAGGAGGCAAGTCGACATTCGTGAAAAGTCGATTCCGTAAATATTTGATGGATGCCGGTTTTGTTAAGAAATCGGCAACCCTCATTTTTTCATTTTGCCTGAGATTGAATGGCAAGCTGTTGGGTGCATTGATATATACGAGCTTGCCGACAAAGTAGGTCTTGTCTCTGTCTAACATAGCAACTGGTCTATCTTTGGCAATATAATTTAGCGCCTCACGAAATGTTTTGATGTGATCAACGTCTTCACTAACAAGAAGCGGGAACCCCGCATAGCCACATTGATCGATTTCATTCAGGTACTGCAATTTGGGAAGAATTTCGATCATCCAATGATAATAATTAGACGCCCCGTTGCCACCTAAAAAAATCCCTTGTTGAAGATGTGCTACTTGCATGTTTCGCACAAGGGCGCTTTCTTTGTCGTGCATAATAACATGACCCGAAGAATAATCGCACCTTATCACGTCAATGCCTTCCACACGCTCTATGATTATTTTATTATACAAAAGGATCGATGACGATAAAATAGAGATTCTGGCGTTTTCAAAATAATATAAATTTACCGCTGGCAATTGGACCTGCTCAACGCATTGGGTGCCACTAATATCCTGAGGTCCAAATGAATAACTAAGTTCTGCTTGCTCAAGCGTTTTTTTCACTTCGTTATTGTTTTCATCCAGCCACTCAACAGGCATTAACCTTAACTGCCTATAAAACTGCCTATAAGATTCTTTCACAAGGCCAAACAAAAAGATAATTAGCAGGGAAACCTTGATGTTGCGGCGGAACCAATAATCAGCCCATCTTCTTATAACACCAACTATTCTTGTTTTTCTAAAATGAAGATTCACCAATTTAATCTCGAATTTGCATGATTATAAGCACACCATTTGGTTGAACTTTGAGAACTCCATAGCCTTCTTATTTAATGATTTAAAAACTCATCCTACTAAAAAAAAATTGCATATTGCACCGGCCACACAATTAGCATCTTCATCAGTCATTGTCGGGCTAATGGGAAGGCTCAGAACCTCTCTATGCAGCTTTTCTGAAACACGCAAATCAAGATGTTGGAATTCACAATAAGCTATTTGCTTATGCGGGGGCACGGGATAATGAATCAAGGTTTGGATTCCCTGGTCTAAAAGATGTTGCTGCAGATGATCTCTTGCTAAAGTTCGAACGACAAAAAGATGCCAGACCGGGTCCACCCAGTCGGAAACATACGGTAAATTTAAATCTTCTATATCTGTGAGCCCTTTCAGATAAATATCAGCGATTCTCTTCCGCCGTTCGTTCCATTCGTCCAGTTTCCGCAATTTCACCCTCAGAAAGGCTGCATGCAACTCATCGAGGCGGGAATTGAAACCTTTCACTTTATGGCGATACTTGACGTTGACGCTGGAACCGTAGTTCCTCAGATCACGGATACGGTCTACAAGGGCATCGTTATTTGTAGTAACGGCCCCACCATCGCCGAAAGCCCCGAGGTTCTTTCCTGGATAAAAGCTGAATCCAGCGGCATTTCCCAGCCCGCCAGTCCGCCTTTTTTTGTACTTGGCCCCATGCGCCTGAGCAGCGTCTTCTATCACCTTCAGTTTGTGACGTCTTGCGATTTCCAGAATTGGCTCCATATCGGCCGGTTGGCCATATAGGTGGACAGGCATGATAGCCTTTGTCCTCTCTGTTATGGCCGCTTCAATCCTGGGTGGATCAATGTTGAAGGTTGTCTTCTTCGGTTCAACGGGCACGGGTGTTGCCCCTGCATACGATACGGCCAGCCATGTGGCGATATAGGTATTGGCGGGGACAATAACCTCATCGCCGGGGCCGATCTCCATTGCACGAAGGATCAAGTGCATGGCATCCAGGCCGTTTCCCACGCCGATACAGTGCTTCACGCCGCAGTAGTCGGCGAATTCCTGCTCGAAGGCCTCCACTTCCGGGCCAAGGATGTACCAGCCCGACTCCATGACACGGCGGTAGGCTGCATCCATATTTTCCTTTAATTCGAGATAGGGTGCTTTGAGATCAAGGAAAGGGACTTGTTTCATTTTTTCTGTGCTCGCAGGTATTCATCATAATCGCGGTAATAGTCAGATGCCTCATAAAGATTCGAGGCTAACACCATGCAGACAGAACCAGAGGAAAAATTATCCAGATTCCGCCATATCATTGGGCAGACGTACAGCCCTTGGTAAGAGCGGTTCAGATGAAATTTCTTTTTGTTGCAGCCATCGTCCAGTGTCACATCAAAGCTGCCGGACATCGCGATCATTAATTGATGCAGAGCCTTATGGGCATGCCCACCCCGATCTGTCCCACCCGGAACATCGTATGTGTAATACACACGACGAATATCAAAGGGAATATGCAGCATCCCTTCGATAAAAGTCAGATTACCGCGAGGGTCTGAAATCTTTGGCAAGTCGATAATTTCACACAGATCAATATTCATTTTATGCCTCTATAGTCAGAAGTCCCGGGAGAAATTTCTTATAACGTTTTCGTGCAGCTTCGATTTTCTCTGGTCCGATTCGGTAGAGATAATCCTGCTCGGTTTCACCCGAGCGTTCCGCTCCAAAGCGCTCATGAAAACGCCATACGCTTTCGTTGTCCTTGCGCACATCGAAATGGGCTTGGCTGAATCCGAGGTAGTCGATGGCGTAGGCATAGACTATGAGGACGGATTCGATGGCGGCACTTTGAGGAGCACCGTCCTTGAGTATCCAGCTTCCCCAGCAAAAGCTGGTATCCTGAGCGTCGTAGAGCCGGACCGTGCCTAACAGCTCCCCTATCCTGTTCTCGATGATGAAATAGGCCTGGTCGGATTTGCCTGCATAGGCTTCAAGCCAAGCGATTTGCCGATCTAGCCCTGGTGACGTGCTTGATAGATGCTGCGACTTGCGGTTATCGGTGCGCAACGCGAGGATGAAGGCGGCATCGCCAGTGTCGGCACCACGGAACACGAGGGTCTTCCCCGTGAGGCGTTTCGCCTTACGCAGTTCAGGTGTGCTGGGCCGGATCATTGCACGCCTCTATATGGCCGATTACGTGCGCAGTGTTGCCGTCGACGGTGGAGTATGGCTGCATATCGCCGTTCAGTTACGACTGCACCTGCAACAACCCGTGCGCACGGTTCTACCACGGCGTGCGAGTGAATAAAATTATCTGTAGGCGCACCTCCTGCTCCACCAACTTGAATTATCGCCATCACCGTCTTTCTTTGTTATTGGTTGATTATTCTTTCAGGACATCGTCTATTTGTTGGGAAAGATCCTCATGCTTTATGAGTGAGGCCCCTCAAAGAAAGTCCGTCATTCCCATAGCCGTAACTTTGGTCTCTATCTCATCGTAGTTCATAATTGCCTTGCGAATATCTGGAACCATGATTGAAAAATCTGTTGATTTGGGTAATTGATAATCGCCCCCCATACAAGAGAATACTTCAGAATAGAATTTTTTTCTATCCTTGCAGAAATCCTCGTATGCAACCTCTAAGTAGTTAATGCCACTTTTCTTTAACAAAGCCCTATCGTCATCAACACTCTTTTTTTCCCAAAAAACACAATACTCGAATTTATCCAAATCAATAACGCAAGAGGAATGCTCAACCTTGTAATTATTTTGTTATACACACCCCTACTTTTAGCAATCATCCCAGATAATACTTGGCGTACGACATTTTTTCTGACCAAGAGTAATGCACTATATCCACGCTCTTGAAGAACGTTAAAAAGGGTTTTTCTTTCAACTAAATGATGCGAAAGAACTTTAAAAACAAGCCCCCCCCATCTTGCTCTCTGCAGCCATTATTTCGATGCTACTCAAATACTGCGCAATTAAAAACTTCTCGATTTTCCTGCTTATTTTCCAGTTATTCTTCAACAGGAACGGTAATGCTTTACCGAGGTTTCTGATGAAAGAACAGATTCTTCTTTCCCGAACATCCATGCTTTTGGGGGATGTTACAAATATTTCGTTCCAGCTTTGACTTCCCTTTCCTAATAAACATGCTCTCCATAAATCAAAGGGGAGTGCAAGTTGATAATAACTCTTTAGCTCGCTTTCCTGTATGCCCGCGCTGTAGTCGAGAAACAATTCGTGCAGCGAATAGATGTTAGCTGTACCAAGCTCATCAAGTATTGCGGTTGACCCAGTTCGCCCGCGCGTTAACATAAAAAACTTATTCATAGAAGAAGTTCACCTTGATTATGCAATTTTGAGTCTAAAGTTCTCCCAATTCGGGAACTTCACTGGGGCGTCAGAATAATTATTATCAAGACATCAGTTAAAGGGAGTTTGTTTATGCTTGGACGTAGATGTCGATCTCGTCGGCTATTGCGGTGAAAATCCGTATGACCAATCCAACATCGGCCTTATTACACCGGGCGCCCTGCCCATATTACTTCCCCTTCCCGTTACCGTATCCTCCACTCCGAATGAAATGACATCTTCAATATTATAAAGAAGATGTCTTTGGCTATCGCCAAATATTAGGTTGATCTTATAAATTCCAGCGTTCAGAAGGTGCGGAGGAATTTTAACTTTTGTTGAAAAATATCCAATCTTTGCATCTCTGGTGCTTGACAAGATAACTCCACTATCAAACAGACATACGCCGTCAAGGGTGAACATGTGTAGAGTAAAGTCGAGGCTCCTTCCCGCAGTTATATTATTAAAAACCGTTGAGATTTCAATGCCGGAATCAATATCAATTGATGTCCCCTGAAGAGGTTTGACAGCAATGGATTTCAGCCTGATATTCTTATTTCCTGGTGCATCATCGATGTCGTCCCAGTAGATTTCATTTTTATTAAGGCTGTCCGGTCCCAGATACTGTTCGACCGCCTCTGTGACCTCACCCTGAAAAATCATTTGCCCATTGTCCAAAACGATTCCTGCGTTGCACAGAGTCTTGATCGCGGCCATATTATGGCTGACAAACAATATTGTTCTTCCCTCTCTCCCAGCGCTTTCCATCTTCCCAAGACATTTCTTCTGAAACTGGGAATCCCCTACCGCCAGCACCTCATCAACCAGCAGGATTTCCGGTTTCAGATGAGCGGCAACGGCAAAGGCCAGCCTCACATACATCCCCGACGAATAACGCTTGACCGGCGTATCCAGAAATTTTTCTATTTCGGCAAACGCAACGATCTCATCAAAATTCTTTTTGATATCCACACGGCTCATGCCGAGAATTGCGCCATTTAAAAAAATGTTTTCCCGGCCGGTAAGCTCAGGGTGAAAGCCTGTGCCAACCTCAAGAAGACTGGCCACCCGGCCTTTAATACGAAAACGTCCGGTAGTCGGTTCAGTAATACGCGATAAGATTTTTAACAATGTGGTTTTACCGGCACCATTGCGTCCGATAATACCGATTACATCACCTTGCTTTACTTTAAAGGATATATCCTTGAGCGCCCAGAATTCCTCTGTTGTTGAGTATTTCGATGATTGATTATGATTCCATGAAGATATTATTCTCTTGCCAAATAACTTCACTTTATCAGCGATAACATCCCGTAAGGCGGTATAGCTGCCCTGCTGCTGATGTTTGATCAGGTATTTTTTACCGAGATTTTCTATTCGGATTATTGTGTCAGACATTGTGTTAAATAATATCGGCGAAGGTTCGTTCTGTTTTTCGGAAGAACCAGAGTCCTCCCATAAGTAATAATGCAACAAGTCCTATGGATAGTAAAAAACCAGGGAGATAAAATGGAACATCGGTTCCGAGAATAGCCCAACGGAAACCATCGATTACGCCGACCATGGGGTTAATAGAGTATAAAAGACGATACTGTTCGGGAACAACACTGCTGCTAAAACCCACCGGCGAAATATACAGGCCGAACTGAACGACGAAGGGGACAATATATCGGAAATCCCGGTATTTGACGTTCAGCGCAGAAATCCACAGTCCTGCTCCCATGGCAGCGGCGAATGCAAAAGCGATTAAGGCGGGCAGGGCAATAAGTCTCCAGGATGGCCAGAAATTATACCAGAGCATGAGGCCAATGAGTATGATCCCTGATATGAGAAAATCAACAAAACTGACAATTACCGAGCTTGTGGGTATGACAAGACGTGGGAAATATACCTTTGAAATGAGGTTGGCATTACCTATTAAACTGTTGCTTGATTCTGAAAAAGCATTTGCAAAGAATTGCCATGGGAGCATGGCAGCAAAAACCAGTATGGGGTAGGGCACTCCTTCAGAAGGCAGTTTTGCAAGCTTGCCAAATACAACAGTAAAGACCAGCATTATTAACAAAGGCCGAATCAGTGCCCAGAGAATCCCGATAACGGTCTGTTTATACCGGACAAGAATATCGCGCCAGGCCAGAAAGTAGAACAGCTCCCGGTAATTCCACAGGTCTTTCCAGTATAGACGCTCTGTACGGCCTGCCTCAATTATAAGTTCTCTGTTTGGCATTTACCCAGCTCCGCTTTGTAAGTTACAGTTTGAAAGTTGTATAACTCATAGAATAGATTAATTATATGTTGAATGGTTGTTCTTTTACCTGGCTTCCCAGATCAGTACATGCGGCTGTTTTTCAAGCTTTGAAGCATAGTCGTCAAACTCATCCCGGCTCAATACCAGGGAACGGATTTTGCGTTTTATATATCGTTCAGTTTTTCTGCTCAAGTCATTGAGGTGATACTGATCAATATCTCCAACCAGTAAAAGGTCAATAATGCCGGTATCTTTACCCTCAGCATAGTCGTCGAGCAGGTATGCGCTTTCAAGGTCGCCGAGCCGGGTGACGATGCCGTCAACAACCTGATCGATGCCCATAACTTTACTGACCATGGATTTTAGTTCCGGGAAAAGTGGATGTTTCTGGTTAGCCTTATAAAAAACCTGTCGGCCGCTTTTTTGAAATGTTAACAATTTGGTCCTGGTAAGCTGGTTGAGCTCTTCCCGTACTGAATTGGTTGAAACGTTGAATTCTTTGGCCAGTTCGCGCAGGTATGAGCTAGTATTCGGGTTAAAGAAAAAACGTATCAGCAGCTTGATCCGTGTTTTTGATGAAATAAGCCCTATGAATAGATTGTCCAATTATGATCCTTTTATGAGTATTTAAACTACTCATAACATGTCAATGTAACTGTGTCAATTATTTTTTATGGCTATTTTATAAAGAATAAATTTCAAAAAAGATTGATTTATGGTAATGTTTTAGCCACCAAGGCACAAAGAAGTAATATAAATTATAACCCTTTTATAATCTTAGGGTCTTCGTGTCTGGCTGTACCATTACGATTTGTGTTATTTAAGTATTAATATTTGGGGAACAATGACGAGAAGGAATATGGAAAAAATATCACCTGAAACTCACGACAATTACATTAAAGCCCTCATGGACATCAGCCGGGCCATAACATCGGACCTTTATCTGGAAGATATCCTCAAGCTCATTGTGATGGTTACAGCCAAAGTTACCGGGGTTGAAATCTGTTCTTTGTGGCTTATAGATGAAAGTTTAACTCCTAAAAAAATCAGTCTAAAGGCCACACAAGCCATTGACCCCGATTATGTGAAAGACCGCTCCCTATACATGGATGAAGGCGTGGTCGGCTTTGTTGCCACGCATAAATGCCCTC
>RCNB010002579.1_pt1 | contig 11360 bp, 16 predicted proteins | sample 2041321 | NCBI WGS metagenome assembly RCNB01 (sample SAMN09708232, study PRJNA481090) | Marine sediment metagenome, whole genome shotgun sequencing project.
GAGAAAGAAAAGGAAGCTGTGGATGCCAGAATTGAGAGGGTTGAAGATGCTTATGAGGATGGCAAATACACACTGGAAAAACTTGAATCAAAGATGAAAAAGCATAAAAGTAGGCTGAATGAGATTGAAGCAGAACTGGCAAGAATGAACCTTGCAAGTGAAGATTTACAGGACCAAGTTGAACTTATATTAGAACTAGTGGAAACCATGCAAAATCAGTGGGTTACACTGGATTATGCAAAAAAGGCATCAATTTTGGATGTTTTGGCAGAAAAAGTCACTTTAGAAGAGGGTGGAACTGGTAAACCCTTTATTGAGTGGGAGTTACCCTGGAAGGCAATCCTCCAGATGCAATCCTCCAGATTAGCTCAAGTTCTAATATGGACATATGGTACGCCCGGACAGATTCGAACTGCCGACCTTCTGATTCGTAGTCAGACGCTCTGCAATTTCAATTGCTTTGAAATGTGTTATTTACAGAGTCTTCGCCATTTTCTTCTGACCATTCTCTGACCATTCTTTGAGGTTTTTCGCTCAAGAACTCTCCCAGGGCCTCAACTGCTGCCTTCTTGATCGTAGGTGAAGTGTGCAGATACCGTCGGGTAGTGTGTATGTCTCGATGACCCAGGATCTCGCCAGCTGTAACAAGGTCTACTCGACAATGATTGACCATATATGAAGCAGCATTGTGGCGAAGATCATGGAATCTGAAATCGGAAAATCCAGCGCGGCCACATGCAGTTTTGAAGGATTTTTTCACGTCCGCGATATGGTTTCCAGTTTTCGGATTGTAAAACACCCATTCACTTTTTCTATCGTATGATTTTAGAAGATCAAACACAGTTTGATTCATAGGAACCTTGCGAGGCTGATTTGTTTTGGTGATCTTGACGTGAATATATCTTTCATTGAAATCGATATCATTCCAACGGAGTTTCAAAATTTCACCTTTCCTCATCCCTGTATTGATTGCGAGGATAGTAATAGATTTTGTCGAACCATCCATTGAATCAATCAGCCTTTGTCTTTCCTCTATATTTAATATTCGTATGGGGATCTGGCGTTCAGAAAAGAATTTGATTTCCGTCACTGGATTCTCAGACACATATTCCATTTTAATGGCAATATTGAACATATTTTTCAAGGTTGTCAGTTCCCGGTTAATTGTAGCGGGATTGATGCTCTTCTTTTCAGAATTTGATCCTTCCTTCACTCGTTTGTCGTATTGTGTTAAACGATACCCTTTGTATTTTTCAATATGTCGAAATGAAATTCTCGACAACAGCATATTACCGAACAAGGGCATGAGATTTTTGAGGCTTGTCTCATGCATGGTCCACGATCTCGGGCAATTGTTTCTTTTTATGTCGATGAATTCAGTAGCAAAATCCTTGAACGTAATGTTCACATCCTTTTTGAATCGGAACTCACCACGTAGGGCGTCAATCTTTCGTGCTTCCAGGGCAGCACGTGCCTCGGATTTGCTCTTTCCGATCGCCTCCCGGATGCGTTGCCCATCAATATTCAAAGAATAATACCACGTTCCTGATTTCGGATCTTTGTAGACTGTTCCTCTACTGACTTTCATTTTGTTAATCCGCCTTTTGGGTTAAGGATTGCGATTTTTTTCATTATGTTCTTTTTTTTTTGGAAAAGCTTCCGTCAACGCTTGGGTTACCAGAAGTGCTGCCACTTCATGAAGTCTTTCTGGATTATCCGTTAGGTATTTGATGACAATATCAAGAACTTGTCCAAAATCAACATCGGCTGGGGGTTCATGGGCGATACCTACGGTTGCATCAAATACACCTATTACGTATCCACAAGCCGTAGCATTTTCCATTTCGGTTCCAGGTGAGCTTGTAAGTTCGTTCAGCAATTCTTTCCCTGGATAAAACTGTGCAAATGAGAAACCAGAAACAATAAGAATACCACAAAACATAAGTGCTGCTTTTTTCATGATTTCCTCCCTTTTTCCGTAGTTACGACTTTATGGAAGTACATTAAAAACTGTTTTCCGACTCTTGCCTTTACTGCAATATTTAATTTTACCAGTAGGTTTGTCAAGTCGTCTCAATTGAAACCTGATAAAGAAAAAACCATGAAAAGGCCTGTGCCGCCGTATCCGGAGCGAGGGCGGAAAAATGAACTATGGTAAATCCCCCCCTGAGATCGCTCCGTATACGGCAGCACGGAAAGGAATCTGCTGAAAACTCATGAATCATTGTCCTCTGGCTGTCCTCGTTCATCTTCGAGCCCGGCCAGGACATCCTCCAGGGGCCTGTCGCAGTAGAGCCCCGGCCGGATCTTGTGGCCCATTTTATACAGATCGCCCTCATCAAACTCGCCATCAGGAGGAGGCACAGGAGGGCGGTCACGCCGTGGCCTGTAATCATTCCGGGGAGGGGCAGGGAGGCCCAGGATCCGCCGCCTGGCGGCCTCCTCATCACGAGGGCGGCCGTGGATCTCAGGATCGTATTTTTCATCACTCATCGAATTTGAGCCCTCCCGCCGCCAGTGCTTTCCTGGTCTCGGCAAGTTGATCCTCTGACATCTTGGCCACGGCCCGGCCATCCCACTGATATCCATCCTCGGCCGTTCCTGACAACTTGTCCCGGACAGCAGTCTTGATCGCCCCGGATGCGGTTCGAGCGCATGCCGCCGTGATCTCCTGAGTGAGATCCTGGGGGGTCAGGTCCAGGCTCATCCGGCCCATGGATCTGACCCGCTGCCTTTCGTCTCTCTCGGCCTTGTCCGGGCCATCCTCAAGGGCCATGTCCGCCATGCCCAGGCTCGGTTTTTCACTCATCAGGACCCCCTGAATTGATCGAGGCCCTGCAGGTGATATCCGATTTTTTGGAAGATGCAGACATCCCCCTGGCTTGTGTTGAGTTGATACAGGCGGCAATTCTCGCACTCCAGATCATGATCCAGTGGGCAATAGAGGGCGGCCACCTCCTGGGTGTCCTTGGGCTCTACAAAGTTTATTTTGAGGTTCACTTTCTCGGGCGGTTTTTCCTCCCCAATTTCTATCTTGATCTTGTCACTCATGGAGATCTCCTGTCTGAATGGATCCACTCTGTGTTATTCCGAGGTTGTAACTCCACCCGGCTCTCTCCTCTCCCATTCTGACCGCCTGACCGGATCCTGTGGGGGCGGCCGTGGACCTGTGCGGGGTCAGGGTGAGAGGTGAGGCCATGACCTCGATCCCGGCCGATATCATCTCCGCCCGGATCTGCATAAGTTCAGTCAGGAGATGGCGAGGGACCAGGGGGTCGAACCGGATAGTATTTTCTATCATCGAGGGAGAGACGTGATACCAGGCCCGGCCCTCAGTCACTGTCCCGGCCTCCGCCTGGGCGATCCTGTGTTTGAGTGCCTTGACCCTGGAGGTGATCCCTGGAGAGTCGTGGGCGATAGAATTATTCTCAGATTCCAACTCAGTGATCTTGGCTCTCATGTAGGCGATCTCCATTTGAGGGGGGATCCCCATGAGGTAGATGAGGTTCTTTTTTTGGAGTTCGAGATCCAGTTGCATCTTGACAACCGCCATGCTCTCCTCCCGGATCCCAGTGAGGGCCGCACCGAGTTGGATCTCTCCCTCCGCCTCGATTTTCCGAAGGAGTTCCTCACGAGTGATCCCTCTCGCCCGGAAGTCGTCCGCACTACATCGGCCGGCCTTGTAATCCTCCATTGTGACTCTGGATCCCAGGAGTTCTTTCTCCGTCTCGGCCTGGAGTTTTTTCTCCGTTTTCTGATAGTCGGAGATCAGATCCAGGACCGCCTCGCACTTGGCTTTGTATGCTTTCTCAGTTTTCTGGATTGCGATCTCGGCCGCCCTGGTTTTTTTCAGGGCCACATCCGCCTCCTTGATCGAGGCCACCCGGATCCTCTCCATGTCGGCCTTTATCCTCTCCTGGAATTCACTCATCCTGGGCCTCCTCCTGATCCAGGGCCGCCCGGATCTCCGGTTGGATCATTGAGGTGGACAGGAAGTTGGGATCCCTTTTCTTGCCCCGGATCGATGAGGTGGAAATGATTGAGGTCTCCGGCCGGACCGCCATCCTGGCCAGAGCCTCGTCCGCCAGTTTCCGGGCGGATTTACTCCTTGTTGTTAGTAACTTTTTTTTCATCCTTGACCTCCTTGTCTGGATGTATTATTGCCAGGACCGTCTCCAGTTCTGGCGGAATCTTTCCATCAGATCCCTGTATGCTCGAACTCGCATATTTGATTTTTTTGTCTCATTTTTTCATCAGTAGAAGTCCCTCCTCGATTGTAATATGCAGACCTCATCCTGGGGGCGACCCTTGGCCAGGACACAGGCCCCCGCCACAGAGTTGGCCACATCATCATGGCCCCCCGCATAGTGGTCCACGGAATCCCGGCCTCCGGATCTCGTCCTCTGTTCCAGGCCCCGAAGTTGTTCCCGCAGTTTCTTGTGTTCCAGGAGATCCACTCGCCTCTGCATCATGAGAGGTTGGAACTCCAGATAGATCTGAGACTTGTCCAGTGTAGAGTTCTCATATGAGATTCCACAGTCACTGAAAGCACTCGTGACAAATCCGGCCGCATACTTGTCCCCCCTGCAGGATTCGAGGCGATAGTCTCCCAGGATCTCCGCAATCTCGGCAATTACGTCCTGCGGTTTGAACTGAGGGACCCACTCCTCGATCCTGTCCAAAACTATCCGGCCCTCTCCCTCCTCACCCTCAAAATGGGCAATCGCCAGAGTGAAGGAATCGGACCTCCCTCCACTCGGATCCACGAACGCCACATAAGTGGTGTCCGGCGTACAGGGCAACATATAACGGCCGGGGATCTCGGCCTCATCGATGATATCAGTCGGGAGATACGTCTCCAGATCCTCCCGGAATTGAGCCCCCCATTCTGACTTGGCCGTGTTGGGATCCTCCGCCTCCGCCCGTTCGATCACGGCCTTGTTTATCGTGGGATTCATGACCAGGGTCTCGGCCCTCCACACGAGGACAGGCCCCTCCTTGCCGTGGTACTTTTTGTACATTTCATACAACACCCCGGCCCGACTGTAGGGAGAGGAGATCCCGATGAGTTTGGATCCTGGGATTGTGGCCATGCCGGGCCGCAGAGCTGCCAGGATCTCCCGGCCAGGGTTGAGACCTTGCCATCGCCAGAAGGCCAACTCATCCAAAATTGCGGCCACGATGGTGTAACCCCGGACCAGGCGATAGTCGCATGTTTTGACTGATATCGTGATCCCGTTCGTGAGGTCCACAGCCTCCGCCCTCTCAGCCTTGACCTGGCCCCGGAACACATCCTGAGCCAGGATCCCTTTGACATAATTCAATAGATTGTTGGCCTGTGGCCTGTCCGCCGCAATTGAGACAATATGTCCGGTCTCTCCAGGATCCAGGAAGGGACTCCAGTCGAAGAACAGAGCCAGATAACACGCAATCACAGCCGAGATCCGAGACTTGCCGCCCCTCCTGCCCACGACAAAAAAGCACTCCTCCGCCGGATCCGAAGGCCCCGCCGCCCGGCCAGTGGCCGCCTGGAAGATCTTGAGTTCTTTTTTGTCCAGAGGGATCCCGAAAATGGCCTTGAGTGCCGCCCTCCATGCCGCCCAGGTCTCCAGATCCCGGAACAGTTGACCGAACAGCCGGGGATCCTGGATCGCCTCATCGATCGTTATCAATCGTAGCGCTCCTTGATCCATCCTTTCCGGTCTTTCCAGATCCAGATCTCCTTGCGAACTCCCGAAGGAACTCGGAAGGCCCGGATCCTGTCCCGAGTCTCCGTGTCGCACCTGTTCGATTTTACCTGAACGAATAATAGATCCCCGGTCTGCGGATCCTGAGCCGCCACATCGAACAGGAGCCACAGATCCAGATTCCGATACTTGACCCTGACCGTGTTCCAAACGTTCCACCCCTCTGCTTTCAATTGAGCCGCACAGACCGCCTCACGACGCTGACCCTTGTCCACTGCCTTGATCGTCATCCGTGGCCTCCTTCTCCTTCCGCTCTGCGTTCTCCTTCAGCACAGCCGCCAGGGTCAGCCCCTCCTCGATCCTCTGAGATAGACCGCCTGGGAAAAGTGCCGCCAGGTTCAAACGGATATTATTCGTGTAGGCCAGGAACGACTGACCCAGGACAGGTTGCAACTCCAGGACCCCCTCCGCCGCCTTGTCCTCACGGAATATTCCAACCTTGCCCACGTATAGATCCGCCAGTAGGATCACCCCGTAGCCCCTCAGGGTGGCCTCTATCAACACACTCTGGGCGGCCGTGATCCTGTCCTCTCCTCCCAGTTCCTCCACGACTCCTGCCCTGAACTCTGACAGGAGCCTCTCGATCCTCCGTTTGCCCCGCATATGGGGGAGTTGACCCTTGCCTGTCCACAGGTGGATTCCGTGTCGCACTCTATCCGGCATAACTCACCCGTGGGATGTGACCCCCTGTTTTTTGGCCAATTTGGGACACAGACCCCACATTGTGGTGTACAAATGGCCTCATATGGGATGGAATCTGTGGAAATGTCCTCATTCTTGTCCCGCAGAAAACGCAATTTGCAACTTGTTTATTATCAATGTTTTATACCCCGGTTCTCGTAATATTCATTATGTAAACTTTTTTGCCCCCCTGACTGTATGTCAGGAGGACCAGAGGGCCGGATCTCTGTGTCTGCGAGAGCCGGATCTGGGTCAACTTTTTGGTAGGATCCTCAGTCATGGACAAACATGCCCTCAGTGGTATTATTATAGAATGACTGTCCGAGACTGTCCGAGACTGAGGAGAGGTGATCCAGTGATGGACAGTGATGGACAGTGATGGACAGGGGGGTCTCAATTGTCCGCCTCTGAGAGTTCCCAGGTGTTTTTCCCCTGGTAGCCCGTTTTTCTCTGAATCAAATTGAGAGACTTTTTTGCAGATCGCATCAATTTTTCATGGATCCCGGCCAATTCTGCGAGTTTCAGTAGATCTGTCACAGGTTCTGGGCCCTCTTTCAGCGCATCTTTCAGGAACTCCACAGCCTCCAGGACACGAAGGCCCGGCTCAGGTTCGATCTCTGGAATGTGGAGAGACTCCTCTGCGGACATCTCCAGGCGATTCTCAGAAAACACAAGGCGGCCCTCCTGGATCTCGAACTCCAGGCCGGAGGGTTTTATACTGAGGTTGCACTTGAGAGGGACAAACCTGCGGACCTCCTGGTCCTCTGGGTCCCGGCTCAGGATCCACGAGGATCTGGCCGTGGCCACGAAGGCGAGTGAATCCCGGACACGATAGAGGGCCTGGGTCATGGCGCTGTTCTTGTTCAGGTGAGTGACCGCCAGGATGGCCACCTTTCGATCAGCCGCAAACCTCTGGAGGGGCTCAAGTGATCCCCGGACCTTGTTGTCCTTGGCCATGTCGATCCCTGCGCCCATGTAGAACGAGAGGGGATCCAGGATCACGAGTCGGAGGTCAGGGAGATCTTTCGCCACATCCTGCAGCAGATCCGAATTCTCGACACAGAAGGGGTCTATCTCATTTTTGCCGGGAGATCTGACTCCCTCCACGAGGACAATTTTGCGGACATCGGCCCCGGCCGCATCGAGACGAGGGCGGATTGTGTCGGCCGCATCGTCCTCCGCAGACATCAGGATCACGGATCCTTTCATAGTAGGCGCTCCGATGTCCGGCCATGGCAATCCTTTCGTGATCTGGGCGGCCATGAACAAGCTGAAAAATGATTTACCAGTGCCGGGATCCCCCGCCAGGATAGAGAGCTTGCCCAGTGGGATCCGATTGTGCCACAGCCACTCAATGGGCTCTGGATCGATCTCCGATATCCGCCTGGAGACAAGTCCGGATCCTGCCGCAGACTTCTGGGCCGAGATCACCTCCTGGAGGAGAGCCTCCGCCTCCTCGTCCGGGAATTCTCCTGTCTCGACTCCATCCTGCAGGAACCTGGAGATCTTGCCGCAGACCTGGCCCAGGGTCAATTGTTTCAGATATCTGGGGACGTTTCTCCGGTCTGACTGTGGGATCCCTGTCAGTATGCCGGGAATGTAGTCGGCCGGGATTGAACTGTTCAGAGACTGACTCAGCATGGCCACATCGATGGATCCCCCCTCACCTGGCCCCTGCTTTTTTGCCGCCAGATAGATGTCCCGGTTTTCCTTTCTGGAGAACGTCCGGGATGAGATCTTGCCCTCCTTGTGGGTCTTGGCCCAGGCCATGAGACAGTGGCCCAGGATCAGGCCCTCGAGATCAGCGCTCATGATCGGACCTTCCAGTCGGTTCTTTCAACTGAACACCCTTCGATGAATGCATCCAATTGACGGAGATCAAAAAGGAGTTTGCCCCGGATCTTGACGTGTGCGATCTCCCGCCTGGCTGCCATTTTGTATAAAAGATGCGTCGATATTCCGAGATAAATTGATGCATCCTTTACGGGCAGAAGGCGTTTTTCCATTTTCGATACGATTACTCAGATGGGAATAGTTCCTTTACTGACGTTCGCAATACGCGGGCGACTTTTTCATGAGCCTCCTTTGAGGCACGGACGCCATGTTCCATGTTCCAAAGATGGGCAATTGATAGACCACTGAGACGGGAAACATCACACAGGCGAAAACCCATAATCTCGCGTCTTTCTTTCACTCGATTCATATCTATTGCCTCCATAATTTGATTCTGAACGATGATTGTTGTAGAATAATTTTATCATAATATCCGACAGATACAGCCATTAATAAAAATGTATTTCACATATATCACCCCATATGAAGGAGTCAATTATCATGACACTGGACAAAACGGACTGTTACGAAACTCTGACAGCCGTCTACAAAAAGGATGTGCGGGATTTGGCATGTGAGAAAACTCATTTTCGAGGCTGTAATTGTTGGTTATGTCGTTGGAGAAAATACAAAGAACTCTATATAACCAAGAGGGGGCGGCCATATGATTGGAGGACCTTCATGATCTACGACCTGATACATGATGCAAAAATTTGTTATTTAATCGAACGAGGAAAGGCCAAAAAGAAGGAAGTAAATAAAAAAATAGGCTGGGAGTTTGATCTTGTGGATTATTCAAAGGCCAGATTTAAATGGAAAACAAAACTGATTCTACGTGAAATTCCTGTCATCGATATAAATTCAAATGTAATGCAAAATTTTGAACATTATGTCTCTATGAAGCGATACGACCGGAGTGATTTTTTGGAATTGAATAACAAAATTGAGTATGCAATTTGGAGAGAGACACTACCTCCCGAGTCTGGAAAAGTTGGCAGACCCTCTACGCAAGGTTTGAAGCGGCTCCAGGAAATCGCAGATTTTATATATTCTCGATCTGATAAAACGGCGACACGGCGAGAAATTTCACGAAAACATTCAGTGGATAAAGATTTCTTGGATGAGGTAGAGCCATTTTTGAATACAAATTACCGAATATTCAAAAAGAGGGAAAGCCGGACCACTGTGTATTATGGAAATATGGAAGACAGTCGAGGGCGTTATTGGAAAGTAGGGAATTAATCGAATTTTATCTATTTGTCTACTGATCAAGATTCGCATAAATCATAATTACGCGCAATCACTCGGCAGTAGGCATAGTCCCGGAGTTGTGAAAATTGCGCTCTATGACGCCCTGAATCTGTTCCAACTATTATTCTTTTCGGATATCCCTTTGAAAGGCACAGAATACTTGTGCCATTTATCTCATCTTCATAATTGAGGGATGAATTTGAATCAAGGACATGGCGTTTCGGATTCAATTCTTCCTGTATTTTGGCAAGGGCAGTGCGCTGAAGTTTCGTTATATAAACAAGTTCATTCAATATTTCATGTATTCTGGATCCAGTCATATTGATTCTTCGGGCCTTCACACTTGCTACTTCGCATTCGATAGATGAGGGAATCCTTCTTGTTGACTCTGCTGAATTATCTCTTTCCGGCATGCTACTCTGTTAAAAGTCCCATCGCACTCAATACATCACTTTCTGTGCATTGAAAGTATTGGGCTATTTCCTGTGGGCTAACTTCTGTACCTTTGACACTCTGTAATACTTCAATTTTGTATCTTAACTCATCAATATCAACTTCTCGATTTATAACTGCAAGTCTGCGGGCCTCGACTTCAAATTCTTCTTCTTCTATATTCTCCAATAAATAAGAAATATAATATCCTTCGAATTCAATTTGCCCATCTTGGGCAATAATTATTTCCTCAAGAACATTATTGCGCTTCAATATAAACATATAGACACTTGAAGTAGGTTCCATCCACATAGGTTCCAAGTCCTCCATGGATTGAGATGGGCCAGTCAGTCTGGCAATCACATCATATTCGATTTTACTTGGGTAAGTATCAGGTACTTCTATCAGAGTGCCACTATCATCACCCATCGACTTTCTTCCCTTTTCCCTCTGCCAAAACTTTATCTGCTTTATCAATTAGAAATTTTCCAACTGCCTTTGCTACGTCAGGTCTCATTACTACACCAACTTGTCTTTCTCTTACCATACCTTGTTCTGTACGGGACATTTCTTTTGGTGCTTTACCCATTTCAAACTCGAGTACCATTTCTTCAGGTACTGAAAGACGTTCAACAAAGAAATCAATTACGAACGTTCCATCCGGACCTGGACCTCCCCATACACCTGTAGCAGGGTATATCTTATATTCGGTCGACTCAGTAAATTTTATTTTCACTTCTTTGGGCATTTATTCCTCCCTGATGCAAAAATGAATATTTCAATCTGTTTATTCTATTGTGATTAATCACACAACAAAAGTCAATTTGATAACATAATAATTGAAAATTTTCAATCATATCCGTCAGACCATTCTCTGACCAAAACTGTCCAAAAGTGGGCGAAACTGTACCAAACGGTACCAAACAACAATGTTCTGTGAATTTGGATAACTTGCTGATTTATATGGATCTTATGGGGTGAAATGAAGTACGCCCGGACAGATTCGAACTGCCGACCTTCTGATTCGTAGTCAGATGCCCCCCTCATATGCTTTGAAACATATCACGTATCCAAGAGGCGATTATCTCACTGGCTGAACACAATGGGGGGTAACGGCTCCCTTTTTGTGCTAACCAGTTAGTGTTTTGCGATTTAACGCCGCTTTTCTGCTTTAAGGACCTCTAATCCGCCCGGTCAGTACTTCGGTCAGTACTTTCAGACTAAAACACACTCTAAATAACTTAATTTGGCTTAGTCTGACTAATATGGGCAAATGCATAAAAAGCCCATAAACTCTCGAGTTGGATGCAATATCAGGGGTGGAAAGTGGCACGCCCGGAGGGATTCGAACCCCCGACCTATGGATTCGAAGTCCACCGCTCTATCCGCTGAGCTACGGGCGCACCTGGTTCGATC
>RCNB010003800.1_pt1 | contig 11357 bp, 9 predicted proteins | sample 2041321 | NCBI WGS metagenome assembly RCNB01 (sample SAMN09708232, study PRJNA481090) | Marine sediment metagenome, whole genome shotgun sequencing project.
CGCTCTTATGATTTTTACGTGAAATATTTTAAACATTTGATGACAAAAAAAACAACTGATTGAAAATATAAAAGAAACATCTTTGCACATTCATTAATCATTTTTGGAATGCATTTTGCATAATTAAATCTATAGTCAGGCTTCGATGAACTTAGCAATTGGGCCTAAAATTCAGATCTTGGCAAGGTTCATGATGAACCCGTAAAAAGATACCACAGGGTGTATTTATGATAACAAGGCGTTATTGAATTAAAATATTGATATATATGATTTTTCAATATCTATATTGCTAAAAAAATATTTAAAAAAAACGTGGCCGGGGGTTGTAATCTACAAGCAAGGAATTATTTTAAAATTAGATAGAAATGAGCGAAAAAAACAAGTCGGACTGAAACGATACACATGTCTCAGGGCATTGTTTTTTCAAACAACTAATCCGGAAAAACCGGAAACAAAAAAGAATTTTTATCACGAAAGTACGAAATTTTAGACACAAAAAAAAGACAATTAAAACACTGCTGGATGCTCCAGGACTAAAAATTGGGCATTCAGAATGAACATATCGAGAGGGTTTAAGAACATGAAAAAATTATACATTTCAATACTGATACTCTTGGTAACGATAGCTTGGCCAAAACATGCTCCAAAAGTTTATGCCTTTGACGGAAATGCCCTGGAATACTTCGATCTGGGTTTGCAAACCTCGATGGCTTATAAAAAGACCAATTATTTTACCAAGGCGATAGAGTTGAACCCTAGGCTCGCGCCGGCCTATGAAAAACGAGGATTGAATTATTATTTTCAGGAAAAATACCACAAGGTGATTGAGGATTTTACCAACTATACCCGGCTGGTCCCCAACAAAGCCGATGCCTACCAGATGCTGGGAATGGCTTATCTCAAAATCAACAACTATGAAAAGGCCATTGTCAACTTTGACAAAGCCCTCGATCTGGAACCGGAAATAAAGAGGGTGTTTGGTTACCGGGCAGAAGCTTTCCGCATGATTGGTCAACTGGACGAAGCCATCGATGATTCAAACAGAGCTCTTGCCATGGAAGGTGATCTGCGAATTTTATCAGATGTTTATAGAACCCGAGCAAAAGCTTACCTGGAATTGGATCAAGAGATATTGGCCAACGCCGATCTCAAAAGGGCAGCGGAAATCGATCCCAGATACTTCTTTTACCGATATATATCAGGATATGCTGACCTTGAAGATATGCGAAGGGCGGGCTTGATCGGTATGATCGGTATGGCCTTTGTGTTTATCTTCGGCTTGAAATTAAAGCCTCCCAAAAAAGATGAATAATCCAATATAAACAGTCTGTTCTATCCGAGGAAAAACGAACAGGCCAGAACCGCAAAGATTACGCCGGCGATATCTGCCGTTAATCCGGCAGCCAGCGAATGGCGAATACGGCGAACCTGTACGGCTCCAAAATAGACAGCCAACACGTAAAAGGTTGTTTCGGTGGACCCCTGGAGTGTTGAAACCAGATAGCCGGTGTAACTGTCGGGACCAATCGACGGATCGTTGATGATGGAGGCCAGAATACCGTATGCCCCTGATCCGGAAAGGGGCCGCATCAACGCCATGGGAAGGGCCTCGGCAGGCAGGCCGAAACGGCCGGTAATGCCGCTCAGCAAACCGACCATGGCCCCCAACACACCGCTTGCCCGGAGCATATCCACAGCAACAAGGATGGCCACCAGATAGGGGATGATCCGAAGCGCCACCTTAAAACCGTCCTTTGCGCCTTCAACAAACACTTCATAGACGCGTACGCGACGCACCAGACCGAAGCCTAAAAACCCGACCATGAGCGCCGGAATGATCCACGGCGATATGGACCGTCCATAAATCACGGAAACGGGTATCAATGCCACAAGGGATGCAAGGGCCACGAGACTGACCCACAAAGGATATCCTTTGGCAGCGTCTTTGAGCGGCACTTCTTCCCCATCATCTGAAGGCATCTGCTGCAAAGAAGTTTCGGCATCAACCTTGAGCGGCAGTAGTCTCTGATACAGTTTGGCTGCAACAACGGCAACAGCGGTGGAACAAATGGTGGCAAACAATGTGGTGGGTAAAATCGCGGCCGGATCTAACGAACCGGCGGCTGCACGAAGGGCGATAACCCCGCTGGGCAACAGGGTCACACTGGAGGTATTGATGGCCAGAAACAGGGCCATGGAATCGGTGGCTGTTCCGCGCTGAGGGTTGAGCTTGTCAAGCTCCTGCATGGCCCGGATGCCAAAGGGTGTAGCGGCATTGCCAAGCCCCAACATGTTGGCCGAAAGGTTCAGAATCATGGCACCCATGGCCGGATGATCCGTCGGTACATCGGGGAAAAGCTTCACCATCAGCGGACGAATCAGCCGCGCCAAAATGGTGAGCATTCCGCCGGCTTCAGCCACTTTCATCAGCCCCAGTCACACCCACCAGACCGATGGCCAGTTCCACGGCCCCGCCGGCCGATGTGATCATCGCTTTGGAGAGAATCTCCATGGGCGACAGTGCATCTTGCATCGAAACAAAGAAAATTTGCTGCCAGCCGGTAAAACAGAACGCACTCAGAACAATCAGTACGAATATGACGTTCATGGACACGATTCCAGAAAGTGTAGCAGGCCGGAAAAATATTTTGCCTTAAATAATTTATTCCGGCCCGCTACTTCAAAGAATTATTAACCATATTCGGGTACTAAACTCGAATTCTTGTTTGGAGAATTCAAATTTAATGAAGAAACAGCTCTTTAATCAAACCCCATGACAATAGTTTCAACCCGTCGGTTTTGCTGACGGCCGTCACTGCTGTCGTTGCCGGCAACCGGATCGGCTTTTCCGTACCACTGGGTGACGACCTGGCCGACACTCACATTGAATTTGTCGATCAGGTATGCTCCGACACTTTCAGCTCTTCGTCGTGCCAACCCAAGATTATACTCGGAAGGACCGGTACCGTCTGTAAAACCTGTCAGGGCCACATACATGCTGGGATTATTCTTTAAAAATTCCCCCAGTATACTTAGCTTGTCATTATATTCGGAACGAACTTGAGCACTGTCAAAATCAAACAGAATATTATCGACTCTAATATCAGCGAGTCGATAGGTTGTTGTAAGAAACTCTTCGACTCTGGTCTCAATAATAAAAAGAGCCCCGGCCAGATAGACAGGCTTTTCGAATACTTGATCAAATGGGACAACCCTCGAACACTCGTTTATGGAAGCAACGGCTTTCAGGACATCTTTCTCTATATCACCTTTAGCTGTGCTGATAACGTAAAAGCAAACATTATACTTTTCAGCAAGTCTTTTTGCTATTTCCACCGGCTTTCTGGATCCCGGCATACGACTATAGGAACCATCGGTGAATAAAAACACCACGGTTCGTCCGGAAAGTCCCGACAGTACGCCATCCAATTTAAGAAGTCCTTGCTGCATTAAGGTTGCTCCCGACGCCTTTGCCGGCAGTTGGTCAATGGCAGCAGCAAATTTATCCCGGTCATATTTTTGCATCATGTAAATGGGTTTAAAGGGTGTAAACAAGTATAACCCTGCATTGTATTCCAGGTCCGGAAGTAACGCATTTCTATCTTTTAATAGCTTTTTGGCGGCATCTAATGTTGTCAGTCCGGTATCTTGAAATGGTTCTTTCATGGAGCTTGAACTGTCAAACACTACGATAAAATTGTTCGCTGTTTTAATAAGTTCTTTTGTTATAATGACACCAGGCACCTCTTCTTTTTCCACAACAGCTTCAACTGCAAAAGAAACACCAACCATCATGCTTAAAAAAAACACCAATAAAACAGATACCTTAAATTTCCAATTTGTTTTCACAATTCCACCTCCTGTTATGTTAAAAGTCAAGTTTCCCTATCATTTCATAATTCAATAAACCCTGAAATAATAACCGGGAGGCAAAAATTCATACAAGAGTCTTAAACGGCCAAATGGACTTATTTTAATCCTACATCCTTTATGGCCTGCTTGCAACGCCCGCTCACTTGTTTATCGTGCTTTTCGAGACATTCGAGCAGACGCCCTTCACCAGGTGCAATCGACCCGCAATACTTTTCCAAATCCGCATCGCATTCGTTCGCAACGTAGCTGAGAGCAGCAACCGCCCGTTCAAGCTGAACAGCGGCGTCATATAGTGCATACTCACATTTTCCTGAAAGCTTATCTCCATAAGCGTAAAGGCAGGCCAAAACGCGGCCTTGCCCCGGAGTCACTTGAGCACAATATTTTTCAATCTCCATCTTACAGCCATTGGCTACTGTTTCAACCAAGCTTTGCTGTGCAATTGCGCTGGTAATTCCCAGCGGCAGGATAGCCAGTGCCACAAAAAAAATCATCATTCGTTTCATTTCATCCCCCTTTCTGTTTTTAGGTTTTTTTTGAATAATTGTTTGCATCTGCTATTGCTCAGATCTCAGGCATTTATGGACCGAGGGCTAACAGCTGCTATCCGTTTTCATTTCTGTGGAAGCAGGTTGTTTTTTTGTAAATCTTTAATCACCACTTTAATCATATCGTCAATATCTAATGTTTCTGACTGTCCGGACCATATGAGTTTTTCTGTTTTAACATCGTAAAGATTCGTTACCAAGCGCACGATGGTAGCCGTTCTGGAATAACCTGGAGTTTGGGTATCGCCAATAAAACCATTTCAAGGTGATTTGCCTCATTAATCTACCCCTATATTCAATTTGCATCTCTTTTCAAATGGATAGCACTATATGGCTCGTCATCTAAGTATATATTTTGCTGGAATAAAATTAGAGCTTTAATAAGGCCATGGTATTATATTTCTGCAAAACATCTGATCTCAATCACCGCTTAAGGTAATTCATCAATCCATGAGCCGATGTTAAGCCACTTCTCACCCATCTCTTTTAATTTGCCACTACCTTGAAGAATGTTCATAAAATTCTGCACCCAGTTGATCAACAGCGTATCTTCGGTCATGGCGATGCCCAGTGGTTCGAAGGTGAGGGGCGACTTCCCTGCTGTCAGCCCCTTATCTTGATAGCGGTAAGCCGTCAGTGAACAAAAATAAAAATCAGCGACAATGACATCGATCTTACCCTTGAAAAGAAGATCAATTGCCTCTTCGTAGGAATTGGTAAGGATCAATTTTGCCTTGGATATTGACGTCTCGGCAAATTTCTGACTGGTTGAATTCTTCAGAGCTGCAACAGTAACCTCCGGTGTATCCAATCCCTTTGCCTGTTTCAAAGCAGCATACTTCTCGAACACAGCCAGAATTCCCTTTCCAGAAACATAATACGGACCCACGAACGCCACCTTTTGATTGCGCTTCGGAGTTATGGTCATGCCCGACAGGATCATGTCTACCTGTCCTGCTTCAAGGGCCGGAAGAAGCTTGGCAAATGGCATTGAAACAAATTTTACTTTAACACCCAGTGCATCGGCCATTGCCCTCGAAATGTCAATATCCAGTCCGATGATTTCTCCTTTTTTGGTGGTGGCTGTCATCGGCGGCTGTGCGCCGCTTGTGCCAACCACCAACTCCCCTTTCTTCATGATACGATCCATGGCAGGACCCGCCGAGGCAGCCATGGCAAACATCAGAGACAATGCAGATAATAAAGCAACGAAAACGAATGTTTTTTTCATCGAACTTCTCCTGTTTTGATTCTTTCAAAGGTTAATGTCATAAATGGTTTGTTCAAAAATAAATCGTGATAGAATATGTTATCATTTTTTTATAGAAATGCTTAAGTACTTGCCCACCAGCATGGCAACGAGAATCGTCAAATAAAGCTGGCCGGAGATGGCAATAACAATGGTTAAGGACTTGGCAAAAGCTGAAACCGGTGTAATATCACCATATCCTAAGGTGGTCAGTGTAACAAAACTAAAATATAGATAATCGTGAAACCCTGCGGCAGTATCGCCTGCAAAGTTGATGGCTCCGGTATCCACATTAAAAAATAATTTTTGCACAAGTTGTGTCATCGCCAGGAGCACCGCCCCCAATACACCGATGAGCAAATAACCGTTAATGGAATTGATGATAATGGTCAACGTCACCTGTTGACTTCTGGCAATATGCCGGATCATAAACACGGTAATAAACAAGTTGAAGCAGAAAAAGGACAAAAAAGAGACAATCCCCAAAGCATCGTTGACAAAAAAATAATACAGCCAGGTTAAAACAATGGTAATGATTCCGGGAACGATTAAAATTCTACGGGTTTTTTTTGCAAAATCGAGTGAATACGTACCAGAGAGAATGATGGCCGTAAAAATGATGTCTCTAATGAGCAATCGTTGCTTCGATAAAGTGGGATATAAAAAAATAGTCAGGAGTAAACAAATCAGAAGAATGATATTGTTTCTGGTTAATTTCTTTTGTATCATAACACCACCGCTCGGACGAACAGAGAAAGAGACCAATGCTCCTAACCCGGATAAACCGGAAATAGCAAATCACAAGCATCAAATTTCAAATAAATTTCAAACTACAAGCTCCAAATTTCAAACACTAAAGAACGAAACGTTTTAATTTCCTCAGTATTGATGAAAATATTTTTTTCAATTCGTTTGCCTTTCTTCAAGATCATCTATTGGTTTGTCTTTGGGATTTTGGTCATTGGTATTTGCTTGTTATTTGAGCTTTGTTATTTGGAATTTCCACTAGCTCAATTCCTCCATTAATGGATACGAAAAAATTTTGCCACAAAATGCAAAAAACTAACAATTAAGACACTATGGTTGTTTTTTCGGTGCTTCCGGCTGATTTTGTGTCTGTTCCATTTCCGCTTTTGTAAGCCATCCCCCGCCTAAGGCTTTATATAATCTTACATAGGCATTATAGAATTGTTGTTTTAATTCGGAAAGCTCCAACCCGACGTCAAACAGTGTTCGTTCAGTCTCCAAAACTTCAAGATAGCTGGTTACGCCTTTGTCATATCTCATTTTTGACAGGGCTGCAGCATTTTTCGCCGCCTTAAATTTTCTCTCCACCGAAGAGATCTGAATTTTGTAGGTTTGAATTTCATTCAAAGCGTCCGAGACTTCTCGAAAAGCAAACAGCACACTGTTTTCGTATCGATACAGTGCCTGCTTGGTCCTTTCTTTCTCAATTTCAACCCGCTGGAGATTTTTTTTAAAATCAAAAAGAGGCCCGAATAGGCCACCCCCCACCGACCAGATGTCTCCATCCGTGGATATGGATGACAATTCGGCGCTGGCTACCCCGAAAAGACCTGTCAGGGTGATGGATGGAAACCTCAGCGCTTGGGCAACACCAATCCTTGCTGTTTGGGCTTCCAGCAAGTACATGGCTTCAGCAATATCAGGCCTGCGTTCGAGAATATTAGAGGGCAATCCGCTGGGTATGTCCGGAGGTACAGCTTGTTGGTTCAGATCGCTCCCTGTTTTTATTTCTCCAGGGAATTTTCCCATCAAAATACTCAGCACGTTTTCGGTATTGGCAATTAATCGCTTAAATAACGGGATGGCCCCGGTGGCAATTTCTTTTTGAATTTGCGCCTGGTTCAAGTCAATTTCGGGAATAATGCCTTTGTCAAAACGCTTTTGAATAATATCAAGACTATAAAGCCTTGACTCAAGGGTCTGTCTGGATATTTTCAATCTCTGATGATAATCCAACAACAAGAAATAAGTGCTGACAACTTCGGAAATCAAACTGATTTGAACGGTTCTTAAAGAATACTCGGAAGCCATCAATTCTGATATCGCGGCTTCGGTGGATCTGCGGTATTTACCCCAGAAATCAATCTCCCAGCTCAATACCGGTGCGATATAGGCAGATTTGTCGGTTGTTGACGATCGTGACACACCGGTAAAGTTCCCTACCCTTGCGCCACCCTCTAAATCCAATCGAGGGTATTGATCCGCCTTGGTAAATCCAAGAGCCGCACGGGCTTCTTCGATACGGCTGGCAGCAATCATTGCATCTTTATTATCCGTCAAGGCCGTAACAACCAATGAATATAGAACAGGATCATCAAACAATTCCCACCATTTCAAGTTGACCACTTCTTTGGATTCTGAATCGGAAAATCTAAAAGTATTCGGTGTTTCCACAACAGGTTTTTTGAAATCAGGACCCATTGCACAACCTGTAAAAGATACAATCATCATCAATGTAACGATTCGAGCCAATTTTTTCATTTCAATAACCATCATGATTCTTTTGCATCAGGTCCCAATTGAAGATCTCGTTTCTGCTCATATTTGGCAATTTTGCCGATGAAAACAAACAGCATGGGATAAAAGAAAACCCCAAACAGTGTCGCGATAGACATTCCGCCTATCAATGCCATGCCCATAACGACTCTTGCCTCAGCTCCGGCACCGGAAGCAACAACCAACGGCAAGACACCCAAAATAAAAGAAAAGGCCGTCATCAATATGGGTCTGAAACGCAGCTCCGCAGCTTTTACGGCCGCATCGAACAAAGAAAGGCCTTTGTCAAATTCCAGCTTGGCAAATTCAACGATCAGAATAGCATTTTTGGCTGCCATGGCGATGAGCATCACCAGTGCAATCTGGGCAAAAACATTGAGTTCATAGCTTTGGCTGAACTGTCGGGAAACAAACAATGCGATGAATGCACCAAAGATTGCAAAGGGTGTCCCCAGCAGGATACTAAAGGGCAAGGACCAGCTTTCATATTGGGCGGCGAGAATAAGAAATACGAACAACAATGAAAACGCGAAAACAATGGAACCCGTTCCGGAAGCCTTCTTTTCCTGGTACGACATGTTGCTCCACGCAAAGCCCATATCCCCCGGAAGAACTTCTGCAGCCAATTCTTCAAGGGCATCAAGGGCCTGGACCGAAGTATATCCTTGGGCCGGCCCCCCACTGAGCTCTATGGCTCTGTACAAATTAAATCGATTGGTATAATCCGGCCCGACGATTCCTTTGATATCGACAAATGCCGCTAAAGGAACGCTTTTGTTCTCTTTATTTTTAACAAAAAAAAGGTTTATCTGGTTTTCATTTTGCCTATACTTGGGTTCTGCCTGAATATAGGCTTTGTAAAGCCTTCCGAATCTGTTGAAATCATTTACATAGGAACCGCCCAGAAAGGCGCCGACGGTGGTATAAATATCATTTAGGGAAATACCCGCTTTCAGGACTTTATCCCTATCGATTTCCATGTATCGCTGGGGAACGGTTGCTCGAAACGTTGTAAATATACCACCGATTTCAGGCCGTTTCATGGCAGCCTGAACAAAGTTTACCGTGTGTTTGGCCAGATAATCCGGTGTATTTCCCCCTTTGTCCTGAATCATCATCGTAAATCCGGAACCACTCCCCAATCCGGGGATTGCCGGTGGGCCAAAGGCAAACACCTGCGCTTCATTAATGGCCAAATGAAAATTAACATTTAAAAGTCTAACGATGTCCTTTGCGGTTTTCTCCCGTTCACCCCAATCCTTAAGGGAAACAAAAATAAAACCGGCATTGGATGAATAGCTGTTTGCAAGCAGACTGAATCCGGTAATTGTGGTAATGTATTTCACTTCATTGTAATTTTTTATAATTTTTTCGACTTTTTTGGCAACCACGTCGGATCGTTGCATGGATGCGGCATCCGGCAATTGAATGTTTACCATAAGATACCCCATGTCTTCTTCGGGCATAAATCCGCCGGGAACCTTTTTCCCTATAAAACCCATGCCAATGGTCACGATAAGGATAAATATCAATCCCCTAACTATTTTGCCGGTCACAATACGGGTAAACCCCAGATATGCCTCGGTGGACTTGTCAAAGGCTTTGTTAAAAAGACGAAAAAACATACCCAAGGGCCCGCCATACGGTTTCTGCTTTCGAAGCAGCAGAGAGCACAGAGCAGGACTTAAGGTTAAAGCATTAATAGATGAGAAAACCACCGAAACGGCAACCGTAATGGCAAACTGTTGATACAATCTTCCCGTTATTCCTCCCATGACGGCCACCGGGATAAACACCGCCACCAAAACCAGTGTGGTTGCAATGACCGGCGCGGTGACTTCATTCATGGCATGGACGGTCGCCTCTTGTGGATTCATACCGTTTTCAATATTGACCTGGACGGCTTCCACCACCACAATGGCATCGTCAACTACAATACCGATGGCCAGGACCAGGCCCAGAAGCGAAAGGACATTGACGGTGAAACCGATCAATGGAAATACAATAAACGCACCGACCAGAGAAACGGGTATGGCGATGGTGGGAATTAAGGCGGCTCTCCAGTCCTGGATAAATATGAAAACCACCAGAATAACCAACGCCAGGGCGATAAAGAGTGTCTCGATGATTTCATCGATGCCTGCCGTGATGGCCAACGTGGTATCCAGCGATATGTCGTATCTGACACTCTCCGGAAAAGATTGAGACAGCTGTTCCATTGTCTTTCTGATGTCTTCCGCCAGTTCCACAGCGTTGGAACCGGGCGCCTGATACAAGGCGATCATGGAGCATTCTTTTCCATTTAATCGGGTAAATGCATTGTAAGTTTCAACGCCCAACTCGACACGTGCGATGTCTTTGATCTTTACCTGAGACCCTCCCTCGGTGGTTCTGATGACAATTTCACTGAATTCTTTTTCAGATTGAAGACGATCCGGCAATCTGACCGTGTAGGTAAATTCCGTCCCAGGAGGAGCGGGCTCTGCACCGAATTTACCTCCCGGAACAATGACACTTTGCTCTCGGATGGCATTCACGATCTCTGGCACCGTGATACCCAGGTGGGCCAATCGGTCGGGCTCTATCCATATGCGCATGGAATAATCACTGGCACCGAATACGTTCACGCGACCGATGCCTTTTATACGGGCCAAAATATCTTTGATATTGATCAGTGAATAGTTTCCAAGGAAATTCTGGTCATATCTGCCGTCTTCTGATGTTAGCGTTACCAGCATCAATATATTCGGAAGGGATTTTTCTGTTGTCACCCCTAATCTTTTGACCTCCTCGGGGAGCTTCGCTGTTGCAGCGGCAACACGGTTTTGGGTAAACACCGTGTTCATGTCCGGATCGGTGCCGATCTCAAAGGACACCTGAACGGTCATGGTGCCGTCATTTGCGTTGATGGATTTCATATAGATCATATTGTCCACACCATTGATCTGCTGCTCCAGCGGTGTGGCCACCGACTGCTCCACACTGACGGCATTTGCTCCGGTATAGGTGGCCCGAACTTCCACCACCGGCGGTGTGATATTGGGATATTGCTCCGTGGGAAGACCTTTCAGCGATACGACACCCACGATTACCATAAAAATGGCGATGACCATGGCCACAATTGGACGTCTTACAAAAAAATTATCCATATCTGATTACGTGCT
>RCNB010002449.1_pt1 | contig 11355 bp, 11 predicted proteins | sample 2041321 | NCBI WGS metagenome assembly RCNB01 (sample SAMN09708232, study PRJNA481090) | Marine sediment metagenome, whole genome shotgun sequencing project.
CTACGGCCAGGTTGTACTGAACGCCAATGACGATCCCAACGACAACGAACTGATCACCACCGCCAATCATGACAGTCCACGTTACATTACGAATAAGGCCAGCAAGGGTACACGTATTCGCCCCGCACCGGTGATTCACCACACCAATACGGAGCTTCGACTGCTCGAAAACATAGTCGGCCGCGACGTACCCAAGCGGTTGCGTAAAGCCTACGTCAAGTACTAGCGCCTATTGGAACAGGCTCTCTCTTCACAAGACGCTTCTGGAGCTTGATTATGTGCAGTTATAACGGCCCCGAGAACCACGGTAGGTAACAGTCCCTTAGCGGCAGCACCCTCGACTGCCTGAAGTCCATCAGTAGTGGCTCTTGAAGGTTACCTCCTGTTGTCTCGATTTATGCGCAATGTATCAGACGATTTTCAGCGACGATAATCTCAGCCAGCCTTAGCTACTGGTCGACTGCGATAACCCCGTCTCCGTTGTTACGCACGCTCACGGCGCGTTAGAATCGTTGGAAGATGAATTTATTATACTTACAGTATTCGTTTCTGAATATTAAAAGCTATCTAGCTATAGCAGTACGAGCATCAAAAGGATTGCCCAGAATAGTAAGCAACCGCCAATAGCAATCAAAAGGCCTACCCTCTTAGAAAGGCCCTGCTTTAACTTCCTCATTGTCGCCATATTTCTTTTCAGTAATTCGAAGTTCATATAGCAACTATATGGCGAATACTCCGAAACCCACTTATCCCAACACGCCAATCGCAAGTCAGGAAAACATCGTCCGCAGATAACGCCCATTTAGCAACGATAATCTCCCCCTGCAGGTATTGCTTAATCGAGATAGCGCGCTGCTACCGCGCTCCTGCGCGCGCATGTCACGCTAGAAACGATGTATCCGCGCCATTTTGTGAACTGCGTCAATTATCCCTAACTTAGCTGTGGATATACCCTGTTTAGGTGATGCGTAACCGGTCACTTACTTAGTATCTTTTGTTTTAAAGCCTTTAACCGGAATTTTTAATGACTAGAACTATATTATTGATTAGCAGCCTGCTTTTTTTCGGAAACGCATCAGCAACGATTTGGCAAATAGATAATGTACTGAGTGGAATCGATCAAGGATTCGGATTCTCCTCACTGCACATGGCTAACGACTCCACTCCAATGTCTGGAAGCGAATTGGCAAAAATCCAAAATCTAAGTTTTTCAGGAACTTTTAACGATGTCAGCGGTGTGGCGGATTTCGTTTTGGGGCTGAGTAACGGCGACAACCTGTCATTGACTGGAAACTTGATTTTCGATGGCTTTGGCGATATGGACGCTCATTCGACACTCGCATACTCAGGGCTGGACAATCTTGCAGCTTCAGATTGGGGCTCTTTGCCCGCGGTCGCGCTCTCGAGCTCCGGGACTTTCGGTTTTTTGCCAAACGACATCTGCGGAGGTTGCGGCGGTGATAACGGCCCCAATAGTTTCACGCAGGCCGGTAGTGGTTTGGCCTGGCTAACGTTGTGGGGGGCCGATTTTGGTAGTGACACCTTCGGTGGTATTAACCCCTACGATGGTTCCAAAATAGGAATGGACGTTCGTCTTGAAATGTCTGCTGTACCAGTACCCGCAGCCGTTTGGCTATTCGGTACGGCACTGTTGGGCTTCATCGGTGTATCAAGAAAAACAAAAGTATCTTAGCCCTGGCCGCAAACAAGAAATCTTGAAGCCCCGCCACAGTGCGGGGTTTTTTATGTTTTCTCAATATCGCGGGTTCGATTCTGTTGCTCCCGATATCCATTAGAGCTTTGTGGAATAAATCGCAATTACCCGCAATAGATATGTGACTGTAGTCTCTTAAATGTTGAGACGCTAAGAGGAAAATTACATTTAACTATTTACTGTAAATTAGAAACCATGACTAGGACTGCTAGGACAACAAGGCGAGACCTGAGATGGTTATTCATGCTTTTACTATTACCCTTCGCATCATTATCTTTAATATTCTTGTTCCCCTGATTTTCAGATCGGCTTTCATGTGGGCCGATTGGCACATCAAAATCTATCAGCATAATCCACGCCCCTAACCTGTGTATGGCGAATTCTAATTTTATAGAATGATTCCGTTCAATATCGACGTCTTGCAATGCCAGAGCAGAGCGCCAGGATGATAGGCAATGCGTGACCTCGGCATGTTGTTCATCCACTTGCTAATATTTTATTGCGCGGTCCAGCCACCATCAATAGTAAACACCGAGCCGGTGATCTGAGAGCTTGGTTCGGAACATAGGAACGTGACCATGGAACCAATGTCTGCTGGAGCAATGAAGTTTTGCGAGGGCTGCTTTTCTCTAAGAATCGATTCCGCGGCCTCCTCAGGGCTAGTACTTTCAGCCTGGGCTTTGCTTGCAATCTGGGACTCCATTAGTTCAGTTCGAACATATCCCGGGCACAAGGCGTTACAGGTAATCGGCTCGGCCGCTGTTTCCAGTGCGACCGTTTTTGTCAGGCCAACTAGCCCGTGTTTCGCCGCTACATAAGCCGATTTGTGCAGGCTGGCGACAAGTCCATGCACGGAGGCAAGGTTGATAACCCTACCCCAGCCATTGGCACGCATAGCCGGTAAGGCTTGCCGGATGAGTCGAAATGGTGCCGACAGGTTGATTTCGAGAATACGGTCCCAGTTTTCGTCGGTAAATGTTTCGATCGGAGAAACATGTTGTACACCAGCATTGTTAACCAGTATATCAATGGCACCAAAGCTGTCTAAAGTACCCTCAATCAGGCGTCCAGCTTGAATAGGATCACTAAGGTCCGCATTGTTGAATAAAATTTCTTCCACACTTGTGGCGCGTAAATCGGCCAACACATCTTCGACCTTTGAAGCAGTTTCGATCCCATTAAGCATCACCCGGCAACCAGCCTGTCCCAATTGACGGGCGATTTCCAAACCGATTCCACTGGTTGATCCGGTGACCAATGCGACTTTCCCATTGAGAAATGTTGTCATACTAATGTTCTGCCCCCATCAACATAGATGGTCTGTCCAGTGATAAAGCCCCCGGCTGGAGAAAGCAGCAATAACAATGCGCCAATCAGATCGTCGGCTTCTCCCAGACGCCCCATTGGAATTGCCGATATTGCATTACGACGAAAGTCTGGATCTGATAAGTAATCTCGAGTTAACGGGGTCTCAGTCAGCGCTGGACCGATGGCATTAACGAGGATGCTCTTCGTTGCCCACTCACGCGCAAGCACTCGAATCATCTGTGAAAGCCCTGCCTTTGAACTGGCATAGGCAGCATACTCAGGGTTGGCGACAAAGCTGGATACCGATGCAATATGAACGATCCTCCCTCCGTTATCATGCATGTGTTCGGCGACGGTTTTGGAAAACAGGAAAGCAGCGGTCAGGTTGACATCAATACACTGGCGAAATACGGTCTCATCGAAAGTGGCAGCGGCCGCCATCGGTAACAGGCCGGCAGCATTGATTGCGCCATCAATCGTTCCAAACCGGTTCTGTGTAAGTTGTATCATTTTGGTAAGCGCAGCCTGATCGGTAATGTCGGCAACCAGGGTCAGTACATCTGGAATAGCCTCGCCTACACGTTCTAGCGCTGTTTCATCGATATCGAATAGAGCTAACCTTGCCCCACGCTCATAAAGTGCTTTGGCCATCACGCTACCGAGCCCGCCACCTGCGCCTGCAATTAAATAGGTTTTGCCGCTGACGTTAAAAAGCGGGTCTGTTACAGGTTCAGCTTTACGCATCATGGTTACGAATAACGAACAGGGGTTGATCGAAATCGACGAGCTTTCCGTCTTCCGCGAGAACAGATTCAATGACCCCGTCTACGGTCGCTTCAATCGTGGTGTAGAGCTTCATTACCTCGATCAGGCACAATGTGTCACCGCTAGAAATCTTCCCACCTTCGGTAACAAACGCTGCCTCGTCGGGCGACGGACTGCAATAAAAAGTTCCAACCATGGGCGACCTTACTGTCGTACTGTCATCATCACTACTTGGTGTGGGACTCTTCGCAGCGGGGTTTTTTGGTGATGACTGGGTTTGTTTTTCCGGCGTGTGCTCGAGGATTTCTGCTTTGGGCGTCAGATTTTTAAGCTCGTCAGATACGCCGCCGCGACGAACGACCAGTCTCGTGTTTTCTAATTCGAGTATGACTTCTTCGCAAGATGAAGCGTCGATGATCTTTAGAATCTCGGCGACTTCTTTGTAGCTCAGCGACATAAATCACTCCTTAATATTTAACGGATTGAGCCGCGTCGATAGGTTGCGGCCAGGTTTCCAGCCGCTTTTTTCATTTGCGGTACGTAGGTCAACATCTGGTTTAACGTCATGCGTGCCTCCGGTGCGGAAACCGCGATACCACCGAAGCATCGGTCATTGTCATCGACTACCGGAACCGCGACGCAAACAACGCCGTGCATGAATTCCTGATCGTCAGTGCCGATGCCATCCCGGCGGATGTTCTTCAGTGCTGACAATAGCTGTTCAGCGATAGTGAAGGTGTTGGCGGTGTACGCCGATCTGGGAATAGATTCGATCAAGGCTTGTAAGTCAGAATCAGGCATACGGCTCAACAGCAACTTGCCGACCGCAGTGCAATGGGCAGGAACGCGACTTCCCGCATCGAACCGAAGTCCCAATGGCCATTTAGCCTCGACTCGGTCAAGATAAATCACCTCGCCGCCGCTGAGCACCCCATAGTTAATGGTTTCACCAATCTGCTCGGAAACGCCCTGTAAAATCGAGTGACGTAGCGACCTTGGAGCTGCTGCCGCGAGGGTTCGGTGTGCCAGATCCACGAGGCCGACACCTTCAATAAAGCCTGTATCAAAGTCGTCGCGCTCTAGAAACCCCATATCAAGCAACATGTTGACGACCCTGTGTGCGGTTGGCTTGGTCATCCCTGTTTCCCGAATTATTTCGGCCATCCTTGTCGCTTCTGGATTTTGGGAGACAACTTCTAACACGGAAAATGCCTTCCCCGTAACGCCTAAACCCGCTAGTTGTTCATGACGCTCAGTATCGTCATTCAATCCGGCGTCAGGTGTACGACCTGAGGTTTCGACAATAGAAAATTGTTTGGTCTTATCAATCATAAAGAAAGTCTGTTCCAGGAAAACTAGACAGTGTTGCAATCAGGATTGCACTATGCCAGTCTTGCAAAACAAAATCAAATGTATCGGATGATGAGACATAAGGTAAATGTAATTTTGAAAAGTTTAGGAATTTCGGTGTCCTGAATGACTAATGCACCGATATTCAAACGTGTTCTGATCGCTAATCGAGGTGAGATAGCACTGCGAGCGATTCGCGTCTGTCACCAGCTAGGCGTGCAGGCGGTCGCGGTATATTCCACTGCTGATGCGGTCTCCCCACACGTCTGGGCGGCTGATCAAGCCTTCTGTATCGGTGCTCCGCCAGCGCAGCACAGTTATCTGGCGATCCCCTCGCTAATTCATGTTGCTATCGAAACGGGTTGTGATGCGGTTTATCCGGGTTATGGTTTTCTGGCTGAAAACGCTGATTTTGCGAAGCAGTGTGCACTTAATGGCCTCAAATTTATCGGTCCGTCTGTCGAGACAATAAGTGTCATGGGTGATAAGTCGAAAGCTCGCGAGCTAGCGGCTGCTCAGGGAGTGCCTGTTGTCCCCGGTTCGGATGGTGCCTATGTTGATGTAGAGGAAGCGTTCAAAGCATGCGAAGAAATCGGTTTTCCACTGCTTCTGAAAGCGCGCTCCGGCGGCGGTGGTCGGGGTATGCGGGTGGTTAATGAATTGTCGGAATTTTCGTCAGCATTTGCACAGGCGACGCGCGAAGCAGAGGCTGCTTTTAGCGATGGTGCTGTCTATATGGAACGCTTTTTCTCTACTGTACGCCATATCGAGGTTCAGGTTTTAGGTGATGGCAAAGGTGATGCCGTGGTTTTCGACGAGCGTGATTGCAGTGTGCAAAGGCGCCACCAGAAACTGATTGAGGAATCGCCGTCACCTGCCGTCAAGCCTGATCTTCGCAAACGCCTATTGGACGCTGCCGAGCGATTGACGAGGGGGATCTGCTACGAAGGTGCAGGTACGGTGGAGTTTATTCTTTCGGCGGAAACAGGAGAGTTCTTCTTTATTGAAATGAATACTCGAATCCAGGTCGAACATCCGGTAACAGAAGTGCGCTCCGGGATCGACCTGGTTCGGGCGCAGTTCGAGATTGCCGCAGGAAAGCCGCTGCCGGAGTTCGATGTGAATAGTCAACCCGGGGGACATGCCATCGAATTTCGGATCAATGCTGAGGATTGCTTGCGTGATTTTCAGCCGACACCCGGTATCTTGAGCCGATGGCGACCACCTATGGGACGCGGAATTCGCCTCGATAGCGCAGCATTTGAGGGCCAGCGAATATCACCATTCTACGATTCAATGATCGCTAAACTGATTGTCCACGGCAGCTCGCGCGAAAATGCGCTGCAAAAAGCGCGTGACGCCCTGAAACGGTTCGATTGCCAGGGAATCTCGACCACTATCGATTTTCATCGCATGCTGGTAGATGAAGAAGCGTTCATCAAAAACGCTGTCCACACCCGATGGATAGAAAACGAATGGTCCGGTAACATCGAAGGAGAGCCGTCGTCATGAAAACTGTACGCTTGATAGATGTCACCTTGCGTGATGCCCACCAGTGCCTTTGGGCGACGCGTATGACAACCGCGATGATGAAAGACATCGTCCCAAGGCTCGACCGCGCCGGGTTCGAAGCCATCGATCTTGTTGGAGGCGCGGTGTTTGATGTCTGCGTACGCTTTCTTCGAGAAGACCCCTGGGAGCGCATGCGTATTCTCAATTCCTGGGTCAAAGAGACGCCATTAATCATACACACCCGTGGGCAAAGTCTTTTTACATTCGAATTTTTCGCTGACGATGTGGTCGAGCTGGCAGCCGAGCGATTCGCCGCCAACGGCATGCGATATCATACGGTTTATGACGCGTTGAATGACATTCGTAATTTGGAAATTCCGATTCGGGCAGCACGTAATCTTGGTATTTATACGGTTCCTGGGTTGGTCTATTCGCACAGTCCTGTGCACACCGATACCTACTACGCACAAAAGGCCCGGGATCTGGTAAAGATCGGCATCGATGCGATTTTCATTAAAGATCCAAGCGGGCTTTTAACGCCAGAGCGCATCGCCACGCTAGTGCCTGCGATCAAGGCGGTGATCGGTGATTTGCCGCTTCAACTCCATACGCATTGCCTTTCGGGATTGGCGCCCTATGTTGCGTTACAGTCGGTTCAATATGGAGTCGATGTAGTGCATACCGCGACATCGACATTAGCCAACGGCGCCTCCCATCCGGCTACAGAACTGTTCGTCAGGAATTGTCGGCATCGGGATTATGCAGTCGATCTCGATCTTAGCCTAATTGAAGAGGTTGCCGAGCGTTTGGCATATATCGCCGAGCGAGAGGATAAACCAGTCGGGTCGCCTATGCAGTATGACGAGTTTCACTTTCATCATCAGGTTGCCGGCGGCATGATCTCGAACCTTAGGATTCAACTGCAAGGCGTCGGCCTGGAAAACAGAATTGAGGAAATTCTCGAAGAGGCGGGGCGGGTACGCTCTGATCTTGGATATCCAATAGTCGTTAGCCCTTTTGCGCAATACATTGTTACCCAGTCTGTTCTCAATGTTATGGCAATGGATCAAGGTCGTGAGCGATTCAGTACCGTTCCAGATGAAGTTCGTCTATATGTACGCGGTGGCTATGGTGAGATTGCAGGTGAAATTGATGCCAATCTCTATGACCGCATTACACGAGGCGCGGAGCCCATCACCGAGCGCCCTGGTGCTCTGGTTGAGCCAGCACTGAAGACATTACGAAAAAACCGTGGGCCGTTTACCTCCGATGACGATCTATTGCTCGCCGCCTTCTATGATGAAACACAGTACGGCGCGTTAAAGGAGGCTGGCCCTATTTCAACTGATTATCCACTTATGGAAACCCCGCTGCTGACACTTATCAAAGAGCTTGCAGAGAGACCTTCGATCAAAGCTTTTCATTTTACCCAGAATACATCTTGACCCTGTAAGGACCCAGCCATGTCGAATTCCTGTATCATCACTGTCGCTATTACTGGCGCGCTGCCAACTAAACAAGACACCCCGGCGGTTCCGGTTACACCATCCGAGCAAATCGAATCCACCCACGAGGCATATGAAGCTGGCGCTTCGCTAGTCCATATACATGTACGTAATCAGGATCAAACACCGTCTTCCGATCCAGATAAGTATCATGAAGTTCAGCAAGGTGTGAGCAAACACTGCCCAGGAATGATTATTCAATTCTCCACGGGGGGTCGAGGACGGGACCAGCGCAAACGTGCGGGGATGCTTCATCACCGTCCCGATATGGCTTCGCTCGCTACGGGTTCGGTTAATTTCCCCAGAGGCATCTATGAAAACCCGACAGATTTCGTCGAAGGATTGGCAGCTGAAATGCTCAAGTATGACGTCAAGCCCGAAATTGAGGTGTTCGATGCCGCGATGCTCTACAATGCCGCGAATCTTGTCAAAAAGGGATTGTTGAAGTCGCCAGTACATCTGCAGTTCGTCTTGGGTATTCCCAATGCTCTTCCGGCACGCAAGTCATTGCTGGAGTTCCTGATCGCCGAAGCCGCTGACATTTTACCCGAAGCAACCTGGGCTGCAGCCGGTATCGGACGCCATCAGTTTGAAGTCAACCAATGGTGTCTCGAGTTAGGTGGGCATTGCCGGACGGGACTGGAGGACAATATCAAAATTGCCCCAGATCGGTTGGCGGTGAGCAACGCCGAGCTTGTACAGAAGATTGTCGATATCGCCAGCGAGTATAACCGGTATCCCGCATCTCCAATCGAGGCCAGAAAAATTCTAGGAGTGTGAATTGGTGACGAACCCTCCCACCCTTCCAGCACCCGCGATCTCGTTCGCCATGTGCGAGACCCCGACCCCGCCCGACTCGCCACCCCAGGCCGTCAGATTCTCAGTTTCTCGGGCCGCTTCACCTCCGGCATCCCAACCCCATCGCGGGGCGAACCGCCCCACTCCGGCCAAATCTCGAGCACGTCGCTCGCAGGGCGGAATTTCAGATTTCCAGTTATCGGGGATGCGCAAGTGAAGCTCGATAACAGCGCGGCGGCCACTTCAGAAATCCAACGAGCTGAGGCCGAGTGTATGTCCCTTTATTTCCGACATCTCGGGATAGTTAGTTTCAGTTCGGAACCGGGTCGGATTCGAGTCAAGCTCGAGCGGCACTAATTTGTTGTACGTCCTGGGTTTTTATAAAGTGTCGGGCAATACCAACAGCAAAATCAGGATAATCCGACGCTTCATGTTTCGGGATAGGCTCGGATGACGCCCCGATCGGGGCAGGGCAAAATCAATACCCTTGTCTCTCTTCAACTTACGAGGTCAACCGGGCTAGGTACGACTTTCTGTTAATCAATGGGTCCCTGGTTCGAGCCCGGGCCGGGGAGACACTTTTTCCACTCAGGACTTCTAGTAAGTTCTTACGCAATACCCGAAACGGCCTCATACGGCCGTTTTCTCGTTTCTGAACTTCTTCTCAGTTACGTCGATTTAGTCCCGAGCCCCATAGACTATTGGTCTTTTGGTCCATGGTAAGGGGTGGAATCGGCATCGACGGGTGGTCTCATAGCCCACTGGTCGCAGAGTAAGGTCCTCCCGAGCCAACCGCCCTCCCCCCTTAAATTCAATCACTTATCCGAAATATCCGGCCATGGATACGCGGACCATCAGCCCATGGGTCGCGTGATGCTGCGAAGGTCATGCGCCAGCGCGTTTCATGGCGAGAAATCTCAAAGAGCGGACCCTCAGATTTCCGTATCAGGGGTCTCTTATGTGCCCGAAACGGACTCCCGTAGCATTAAGGTGAGAGGCAATCTTCGGCTACAAGCAGACGCCTGGCAACAGATAATATATTATGAATTCAATTACCTTTTAATCATTCTGTTGAAGCACTAGGAGAGTCATATTGATCAAGCAAGTCGGAGAGACCGCAATAACGCCAATTCATAAATCCACTTGTCACTGTGGTGCTGTTGAGCTGGAAGTTCAATTACCTGATGGCATCGTAGAACCACGCAGATGTAACTGTTCAATTTGCCGACGTAAGGGAACTATTGTTGGGTCAGTACCTTTATCAGGATTAAAGATAGTTAAGGGTGAAGACAAATTGAGCCTTTACCAATTTGACACTAAGGAAGCGGAACATTATTTCTGTTCAGTGTGTGGCATTTACACGCATCACAAACGGCGGTCAAACCCAAATCAATATGGTATCAACCTAGGGTGTCTGGAAAATGTTGAACCCTATCTGATCGAAGGAGTAAAGATTCACGATGGAGCCAACAATCACCCGTCGGATAAACGAGCTTCATAACAACACGCGCATGCAGGCGGACAAAATGCCCACTGCGCGAGAAGTCGAGCAAGGGCATGAGTGTCTCAGTTGGGTGTTCTCGGCCGCCCATCGAGAATACAACGAGAGGCCGTTATGTGCCGTTTTCTGCCTCCCTGGCAACAAACCTCAGTGTCTCTTATGTAGAAAACAGACGTTCAAATTTCGTTAGTCAGGGATGGGGACGTGCCCACAGCTGATAATTGACACGAATAGCTAATCTGATTCCGGGTCACCGAATTGGTAACGAAAAGGGCAATGGCTTCCTCCCTTCATTATGGTGTCCGTACGCGAGAATTTGACAACCGGTGCTGACAAGTCGGCAATACGGTCGTCAGCTTCACATACCAGAATCGTGCCCAACTCTGGTTCATTAAGTTGGCGAAAAAAATCTGCATATCGACAACTAGTGACATTAAGATCAAGATTCACGTCATCATTTTTCAAGATATTGTAATCGACATCGCCATCGAACATTGTTTCCAGTTCCTGTGAGGTCGCATGAAAGTTCTCTATGGGATCATCAGACTCAGTAGAAGCAAACTCGGCAATCCATTTTCTCATGTAATCCCTGAGTACCGGGTATACAAGTTCGTTAGCCTTTATCTCACCAAGCTCCGTACGAAGATGCCGCAGCAATGGCACCAACACTTCGGTTTGAGTCTTAACCCGTTGCATATAGGGTGTCAGAGTATCCGTTTCGCCGTCCATTAAAAATCTCCAAAACTAGGCCAAGTAGGATTCTACCCTGAAATTTCCATTTGGTCAGATATCCGCTTTGGGTCGATTTTTGCCGCCCACCGTAATTTTCTGGGCGTCTCTTGTGTGCCGTTCTCGGCCCCTTACGATGCGAATCTCAGTGTCTCCTTTGGGGGAAACAGATG
>RCNB010002450.1_pt1 | contig 11351 bp, 10 predicted proteins | sample 2041321 | NCBI WGS metagenome assembly RCNB01 (sample SAMN09708232, study PRJNA481090) | Marine sediment metagenome, whole genome shotgun sequencing project.
ACGGCACCTCACCGAAGAATAAATACAAAAACGAACATACTAATAATACGTCTATCGATACCACGCTAACAGCCTAAGCTGTCCGGCACGCGGAATACTCGCCTGCATATGATTGAAGCATGCGGGTTTGGTGATGCCACCCATCACATCGAAAATCAACCTCGCTATCCGGGCTCAGAACTGAGCCGCGGCAAAACTAGTCTTTTGAGAACAATTGATCTGCGGCTGATTGCTGCGGGTCCTCATTCGCACCCGTGTCAGTGACCTTTTCATCAGTTGTCGCAGCAACCTCCCCGAATAATTCCGATAACTCCGCAGCAGAACTCTCTGCGACCCCTGCTCGGGCCGGATCAAATGCATTTTCTGAAGGCTTAAAGTAGTCGCAGAAATTAGGTCGTGATTTCTCTTTCACTTCTTCCGCATCATCTTCACGACAAGAGTCCGTCACTAAAGGATCGAAATAGTTGCACATGCGGCACACATGCAGATAGTTGCTGCAATCCGGACACTCATCCTGACGCCCTAAAGGTAAACTGAGGGCAGCAAGAGTCGCCCCGCAATTCCAACAACATAGATCTGAAGACATCCCTTATTCCTGAAGCAAATACTTAGCCATCGAATTCTGCCACAACAAGGTTCGTGCTTTACCCTGATCAGCCGCCTGCACTTCAAGGTAGTAACCCTGATCAGCACCCGCAATACTCAAATGCCCCCCAAACGCCGCATCCAGTGTCTCCACGCCCTCACTCTCGAGCAATGATTTCATCACAACGTAAGTACCGAAGTCATAAGCATGGGCGATGCGGGTTGTGCTCATATGTAACTACTCAAAACAGTCTGCAAAACAATCATTACTCAGCGTCAAGAATCATGGTCTCTTCAAAGTAACGGTCAAACACCCGATGCACAACCTCTGCCGAGATACCCAGAGTGTCGACCGTCTCAGAGAACACCGCCATTTCTGCGCTCGCTTGTTTACCATCAGCAGCAATAATCCTCAAGAGCAGGAGCAATACCAGCTTTTTATCTTCATCATTCAGAACAAACTGTAGCCCGGCCAGCACCGGCATGAGCTCATTACCTGATGCCAACTCTGTCGCGACAGTATTCAATAGCTCCAAAGCTTTGGCGCCAGTAATATCGAAAACCTCTTGCAAGGCAACAAGTATTTCATGTGTCTCTTCATCAGTAATTGAACCACCTGCACGTGCGGCACGAATCATTAACGACGTCATCATTGCTGCTAACCCACAGTCATGCAGCAACTCGTGACCGGCACCTAGCTTTTCGGCAAAAAGTGCGCCAATACGTTGGTCCAGATAATCGTAATTTACTTCTTTACTCATCGTGACGCCCCATACCCTTAGCCGCTAATCCGCCGCGACGGTGCGACCGGATGCCCACTGCCTTAACGCCGTAACCTTTTCCGCCATCAACACCGACAAAGGCTTACTACGACGATATTCGTTCAGCAAGTGCTGTGTGCCCAATTCTGCCCTAACTGCATGTGCCGCATACAAAGCGGAAACCAAGCCCTGTTCTATCTCCGAACCGGAAAACCCATCGGTAACCTCAACCAAAGCCACATGATCAAAATTCCGCGGATCCAAATTACGACTTCGCAAGTGGATATCAAGAATATCCGCCCGTACCGGTGCAGAAGGCAAATCGACAAAAAATATTTCATCAAAGCGACCCTTGCGCAACAATTCGGGCGGCAGCGCTGAAATGTCATTCGCTGTTGCAACCACAAATACCCGATTACGACTTTCAGCCAACCAGGTCAGAAATGTTCCGAGCAGACGCTGTGACAAACCACCATCGTTCTGCCCGCTACTCAAGCCTTTCTCAACCTCATCAATCCACAGCACGCAAGGAGACATCACTTCGGCCTGCTTAAGTGAATCACGCATATTGCGCTCAGACTCACCATGATACTTGTTGTATAGCGCCGCAAAATCGAGACGCAATAAGGGCATGTTTAAAATACCCGCCGTGGCTTTTGCAGCCAAACTCTTACCGCAACCCTGCACTCCGATCAGCATTAAGCCTTTTGGTGGATCTAACTGACCGGCGGACTCAGGGTCTTCAAGAACCCGACGCCGCTGTTCCAGCCAAACCTTCAGGTTGCGAAGGCCGCCTACATCTGAAAGGCCCGCGGTCTCATATTCATAAGATAGGACGCCATCGTTGTTTAGCAATTCGTACTTTGCCTCCATGACACCGGGCAAATCACTGGACTCCAATACGCCATCATCAAATATCGCGTTTCTGGCCAACCGTACCGTATCGGAACGGGTAAGGCCGGCCAGGTTTCGGATCAACATTTGTTTCGCATTATCGTCAACCTGAACATCTCCTGAATGCTCTCTACCCCACTCGTATATCGCATGATCCACAATCGTGCCGCGCTCAACTTCATTCGGCAGAGCCATCTCAAAGCGAGCAGACAGGCGCTCCAACTCGTCAGGCAACACAACCTTATGACTGACCAACAACAAGGTCCTGCCGCCATCGCGTGAGTTCAAGGCAATATCTTTAAGCAAACGAATATTTACCGGGTCTTCAAGATAGTGATGAAAATCCAACAACACATAAACACCCGGTTTCTCCACCGCTCTTATGTGCCGCAAGACTTCGGTTGGATCTGAGTTGTGCAGCTGTGGATCAAGATCAATATCCAGACGCTGGACACCATCAGTAATTGACCACCGGAATAGAGGCTTGTGGCTGCCGCTGCCCGCACGCATGAGCACACTGCTTAATAGCTCAATAAATCGTGTTTCATCTGCCGTCTCTACCGCAATAATCGGTACACGTGAATCCAGCATCAAATTTAGGTCGTTAGTTTCGCTCATGAAGCTCTCGTGCTATTAAAGGTATGCAGCTGACAGAGTCAGCAGCAGCATATGTCAAACAATATAGATGCTGAGCTGCATGCAAACTATGACGGGGTTCGCAAAGGTACATAACAGCAAATCACCGGCACATCCGTAAATGGCAATAAATAACCCAGAGTAAACTATAAAAAACAATGGCTTACTAGACGATTACCCCGAGTCTGCACGCAGCTGCGATATTGCTACTGAATTACCGTGGGACACTGATGCACCCAAGACTCCGATGGAGATTCCCCCTGATGCAAGGGAAACCGTTACAGAACAAACTGAAGCTTGGGTATTAGATAGCGCGGCAGGAAATTAGCGGAGGCACGATTTAGCGCCTATTAAGGATGCTCAGGGATAGATGATGACTTTTTCAACCGTTTCAGGAAAGATACATATATAAGAACAACATATACTCGATTAACTGCCTTAACTTAATTAGTAATGCGGGATACTGCTCACCAATGGTCATAAGACTCTTTCTTTTTACTGCACTAACTCTGTTAACGCTAAACGCCTGCTCCTCCGGCGGCAGCTCGCCACCGGTAACTGAAGACCAAGCCGATGTGGACTATGACATTCTGTTGGCAACTCCCGATAAACCCCTGTCATTCATGGATGAGGTGCAACCGGTTCTAGACAAACGCTGTGTTGTTTGTCACGGCTGTTATGACGCTCCCTGCCAACTCAAGCTCAACTCCTTTGCAGGAGTTAGCCGGGGTGCGAACCCAGAAAAGGTCTACAACGGTTCACGCATTAAGGCCGCTACCAAAACACGTCTATTCGTCGATGCCCAAACTACTGAAGAGTGGCGGCAGATGGACTTTCATAGCGTACTCAATGAGACCCCTGATTCAACCCCTAAAGCAAACCTCGAAAACTCGGCGATGTACCAGATACTGCGCTTGAAACAACTCAACCCGCAACCGAAAGCCGGCATGTTGAACGATGATGTCGACACTAGTCTAAATCGCGAGCAAAGCTGTGCGAAGCCGGACAAGTTTCCCAAGTTTGCAAAAAAGCATGCCGATTGGGGCATGCCTTATGGCCTCCCAAACCTAGCTCAGGATGAATATGCAACCTTGGTGCAATGGATTGCCCAAGGGTCACCCGACTCGGAAGCTCCGGAAACGACTGCTGCAGGCCTCAAGCAGATTGAATCCTGGGAGAGCTTCCTCAATCAAGAGGGTCTAAAAGCGCAACTGGTTGCACGCTACATATTTGAGCATCTGGTTCAGGGACACATCTATTTTAAAGATGGTGACGAGCAGGAGTTCTTCCGACTTATTCGCTCATCAACTCCGCCGGGCACAATGGCACTAGAAATTGCATCAAACAGGCCTTACAGCGACCCGGCACAAGACTTCTGGTATCGCGTCATTCGCTATGTACCGCACATAGTCATTAAGGATCACATACCTTATGAATGGTCAGCACAAAAAATGGCCCGTTATAAAGAACTGTTTTTTGAGATCGAATATGACGTAACCGAGTCGGCGCCCTATGGTCAAAAGCTCGCAGCAAACCCTTTTCGCGTATTCGAAGCCATACCTCCAACATCCCGTTATGAGTTCTTACTGGATGATGCTCGATTCTTCATCCAGGGCTTCATGAAGGGGCCGGTGTGCCGCGGGCAGGTGGCACTTAATGTAATCGACGACCGTTTTTGGATCGTGTTTATGGATCCTAGAAAAGACATTCAAGGTACCGATCCCAAATTCCTTAACAACGTTATCGAGTATCTTGAACTGCCAGATGACCGCGGCGATACTCTCAATCTTAGGGCAATCTGGAGTGATTACTGGAAACGCCAAAGACAGTATCTTGAGGCAAAGCTAGACCACTTCAAAACAGTTCACACAAGCGGACTTGGGGCAGATGAAACCCTGTCATATATTTGGAACGGTGGTGGGGTTAATCCGAATGCGGCGCTCACTATATACAGGCATATGGACAGCGCCTCAGTCACATTCGGTCATCAAGGCGACTTCCCGGAAACGGCTTGGGTCATTGACTACCCGTTGCTAGAGCGTATTCATTACCTGCTTGTCGCAGGCTTTGACGTCTATGGAAATGTAGGGCATCAGTTAAACACGCGCTTATACATGGATTTCCTGCGTATGGAAGGCGAAGACTATTTCCTCGCAATGCTCCCCCAGAGCAAACGCAAAGAAGTAAGGGACAGTTGGTATGTCGGAGTTCATGCGAATGTGGAGAAGCATTTTGAAGAACCTGTGGGCTGGCTTGAAATACAGTCCGGCCTCAATGCCAACCCAGAGAACCCTGTTGAATCGGCTCTGACTATCATCGGTGACTACCTGGGTCCGAAAATAACCGGGGGTCCTGATCCGATAAATCGCTGTGACGATAACTGCTTCGATAACAGTAGCCCCACGCTGCAGAAGATCAACAAGGCACTGCGCCAGGTCGCCAGCATCAAAGGCAACCATCTCAAGATTTTTCCGGACAACAGCTTTTTGAGAATCAGAATGCCGGACGGCGAACCTGATCTCGCATATAGCATTATCCTGAACAAAGGTTACACCAACCTTAACTCGATGCTCGAGAGTGAAGACAAACGTGATACCAGTGAAGACACACTTACGATAGTGCCTGGCCTGGAAGGGTCGTATCCAAATTTCTTTTACTCAGTTGATATCGAGAACATCGATCAATTTACCGAAGAAGCTCTGCTTATTCGGAATCGCGATGGCTATGAGCGCTTCGTTGCAAAATATGGCATACGACGCACTAACCAAGAATTCTGGGCAATGTCTGACTGGTTCCACGCAGCAGCCAAAAAACAGGACCCAATTGAGTCAGGAATCTATGACCTGAATCGTTACCGCAATCGTTAGAAAAATCAAATAAAGCAATTAATTAGGACATATCGAGCAACATAAATAATCTGAAAAATTAGTAGCTTAGTGAATCTGATATTCGTAAAAGAACGAATTGTTATCCAGACTCTTCGGATAAATTCAAGATCATGCAATCTGCTACTGCTACTGCTACTCATATATCGTGGATTGCCTACGCAGTTCGCGCAGAGCAATTATCGCGTGGTTTAATCCAGAGTAACCAAGCGTGATCAGAGCCAATCCTGAATCTGCCCGAATGCTCAACCAACACTCGCGCAAGATTAGCGCGGCGGCTTGCAAACATCTGTTTGCAACAATGCCCGAACTCATCACAAATCAAAATGCGGGTACCCACTTGGTTTGGGATCAGCATTTCTCGCAACGAGTAAACGAACTTTCAACTGCTATAGCGACCGGTGAACCAGAACTGTTTACCTCCAGAGTTAGTTGGTCAGGTGAAGCCATGCTGGCTCGAGGACAGGATAAGACTTTAATTAGCAACACCCTCCAAAGCCTAAAATATGCAGTCATCGAAGTGCTGCACGCTAACCTTGGTAATGAGATCATCGGCGTTATTGATACTACCAATCAAGAATTAATCAAAAATACCTTGGAACAAACCAAGCCAATACTCGACCCGAAAAAAACGACTGATCGAATCGCATTAAGATATCTGGAAGCTGCCCTTGAAGGTGACTCGCGGAAGGCGATGGATTTAGTTCTCGGAGAATTGCAAAAAAGTAGCGACCCGAAAGCAGTCATACTTGAAATCCTCATGCCTGCACAACGTGAAGTCGGGCGTTTATGGCATCTTGCTGGAATTACGATCGCCGAAGAACATCAAGTCACGGCTACAACCCAGCGCTGCATGGCGCTAATATCGGAAAAATCGGTGCACGCTCCGGCCAATGGCTACACCGCCGTCTGTGCCTCAATAGCGGGAAATGTACATGAAATTGGCATTCGGGCAATAGCCTATTTTCTCGAAATGGAAGGTTGGAAAACTATCTATCTTGGTGCCGATGTACCGCCAGACGAACTTCCTTCGACAGCCGAATTCTACGATGCGGATATAATGCTGCTCTCACTGGCGATAAGTTCACAGCTACCAGGTTTGCAAACAGCAATCACGACCACTCGACAACATCAGCCAGACTTGAAAATACTAGTGGGTGGTAGCGCCTTTGCCGAGACAACCGGCTTATGGCGCAAGATTGGTGCTGATGGCTATGCGCGCGACGGAGAGCAAGCCCTCGTGCTTGCCAAAGAACTCGTCTCTCCGCTGTAATCCGGACACAGTTGCTAACTAAGAATTCTCGTTTCTTAGGAATCGATTGCGCCGCCAACTCACTACACAAGCAGGCGTCGTCTTGGCGACCAACCAATCTGGAAAAGAATGCCTCATCAACTGAGAATCATGGAAATACGGTTGCAGACTCACCCGCATGCCACTGCGGATACTTGGGCATAACCGAGTGAAACAGGTCCGACTCGACCCAAAAGGCCAGCCACTTGCTCAGCGCTTGGTAGGGACTTGCTGCAAACCACTCCATGTCGGTGTTGGCAAACTGACGCACAAAAGGCATGACGGCGATATCGAGCGCCGAGGGGCTATCGCCGGCAAGATAAGCGGAGGACTGCAAGCGACTATCTAACAAGGCCAGCCAACGTGCCCCATCATCTCTATACTCACTATGCGTTTTTTCAGTATTGCGTTCCGGGTATTTATAGCCATCTAGATTCTTCTTGAACTCACCATCATTCTGAGCGACCAGTTCTTTCAACGCAGCATCATTATCCGGAAACCATGCATCCGGATCGGCAACACCAAAAGCCCAAAGCAGAATATCGAAGCTTTCTTCAATTACAGAGTCGTCTGGCAACACCAGAACCGGCACCGTGGCTTTCGGCGACACCTCGAGCAGAGCCTGAGGCTTATCCCGCAAAACAACCTCACGCAGTTCGACCAAAACACCTGACTTCGCAATAGCTAAACGGGCCCGCATGGCATAGGGGCAACGCCGGAATGAGTACAGCACTGGTAAATCGGGGCTTTCAGCTAGGTCTGATTGGGTTGTCATAGGGCGATGATAGCAAAAACCACTATAGAGACAGCGCTCAGAATCGCTATAATTCTGCCCCATATTTCAAATCACCCATTTTGAATGCTCCTACGGAGCTGAGAAGAACCATGTCCTCTATCGTTGTCGCTGCCATGTACCAGTTTGTCACTCTGGATGACCATGAAGCTTTGCGTGAACCATTGCTCGATGTCATGCAGAGCAATGACGTACATGGCACATTACTGCTGGCAAAAGAGGGTATCAACGGCACTGTCGCCGGCTCACGCGAAGGTGTGGACGCACTGCTTAATTGGCTGCACAACGCCGAACGTTTCCCCGGTCTTTCTCATAAAGAGTCTTATTGCGATGAAATGCCTTTCGTTCGCAGCAAAGTCAAACTCAAAAAAGAAATCGTTACCATGGGTATCGAAGGTGTAGATCCGAAGGACGTCGTAGGCAGCTATGTTAAGCCTGAAGATTGGAATGCACTTATCGAAGACCCCGAGGTGATTCTGGTTGATACTCGTAACGACTACGAAGTTCAGATTGGCACATTCAAAAATGCCATCAACCCGGAAACTGAAACTTTCCGAGAATTCCCGGCCTTTGTTGCCGCAAATCTTGATCCGGCAAAACATAAGAAAGTTGCTATGTTTTGCACCGGTGGCATTCGCTGCGAGAAATCGACCTCTTACCTTAAATCACAGGGTTTCAATGAGGTCTATCATCTAGAAGGCGGCATCCTGAAATACCTCGAAACTGTTCCAGAAGAAGAATCAACTTGGGAAGGCGAATGCTTTGTCTTTGACGAGCGGGTCGCTGTCGACCACCAACTCAACAAAGGACAGTACGACCAGTGCAATGCCTGTCGCATGCCTATTACAGAAGCAGATCAACAAAGCGAATACTACATCCACGGCGTGAGCTGTCCGCATTGTTACGAAAACACCACCGCTGAACAAAGGGGCCGCTTTGCCGAGCGCCAAAAGCAGGTCGATCTGGCTAAGGCCCGTGGTGAACACCATATCGGTGGCGATGTCAGCGAATTCATCGAAAAACGGAAAGCTGAAAAGCTCAAAAAGAAACAAGCACAGCGGCAATCGGACTAGTTACAGCCCAAAGGCGCGTTCAACCGTCCACCACATACCAATCGCGGCGATACCCAGCGAACAAGGAATAACGATAACTTGCCGATACCAAGACTTGTGTCTGAACCATAGCCCAAAAGCCAAAAAAGCCATCGAAATCACTGCAAGCTGTCCCAGCTCAACACCGACATTAAACGCAATCAATGCTGTAACAAACTCGCTACGCGGCAAACCCAATTCAGTCAGTACACCTGCGAAACCCAGACCATGCAATAAGCCGAATCCGAACACCACATATACCCGCCAGGGCTTAAGCTCACTCGTCACGATGTTCTCTACCGCCACATATACGATCGACAATGCGATAAGCGACTCGACAATGTTCGACGGCAGCTGAATCAGGCCATACAAAGACATAGCCAGAGTGATTGAGTGAGCGATAGTGAATGAAGTAACTTGAAGCAACAGAGGCTTGAGCTTGATGCTCAGCAAAAAGATACCCAGCACAAACAGAATATGATCTAGGCCTTTGGGCAGAATATGGGTGAAGCCAAGCACAGTATATTCAGAGGCAACCTCGCCACGCGACTTAGGCTGCAATGCATCTCCCAAAGGAAATGGCTTACTCAATTCCCCCGATTGAAGAAATTGAGCCTGCACCGATTCATCGCCACCATCAGCAAAACCAACCCGCACTGCGCTCTGGCCAAAATAAGCATCGTACTGCCATGTAAATTGACTGGCCCCCGCCGGAATTTCACCTCGCAAGATCACGATGCTCAGCCGCTGAACCCCGGTATCGCCGACCTCCGGAACAGTGCTATCAACATACTGAGGGACGGAGCGCTGGCCTTCGAAGTCCAGGGTAATACCGTCAACCCAACTGGGTACAAAGGCCTCTATCCGGCCGGACAACTCTGCAGGTGACAACTCTCGCAAAGCATCGTAAACAGGCGCATCGGGAGAGTCTCTAGTGTCGTTTAACTCCGGATCAATGCCCGCAATCAACGCCTCCATGTTAAGGCGCGACTCTAGTGTATAACTGCCGTCAGACTGCAAGCTAACAGTAAAGATGGCCGGCACAACCTCGTGGGCAATCACTGGTAGACTAACCAGAGACAGCCCGGCAACAACCAGACTTATGAAGAGACGCCTTATCATGTGGAAATTACTCAAAAATTTATCCGCGGTCATACTGACATTATTCGGTTTAACTGTCACATCAGATGCACACGATTTCTGGATAGAGCCAACCTTGTTTCAGCCTGAGATTGGTGAACGTGTGGAATTCAATTTACGGGTAGGCCAAAACCTAAGTGGCGAAACCTTACCCTGGATTCCCGAATGGTTTCTGGACTACCGCGTTATTGGTCCGGAGGGCGCAAAGCCAGTGAGAGCAATCATTGGCGATATCCCCGCTGGGGGCTTTGAACCCCAACAAGATGCAATCTACACCATCGGCTACTTTAGCGGTGCCAATCTGGCCGATCTCGACGCAGAGAAATTCAATACCTATCTTAAAAAAGAAGGTCTCGAACATGCGCTGAAAGCCCGCAAAGAAGCCGGCACGGAAAATGAACGCGGACGTGAATACTACTCCAGGTGTGCCAAAACCCTCGTCAAAGCCGGTGATGGCGCAGATGTATCAGCGATGTCGACAGTCATCGGTTATCCACTGGAAATAGTGCCTCTGAACAACCCCTATAAACTGCAAGCCGGCACAAGCAACAATAAGCTCCGGATCAAAATACTGTACGACTCCGCACCAATTCCGGGACTCGCGGTATTTGCATTCAACGCAGCAAACCCGGAGGAAAAACAACGTGTAGCAACTGACAGCAACGGCGAAGCTACGCTGCAGATCAGCACTAATGGAACCTGGCTTATAAAAGCCGTCCATATTTTTGAAATCGAAAGTGATACAGCCGAATGGGAAAGCTTCTGGGCATCTCTCACCTTCCGGCTCTTAGAAAATACTGGTGTCAATTGACCAATAAATGAATCCAAGTTCCCCTGTATGCCGAATCCTGTTTTAACGGATAGGCGGCTGCGAATCAGTCATATTAAAGTTAGTTATACAGAGGACACACAATGTCAAAGTTAAAAACTGCACTTATTGTAATCGCTGCATGCATAGGATTAACCACTACTGCTGCATTCGCAGGCGGACACAAATCTGCCCCTGGTGATATCGTTGATGTCGCGGCTGCCAACGGATCTTTCAATACCCTCGTGGCTGCAGTCAAAGCAGCTGGTCTCGTAGATGCGCTTAAAGGCCCTGGACCACTCACAGTATTTGCACCCACTGATGAGGCCTTTGCAGCTCTTCCTGCGGGCACTGTCGAGAACCTGCTAAAGCCGGAAAACAAAGACCAGCTGGCAGCTATTCTTCTCTATCACGTTGTCTCAGGCAAAGTGATGGCGGGCGACCTTAGCGGTACAGCGAATGTCGCC
>RCNB010002451.1_pt1 | contig 11350 bp, 13 predicted proteins | sample 2041321 | NCBI WGS metagenome assembly RCNB01 (sample SAMN09708232, study PRJNA481090) | Marine sediment metagenome, whole genome shotgun sequencing project.
GGACTATGCCCATGAGTACACCAACCCGGTCGACCCGGCTCATTGGCCAAAAGCATCTACCGGAGCGCGCATTAGCCCATCTGAGCACTTCACCTTCAGCATGTCGCTTGATGAAATGACAGACCGCAGCGAACCCACCTCTCGTTACAATGCAGGCTTCAGCCGCTTGTCGCAGTGGTGGCCATGGATGCGAATGGGACAAAGTGACCTGAAAGACCAGGTGTTGTTTGGTCGCATGTTCAGTCACAAAGGCCTGAAAGACTACGGCGACATCCCTCCCAAAGTGCTGGCGAAAATCGAGAAAGATGCACCCGAGTTTCTGTCGCCACCAGAAGAGTGGCCGCAGGTTCAGCCAAAAGGTACCTGGGAAGCATTTGCTAATGAAGCGCCCAAAGAAATCGAAGATCCCGCATAACACCAGCCATACTTAAGCTAACCTTAATCGGAGACGAACCGCATGACTATTGCACATCCCTTTCTAATAGAAGAGCCCTGGCCAACAGCCAAACTCACTAAAGCACAGCTCGAGGCTAAAATTGACCGTCTGTTTGCACTCACCAATATCGGTTATGTCGGCACCGTAAAAAAGGATGGCTCACCCATCGTGAGTCCAGTTGAGTTCTACGCTGATGGCACGTCGCTGTATATCTTCCCTCAACCGAACAGCCCGAAAGTCAAAGCCATGGCGCGCGATCCAAGAGTGTCTTTTGCCATAGCAAACCCAATGGCTGGCTGGGCCTGCGTGATGGGCGCACAGCTATTTGGCAATGTTACGCTGCTCGATGTTGGCACCCCTGAATGGGAACACGGCATGCAGATTTTCAAATGGCCGGCATCTTCTTTTGAGCTCGGTCGCTCGTTAACTGAGCCTCCACAAGGGCAACTCGCACGCATCGACCCCGATAGAATCGTTTACACAGAACACTTCATGCGTAAAGAAGGCTATGCACCCAGACAAATCTGGCTGCGTGATCAAGATGAACCTGAGGTGATTCAAGGTCGCAACGTATAGGTCTGCCGCAGAGAACAATCCATGGATCTGAATAGCTCCTACCAATGGCTGCTGACATACGGGTACCACATTGGACAGGCACTGCTGATCATGGCAGCACTACTGCAACTACAATCAGTAAAAAGCCCACTTAGCATTCTATGCTTAGTGGGCTTTATCTGTTTTGCCGTAGGCACTTTCGTGATATTGCAGTCGGATGGTAATTTATTTGAGCTGGCTCAGCGCCAACTTGGATCCGCCGATTACTCAAGCGCCTTCATGATTGGCAAGGCTCTCAACACCGTTGGCTTTCTGCTGGGCGCAGGCAGTTGGCTGATGCTCAACCTCAACCGCTCTAGCTAGAATCTTTGGGCAAAAAGCGACGCTCACGTGGGCTTGCGTGCCAAATCATGCGGTATAGGCTTACCCTCATTGTCTAATGAAACAAGCACAATTTTATCTACCGCGAGAATCAATTCCTGACTCGCTTTGTTACGCACAACACAACTGACAGTAATTGACGTGCGGCCTATAGCTACAGTCTCCACACCAATTTCTACAATATCTCCCTGATAGGCTGCCGACCTAAAATCTATTTCATCAATAAATTTGGTTGCGAGCGAGGCATGACCAAGCTGACAACTGCAATAGATCATGCACTCTTCGTCGACCCACTCGAGCAGGCGGCCACCAAACAATGTGTTGCGGGGATTAAGATCACCGGGCTTAACAAACTTACGGGTATGGAATTCCATTATTTTCTCTTGAACAAGTTAAGTGCTTATCAACACGAACTACCGGAAATACCGGCACTCGCTCCATAAGCATCATTAGCAATATGCGTGCCAACCCCAAAAGCCTGAAATATCGAATTCCGGCTTGGTTAATTGCCTGCATATAGTGCGCAGTGCAACATAACCGACCTAAAATGGTGCATGCAGGACTGTGGTAAATGACTATAGCCACGAGCGCAGCCGCATCCGACTATGTCTATATTGAATCACTCGCTTCGTATAGGGCTCTGAATATGACCGTGGTATCAACAATGAAACCTTTTGCCGACGGAGATATTTTCCTCGGCTGCAGCTATCTTAACAACAAAGAAGATGATCACGCCGGCGAAGGGCGCATTCTGCAATTTGATCGCAATATGGTGCCCAAGGGAACGCTGTATACAGAGGGCACTAGTCACCTAATTATCAACCTCAGGTTTGCGCCCGATGGCACGCTATGGGCATTTGATCCTTTCTCATACGCAGTATTACGTGTCGGCACCGACGGCAAACAGCTGCCAAATCATGACTTCGGTACCCGCGGCTGGGGCAGCGTTTGCTTCGGCAACAATGGCGACTTCTTTCTCTGCGAGTACCTGAAAGGTGACAAGCCTTATCAGGGCGGTGACATGCGTACGCTGGATGGCACCAATGTCGTGGGCTACGGGCGTATTGCGCGATTCAATCAGAACATGGAATTGCTTTGCGAATACGACAATGAAACAGCCGAATCAATGACTGGCTTCCATGGCGTAACACACTCGGCCCTGCATCCTGATGGCAAAACACTGGCCTATATTACCGATCTGGGCATGCGGGTTCTCCGCTATGACATAGAAACCGGCAGCCAACTGCCCGATCTAATCAACTGGCCCGGCGGTGAAGAATACATAAGGCGTTGGACCACCGGAGTCGACTATCTAAGTGACGGCACACTGCTGCTGTTACGCGGCAGCTTTATCGACTTTATTGATGAAACCGGCAACTCGCTGCGGACCATAGAGCTTGATGAGTACGGCTACGCCATGATCACAATCTCCAATGACGAGCAATCAGTATTCGTGACCAATATATTTACCGGGGTGATGTCGAAAGTTGATATCGCTAAAGGTGTTATCACCGGTCAGATAGATACCGGCATGGCTAAGCCGCGACGCAGTCTGGCTGGAGTTGCGGAGTACAAAAGCTAGTCAACCGTGCCAGGTTAGGCAATTCTGGTTGATGAACTCATAAAAAGTATTGAAGCGAACTACCTGAGGCCGCTAACTGTCGAAGACGGCCGATAAACTAATACCGAGCATTAATGCTGAGTAGTAGAGCAATAAAAAAGCCGACGTTAAAGTCGGCTTTTTTGTCTATTACTTAGCTTCGGTAATACGGTATTAACTAGCGCCCTGAGAAACACTCTTACTGGAATCAACACCACACAACCAATTAACGACCGCTGCCGATTTAATCAGCACCCACACCAGAAGGGCCATAACAAATGTGCCACCGAACATGATTAACGGTGTACGCGCGACATTGGCTAAACCTTCGGGGAAGAACCAGTAGAAGGTGGCAATGGAAGTAATCATAGGCACAGCGATAATCAGTTTGCCCCGGGTATTAAGACCCAAACCATGGATCTGGCAGACCAGAAAGGTTGCCATACCACCAAAGAGGAACATGCCAGCAGCATTCAATCCCTGACTCTGCTGCATAATGAAATAGGCGACGAATGCGCCGTGCACCGTAAACAACACCTCGAGCGACACTGTCCACCAGCGATTCCGATGAAAGCTGGTAAAAAACAAACTGCTCTGCAACAGCAGCAGACTCATATACGCAAAGCCTGCAATATGACCGGAGGTCAATTCAACCGGGTGATACCAGAAGGTATAAATGATCGCCCAGGAGAAATAGTAACCGTGGTAACGCTTGACCGTATCACCGATACTGAATAACGGCTTAACCTTGTAGCCAAAGAATAATCCTCGACGATTATTCTCCATCAATAGAATCAATAGCAACATCAGAATCACTGACATCATTGATGATGCTTCATGCACATCCTGAGCAATACCGTCATAGAAGAAACGGGTCTGAACGACATGCAGCACCATAAAGGAACCGTTAAGCAAAAGGGCCCATACGTTGAATGAGTGCAACCCAAAGATATAACGTGGACGAACCTGCTGCCCTTTGGCAATGAGATACCACATACCTATCTGGTGGAAACCATAAGGCAACCAAGCGGAAACCCGTGTTAGCCAGTCAGGATTCTTTAACTGCCAGTAGTACCACATATCACCTTTATCGATAGGGAATATCGCTGGATCACTGACCACACCAAACAGCAATACCAAGCCCATGAATGCGGCACAACCGGCTAGCCCCCACCAAAGACGGAACGGATATATTGCTTCTGTTTCTGTAGCCTGTGTCATATTCAATGAATTTCGCTCTAATATTGTTAAGCTTACTAGTACTAACAGTAGCCGTGTATAAGTATATTCGACAGGATTGCAGTCTTGGATGTGCGGTCAGTGGACGATGTGCCACCAAAAAATTAACGATAAGAACTCTATTCCGGGGTGATATATCGTCAAGTCCGCGGGTCGCGTGGCGGACTGTAAGACAAAGCGACCCTAGCGGCATAGATCTATCTAAGCCACAATGCACATCACGATTATTTGGAGACAGCAGCAATGCGCAGTTTTATTTCAAGCCTTATTGTTCTTAGCAGCATCATCGGTGGCAACTCGTTCGCAGAGATTGATCCCGATCAGAAGACCGTATTCATAACCGGAGCAAACCGTGGTATCGGTCTGGAGTTTGTAAAGCAACTAGCTGCTCGTGACTGGAACGTTATTGCAACAACACGAAAACCAGAATCTTCAGAAGAGCTTCAGGCCTTAGCAGCTAATGATGACAACATTATTATCGAGCAACTCGATGTAACCGACTTCGAGCGCATTACAGAATTGCAGAAAAAATACAAAAAGCAGACCTTTGATATTTTCCTAAGCAATGCAGGCATTACACCAAAATACAAATCTGCATTTTTCCGAGCCGACAAAATCGACTACGATATGGCTCGCAAGAGTTATGAGGTAAATGCGATTGCGCCGTTACATCTATCCACCACATTTATGGCCAATGTTGGTGCGGCTGAAGCTGGCAAGATCGTCGTCATTTCCAGCAAAGGCGGTTCATTCGGCGCGAAAGAAGCTGAATTCCCTCTGTTTTATAGCTATCGTGCAAGCAAAGCTGCGCTCAATATGCTGATGTATACATTAGCCTTTGAAACACCGAAGAAAGGCGTGATACTGACGGTCCTCTCTCCCGGGCAGGTGCACACCACCAGCGGCCCACAACGCAAAGGCACTATCATGCCGGAAGAAAGCGTCAGCAAAATGCTAGTGGTCATCGATGGTCTTACGCCGGAAAACAATGGACAGTTTCTCAATTATAAGGATGGAGCAGTTGTTCCTTGGTAACAGGAAACCACCGAAAAAAAGCCGGCATTAGCCGGCTTTTTTTATATCTATGTTCTACCCATCAGAGGACGCAATAACCATCAACAAATTCAATCCTGAAAAACTGAAAATGAGTAAGTGGACAGCGGTTAGCCCAAGCAACAAAGAAAAGCATTGGCTGGTAACCGAAGTAATACGTGATGAAAATCAAATCGTTGTCGGCTGCCTAGTTGAAGCCGTAATCAATAAACGCGAGATCGAACTAGATTTCCAAGCCTTGAAAGATCAGGAGCAATGGCTGCAGGGCTGGAAATAGCAGAGGCTGGAAGAATCGGAGAACAGCCCTATTCAGCAGTCTGCTCAGACGATTCCATTTCTACTTCCGAAACAACGCCGACAGCTGTTTGAGGCCTACCAGCAGCACGTATCGTTAGTACTATGTTTGCGAGCCCACTATCCGACAGGGTCCCTTTGATGACCTGCAGAGGCTTGCCCTGTCCATCTGCAATCACAAGGGTTGGTTGATCATCAACCTGCAGCCCTATGGCGCCTGCGAACTCATCCAGATCATCAAGATACATGACCCCGGCTTGTGCCATTGGCACCTTGCCTTCATAGGATTCTGACATTGCTCTGGCAATAATCCCTTTCACGAAAAAGGGTGGGCTGTTCATGGCTGGAAAATGATAGGGCACAACACTATCAGAAAAAAGCTGCTCAGCCTCGAGGGCAGCCTGCCAATCCAGCAGCTGCTCCTGCTGCAATTGCCCATTGTCCTGATCATTGGACATTCCTAGAAATACAATATTCAGGGTTGTGCCACGCATATCATTGGGGAAAACAAACTTCTCACCATCGAAGGTCTTCATCTTGACCTTTTCAAACTCGCCGCTGACAGCATCCTGAGCCAACAAAACTGAGCTCAAAGACAAACTAAAGACAATCAAAACCAGCAGTACAAAACGTCGCATTACTTGCTCCGATAAAAAGCATTCAGAAAATTTGGCGCTACTCATCATCTTTACGAACAAACCAATAGTAAGCTTGCGCCATGCTCCCACCAACAGACTCTGGTAAGCCATCGTACTCTTCAAAATCGAATTTACGCTCGACAAGCTCAGGCGCAAAGAACTCGTTAATCGTTTCGCGACTTGCCCGGGTTGGGCCAAGCTCACTCTGAGACTCGTCAGAGTTTCTCTGTAACCAATGCAAGATAACAAAATGGCCGCCCGGACGAATGCTCTGCATGACTCGCTGACGATAGTCCTGATACCTGACCGGATCCATGTTGTGCAGCAAGCCATGATCGAGCACCAGATCGAATTCTCCTACTGGATCCCAGGCCGTGATATCAGCTTCTATCGTCTTAATCGAAAAACCAGCATCTGCGGCACGTGCTCGCGTCATGTCCAACGCCTTACCAACGAAATCCAGTGCCGTCACATCCCAGCCCTTCGATGCCATAAACACTGAGTCGGTACCACCGCCGCAACCAATATCAAGGACAGTGCCCGACTGCTCGGCAGCAGCTATCTCATCAAGGAAATGCGAGGGATGCTCGTGCGCCCAGGGGAGTTTGCTGAAATGATCAGCATAACTGTAGACCTGATCAAAGGTTTTCTTCTCATGGGTAGTCATTTACAAGCTCCATGGGTTATACAACGACATTAGGCTGCTTCGGTTGACGGCTCGGTATCTTCATCCTCATCCATACGTAATGGCTCTTCCTGCGGCCAACGCAGACGAACATAAACAGTCATAAACGCTACAATAAGATTAGCAAAGCCCATCAACAAGAACGGGGCGCCAGGGCGCCAGGAATCGAACAGCATGCCACCAAAGAACGAGCCCCCTAGCGTTCCGACTGCACCAAAGAAACTCCACACGCCGATAGTCGCACCAGTGTACTTAGGATTAACTTCCTGTCCGATGAGAGTTGTACCGGCAAGAATTGCAGACATCTGACCAATACCCAAAAGTACGGATGGAAGAACCCACCACGTACCCTCGAAAGGGTTCTCACTAAAGCCAAATGCAAGATAACCGAGTGCTGCAAGCCCCATTCCAAGTACGAGACCTGTTACGCGATTAATTTTGTCATTAAGAATGCCGAGAATGGGCGCCGAAATTAGTGCGGCTGTCTGAATTGTCGCGAAAATCATCGTCGCCCGCGCTAACGCATCGGCTTCAGACATACCTATCGACACACCAGCAATTGTTCCCCACAAAGAGACATAGGTACCGATAACCACTACATCACCACGAGCCGCAAAGGCTGATGCAAAGGACACCATAATGCGTGGGTTCCGTCCGGCTTGCATGCCTTTTGCCATGAGTTTCAAGAAGGGCATCTTGTCTTTGTGGGCGCTCACTTTATCCCCACCAATAAGACCAATAGCAATCACTATGCCCGCGACAACACACATGGAACCGAGAATGGCCATGGACAATCGCCCGGTTGTGATCGCACCGTAGCCCATTCCAGACAACATCTTAGGCAATAGCCCGCTTAGAGCTGTCAGAATAAGAATGCCGATACCGTTAAGCATGCCGGCCATCGCCACCATTTTGCCGCGTGATGCTTCTGCCGGATAATCGGTCAACAAAGTAGAATAACTAGCAACGATGCATGCCGCACCGAACGAATAAACCAAGCGGAACAAGGCAAGCTCGGTTAAGGATTCGGCAAATGGATAGATCATCAAACCTGCAGCGGTCACAATGAAACCCAGCGCATATATACGTCGTCGCCCGAACTTATCTGCCAAGGCACCAAAAGGCCCGACAAGAAATATCATGACCATTTCATGCAGCACTGCGAGATATGCAGAAACTGAACCCTGCTCTGCAGCAGGCACGTCAAGCATCGCGGTAAGGATGTACGGCTGGAAGAAGTTAATTACGACCAGAAACGGTATGCCAGTCAGGCAGCCCCATAGCATGGTATAGCCGTTAATCCTGCTAATACCGGGCTGTAACCATAGGTATCCAAGTACTCGCTTCGAGCGCCCTAGGTCGGGTTGAACATCCGTTGGCATAAATATCCCCTACACAGCAGCTGTAACTGCTGACAAATTAATCGGATCTGGAAGCTATAGCTTCGATGCGTAGCACCGGACAGATTCAGAATTTTAATAACGCTCGCACTATCGGGCGATCGGAAGCAAAAACATGACGGCATGCACAACGTGCATCTACCAGATAATAACAGCAGTTGCCTAATACAGGACCAGCATTAATGACATGGCTACTCGGTGGTTTCAGCGGCAATTCCCGGCAACGAGAACGGATCAACACGAGCACCACCAACCTTCGCACCCCAATGCAGATGTGGTCCGGTGACTCTCCCCGTAGCACCTGCTAAGCCAATAAGATCGCCGCGATCCACCATCTGTCCATCTTCAACAAGAATCTCAGAAAGATGCAGATACATGGTCAGGACACCCATGCCATGATCAATAAATACCGCCTGTCCATTAAAGAAAAAATCGCCGGTCAACAATACCTTGCCACTATTAGCAGCAAGAATCTTCGTACCCATCGCTGCTCTCAGGTCCGCGCCTGAATGTGGTGAGCGTGGCTGCTCATTAAAGACCCGACGGTGGCCGAAATTGCGTCCGCCCTCTACGCCGGGAATCGGGATTATAAAATCCTCAGACCAATACGGCAAAACGTTAGTTTCCTGATAGGCCTGCCAAATTTGCTTTCGGTCATTGCCAGAACGGGCCTTGTTCTCTTCGCTTAGCTCAACATATTTGGGAGAGACTTCGAGTTTCGTTGTCGGGTAATCCTTTGGGAGAACCTCAAGTGTTAGCGCTTCACTCTCTGTAGCACTATTTTGAAACTTATAGCTCAGCTGAACAGCATAGGTTCCTGGCTTTACATCCAGGTCCACACCCAGCAGAGCGAACCAGCCATCGTCAGTCGCCGCAAGCTGCACCTGCTGATCTTCAAATACAGCTGATACAGTCTCGACACCCTCCCTATCAGGGACACTCAAATACACGGCCTGACCGGGCACCGCCGTTAATGCAGCAAGCAACACTAGTAGATTCATTAAATTTATTTCACCTAATACTCTAAAAAAGAGCTAACGAATACCGCGTATCGCAGTATTCACAAGCAACGTATTGTCCCATGTTGGCTTAACAGGTTCTCTGCCACTTGCCGGGCCCATGCGCACGACCACCAGCTCTTCGGACGGCACCACATATACCCGCTGGGCTCCGTACCCCGACGTGTAATAAGTATCTTCGGCAAGAAATGGTTCTGTGCGCTGATAACCACCAGCCAACTTTGGAGCACGTGGGTTTAATTCCCGCGAATAGCCCAACCAAATCTGATATCCATACCATTCAAACTTAGGCGACGCAGTCGTCATACGTTGAATGAAATCAGCGTCAACAATATTTTGATTATTGACGCTACCCTCACCTAGCAACATCATGCCAAAGCGCACCCAATCCATTGTTGGTGCAAGCAAACAGCACGAGGAATGAGCCTTACCTCCTTCCTGATCGAGCCACAGTTCAGCACCCTTTGCACCCATCGGACCCCACAACTTCTTCTGCAGGTACTGCGCGTAACGCATACCAGTAGCGCGCTCTATCACAAGGCCCAATAACTCAGAGTTAACATTGTTGTACTGAAACTTATCGCCCGGAACCCAATCGATCGGGGTACGCAGCAAAACAGGAATGCTATCACTCGCAAACAGCCACTGAAATGCATCGGCAAATGGGTTAACGCTGAATGGGTATTCGAACAGACCACTCGACATCCAGAGCATTTGTTCGATCGTAATGGCGCCACGCTCATCATCCTGCCACTCGGTCAGATATTTGCCAACAGGGTCTTCTATTGAGCCAATTGCACCCTCTTCCGCCGCTGCCTGCAACAGTATCGGCAGCACGCTCTTATGCATTGATTGCGACTGGGTCAAACGATTGAGGTCCCAACCGGACTTATACCACTCGAGTTGAATGACACCTTTATGCACGACGATCAATGAATGGGAGTTCTGCTCAGATGCATAAGCAACCATCTCAACCAGAGATTCTGATGAAATAGTCTTATCATTATCTGAGGCAACAGGCAGCTGATAGGAGTTATCACCAATAACCTGTTCGCGTGGACTGAGGGACGCGTAAGCAGAATCTTCGGGAGCGACCCCAGGATAAAAGATAGTGATATAACGATTCAGCAACGGGGCGTCACTGAAATACAACCAGCCGACAGACCAGCCGATAGACAAAACCAGCAAAGACAATAAACCAGATATAAATGCGCCGATATACCGCATCGAAAGCTCCTGAACCAAGCGTCTTCTATTAATCAGGAAGTAATAGTAATGCTTTTTTGCGCTACTGTTTCTTTATTACCGGCTGAACCAATATCCAGGGCTTTATGACAACAGTCCACATCAATGCATTGGCTTCCAGCCATTCGATGGCCTGTGCATCACTAACCTGTCTTATTTTGCCGGCGTCCATCCAACCAGCCACGAGTTTATCGTTGTCCTGCGACATCTGATAAGCCACTTCAATCAAATCTAGATCTGGCGTTACTGCTACCGCATGACCGGTAGCAAAGAAACGCTGTAGTTCATGCCAGGCAATCTTTGCCGTTTCACCAAGTACTCGCGCACGAACTTCTTCTTCGGCGCTTAGCGCCGCGTCTGCTTCAGATTTAGGTTCGGACATACATACTCCGCATGCTAACGATTAAACAAGCAGCCAAGCTATTACCTAATAGATGTAAACGGCACCAGCACCAGGTGCGTCAGCATTCTGATTTACATCATCAGTTGGATCATCACCATCTGGATTCGGCCCAATACCGCCACTGGCAACCGACTCTGTCGGTGCCGCGACTGCCAAAGAAGCACCTGTCTGACTCAAAGCTAAGGCGCTGCCAAAGGCAAAATTGCCAGCAGAATTAGATGCCTTAATGTAACGGCTGCGTTCCCATTCTGCGTCGTTACCCTGCAGGAACAAATACGCGGCTCCTGAATTCGAAACATTGTCATCCGGTGAACCCGTAACACCCTGCGCGCTGCCGTCTTCGCCAGGGGCACCGATCGCGATCATCGCGATATAGGCGGAATCATCAAGCAAATCGATGTC